>Ga0222651_1001022_pt1 | contig 14852 bp, 13 predicted proteins | sample AntAcemetagen369_FD_179855 | JGI IMG/M metagenome (GOLD analysis project Ga0222651, IMG submission 179855) | Saline water microbial communities from Ace Lake, Antarctica - #369 | ecosystem: Environmental > Aquatic > Non-marine Saline and Alkaline > Saline | place: Antarctica: Ace Lake...
TGCAATCTACAACTTTGTTCATCTGTAAAATGTACCCCAAAAGAAAATATATCCATATTTAACTATCTTATTATCAATTAAATATACGAAATTATATTGGAATTAGGGGTGTTTACGGACATACAGTAAATTTATCAATGGATTGTTGATCTACTTCTTCCCACCTTGTCGGAAATTTCGAAATAGACAATACAAACTATAGGTTTTTTTTGGACGTAATCCAAATAGGGTTCATGTCAAATCGACCTAAGCCTGCTGCCCGACTCAATTATAAGTTTTAGATACTTATCAATTTGCCTTTTGTCCTATTTTTAGTTAGTTAACAGGAAACCAAAAATAACGTGAATAGTTCGTTATTAGGGCACTGCGTAAGACACATGTTACATTTCTTGCAAACAATGTTACATATATGCTATATAATTTGAGTTACCTTTAATATATTTGGACATCCTAATACTTGGTCAATTATATAATGGATGTCCTATATATAACTTAAACACATTAACATATAGGTATCGCGAACATTATTACTTGCGTTGAACACTAAAGTAATGGTACCAACAGAATAAAACTCAATTAACTCAAACTCCACTAATATGATTACTTCTAACATTATAGCCATACGCCTAGTTTTTTTGGCTATGATTGCTATTTCCGTATTTATGATCTTAGCAGCATTTTCCCTTTAGTTTTTCCAATTATAATTGGAACTGTAAATTATGGATATCTGGAGGCTTTTTCATCCAAACCTATGGATGGGAGCAGGCATGCATAACATAAACCAAAGAGTATGTTTTTATATACTTTTTGGTTTATTTTTTTCGCCCTATTTTTTTCAACCAGACATATCCAAGTTTTTATAATTGCCTTTGTTCAATAAAGGTAATGAACATCACTTGCGAACCTACATTTCAACATTTTGTGTTAAAAACTTTGTGGTTAATAATGCATATTGGGCTTTAGTTATTGGGGGTATTTTGCAATCTTTGTTATCTCCGATCGAGGGCAAATTTTCGCCTTAGTTAAAGAAACCCTATAAACTCTAAAAAAGATATGTCAGCAGCTATTGAGCCGATTCTGAAAGAAAATCCTAACCGATTTGTAATTTTTCCTATAAAGCATCATGATTTATGGGACTGGTACAAAAAATGTGAGGCTAGTTTTTGGACGGCTGAAGAAATTGACCTGCATACAGATCTTAACGATTGGAGCAACAAACTAAATAGTGATGAGCGTTATTTCATAAAACATATTCTGGCCTTTTTTGCAGCTTCCGATGGCATTGTAAATGAAAACCTTGCTGAGAATTTTGTAAGTGAAGTGCAATATGCCGAGGCCAAGTTCTTTTATGGTTTTCAAATAATGATGGAAAACATTCATTCTGAAACCTATTCCCTGCTAATCGATACATATGTAAAGGATGAAAAGGAAAAGGATTTACTTTTTAACGCTATTGAGAATTTTCCAGCCATAAAGAAAAAGGCCGATTGGGCCTTAAAGTGGATAGACTCTCCGAGTTTTGCAGAACGGCTTATTGCCTTTGCTGCAGTGGAAGGTATTTTCTTCTCAGGTGCGTTTTGTTCTATTTTTTGGTTAAAGAAAAGAGGCTTGATGCCGGGTCTTACTTTTTCCAATGAATTAATATCTAGGGATGAGGGGATGCACTGCGATTACGCAGTTCATCTTCATAACAAACACCTTATCAATAAGGTGTCCAAGGCGCGTATAACCGAAATTTTGGTAAACGCCTTGGATATAGAAAGGGAATTTATTACAGAATCACTTCCTGCTAGTTTAATAGGTATGAATTCTAAGTTGATGACGCAGTATCTTGAGTTTGTGACAGATCGTTTGTTGGTGGAGTTGGAGTGCGATAAAGTATACAATTCAACCAATCCCTTCGACTTTATGGATATGATTTCCCTGCAAGGAAAAACCAATTTCTTTGAAAAAAGAGTGGCTGAATATCAGAAGGCAGGGGTTTCCAACAATAAGGATAAGGACGGTGATTCACAAAAAATCAGCTTCGACGCTGATTTTTAGGAGATAGTAGTATTTTAAAATTCCTCTTTGGGTTATATGGGGATTTTTATGCGACGAATATGATATGTTAATGTTTTTAACATATTGCCCCATAACCCAAACCTATGTATCATTTAATAAAATTGTAGCAACATGTTTGTAGTAAAAAGAGACGGCAGAAAAGAGCTGATGATGTTCGATAAGATCACGGCCAGAGTAAGAAAATTGTGTTATGGGTTAAATGACCTGGTAGATCCATTAAAGGTGGCCATGCGGGTAATTGAAGGGCTATATGATGGCGTAACTACATCCGAGCTGGATAATTTAGCAGCTGAGATTGCGGCTACAATGACCACTTCGCACCCAGATTATGCCAAGTTGGCGGCACGTATTTCCGTTTCCAACCTTCATAAAAATACCAAAAAATCCTTTTCGGAAACCATGAAGGATTTATATGAATACGTAAATCCAAGAACTGGAAAAGAAGCTCCATTGCTATCTGATGAGGTTTACAAGGTAGTATCGGAGAATGCGGACAAATTGGATTCGACCATTATTTATAACCGGGATTTTGGCTACGATTATTTCGGATTTAAAACTTTGGAACGTTCCTATCTTTTGAAACTTAATGGGAAGATAGCGGAAAGGCCACAGCACATGTTAATGAGGGTTTCCATAGGGATTCATCTAAACGATTTGGATTCGGCTTTGGAGACCTATGAGTTGATGTCCAAAAAGTATTTCACCCATGCTACACCTACCTTATTTAATTCGGGTACTCCAAAACCTCAAATGTCTTCTTGTTTCCTATTGGCAATGAAGGACGATAGTATTGACGGTATTTATGATACGCTAAAACAAACGGCTAAAATTTCACAATCTGCAGGGGGAATAGGGCTTTCTATCCACAATGTAAGGGCTACCGGTTCCTATATTGCTGGGACAAATGGGACCTCCAATGGTATTGTGCCAATGCTGCAAGTTTTTAACGATACGGCAAGGTATGTGGATCAAGGTGGTGGAAAGCGCAAGGGCAGTTTTGCCATTTACGTTGAACCATGGCATGCGGACATATATGAGTTTCTGGATCTGAAGAAAAATCATGGCAAGGAAGAAATGAGGGCTAGAGACCTATTTTATGCCATGTGGATTCCTGATTTATTCATGAAAAGGGTAGAGGCCAATGAAAATTGGACACTGATGTGCCCTAACGAATGTCCTGGACTGTTTAACCATCACAGTGAGGATTTTGAAAAATTATATTTTAAATACGAAGCTGAAAACAAAGGGCGTAAAACGGTTAAGGCCCGAGAACTATGGGAGAAAATTTTGGAATCCCAAATAGAGACCGGTACACCTTACATGCTGTACAAGGATGCTGCAAATAGGAAGAGTAACCAACAAAATTTAGGTACTATTCGATCTTCCAACCTTTGTACGGAAATTATGGAATACACTTCCCCCGATGAGGTGGCAGTATGTAATTTGGCTTCCATTGCGCTTCCGATGTTTATTAAGAATGGGGAATTTGATCACAAGGAGTTGTTTAGGGTGACGAAACGCGTTACTAAAAATTTAAATAAGGTAATAGATCGTAATTATTATCCAATTAAGGAGGCTGAAAATTCCAATATGCGTCACAGACCAATTGGTTTGGGGATTCAAGGTTTAGCTGATGCTTTTATAATGTTGAGATTGCCTTTTACCAGTGATGCTGCCAAGGAATTGAACCAAGAAATTTTTGAGACTTTGTATTTTGCAGCCGTTACAGCTTCCATGGAAATGGCAAAAGAGGAGGGGGCATACTCTTCCTATGAAGGATCTCCAATATCCAAAGGAGAATTTCAACATAATTTGTGGGGTGTTAAGGACGAAGAGTTATCCGGTAGATGGGATTGGGCAAAATTGCGTAAAGAAGTAAAAAAGAGTGGAGTCCGCAATTCCTTGTTGGTAGCTCCTATGCCTACCGCCTCTACTTCTCAAATATTGGGGAACAATGAGTGCTTTGAGCCCTATACTTCCAATATTTATACCCGTAGGGTATTATCCGGGGAGTTTATTGTAGTTAATAAGCATTTATTGGAGGATTTAGTAAATCTTGGCCTTTGGAACGAAAATATGAAACAGGAATTAATGCGTGCCAATGGTTCCGTTCAGCAAATTGATAATATTCCTGCTGAAATTAAGGAGTTGTATAAAACAGTTTGGGAATTAAGCATGAAGGATATTATAGACATGTCCAGACAACGTGGCTATTTCATTGATCAGAGTCAATCCCTAAACTTGTTTATGGAGAACGCCAATTATTCCAAGTTGACATCAATGCATTTTTATGCATGGAAGAGTGGACTTAAAACAGGAATGTACTACCTAAGGACGAAAGCTGCGGCAGATGCCATTAAATTCACTTTGGACAATTCCAAGAAGCAGGAAGTGCCTGTAGCTGAGGCTCCAATGGAGTCTAGTATAGTGGCTCCAGAAGTTGCAAAGGCCATTAAGGTTGAAGCCACTTCTGCCAACCAACAGGAGGTGGATGTACAGCCAATGACAGCCGCCGAGATGAAGGAATTGATAGCCCAGGCAAAGGAAGGCCAAGCAGATGATGATTGTTTAATGTGTGGCTCCTAAAGAGCTCACATCTCCATAATAACCCATAAAAAATCCCCAAAGATTGTCTTTGGGGATTTTTTATTCCATGTCGTTATAAGGAATACTTAAATGGTTGTTCTTTCCAACCATATATGGGTGACCTATCTATTGATTATATAAGGTTCAAGTATAAACGCGCAAAGACATGCTATACAATAAATTACTAGAATTGTGATGTAGTTATCCATTTTGCCCCGTATTAAATAGTCTCTTAAAAGTATATACGAGGGAAATGGAAAAATAGATTATAATTATCTGAAAAATAAGAATTTAAAATAGGGTATCCTCGTCATTTTTTAAAATGATGGTGATATATTACTCGCCCTAGAACGAATAAAATAAGGTAAATAGCTACGGTATAAATGTAAAGTTCCATCTTGCCATTATGACGCAATGGCAAGATGGAAACTTTCTAAATGCAACGTTAAAGTTCCTAACTAAAAGTAATTAGTTACTACATGAAATTATCCTCGGACTTATAGGCATTTATTACCGCCTGTTCCCCTTCCTTATCCGGTCTGGAATTCCCGTGTTCCATACCCAAAACTCCTTTAAATCCTTTACTGTGAATAAATTTAAAGACATTCTTGTAATTAATTTCCCCGGTAGTCGGTTCTTTTCTCCCTGGATTGTCCCCTATTTGTATATAGTCTATTTCATCCCAGGTGAGTTCCATATTGTGGATTAGATGACCTTCGGTCTTCTGCATATGGTAGATGTCAAACAATATTTTACACGAAGGGCTATTTACACCTTTACATATCATATAAGTTTGATCTGAATTCTGTAAATACAGATCGGGTGAATCGGATAAAGGTTCCAGTACCATTACCAAGCCATGGGGTTCCAAAATCTCGGCACCTCTTTTTAATGCTTCAATTACGTTGCCATCCTGGATACCGATCGGCAGTTTTCTTTCAAATCCTCCAGGTACAACGGTCATCCATTTTGCATTGACACGTTTGGCGACTTCCACCGCTCTCTTACAACCGTCCAAAAAGATATCTATGTGTTCCTGTTTGCCAGCTGCAAGGGTGTTGGCCATATTTCCTCCTTTATCTACTACAAACACGCCCATGGTCATATTGCGTTTTGCCAAGGTTTCCCCAATTTTGGTCTGCATGGCAATGTCCCTGCCCATCATTCCGTTGTCTTCAAATGCAGTAAACCCTTGGTCGGCCATAAAGTTTATTTGGTCAATAAGGTCATCACCGGCAAGATTTTTAAACATCCCAAAATGAGGGGCATATTTTAAGTTGAAGGTGTGTTTTGCATCCATTGTAGGTTTGGCTCCATAGGCCAGCGAGCCTCCCAATGTAAATGCACCAGTGGTAAGGGCTGTTTTTTGAATAAAATCTCTTCTTTTCATTTTCATTTTTGGATATGATTGGATTTTTGTTATAAAATAATGTCAATAGAAACAATAGACCTATTGGCCATACTGGCTTAAAATTAATTTTTAATATTACTGATTTACAGTGACCAGGTCTTGCCTCCAGTTAATTCTTGAAGATCTCCACAGCCAATATATTCACCCGGTACAGGTAAATATGGTAATACATTCTCGCCGACAAATTCTGATGACTTATAGCCCCAAATGGTTAGACCTCTTAAAGAATTGGCGAAGGAAAATCTTGATAAGGCTTCATCTAAGGTGGCAGTATTACCAGCTTTTACAGCCTCAGTATACGTGTTTATCGCCCTGACATTATTTGCCTCATCTTCTTTCGAAATTTTTAGTGCATTGGACAGTACTGGTTCCAGTTCTTTGGGCGTTAATTCCGCAAGCTCTTTCTTGCCAGAGTCCTGCAAGGCCTTGTCCATGAATTTCCCCATGGTCATCTTCAAAAGATCCTGTTGTTCTTTTTCCATCACCTGATCGGCAAAACGATCTATGAAGATATGTACCTGTACCTCGGAGGCAGAAGGCGTATCGGTTTTGGGAAGTATAATATCTACCAAATGGGTCAGGACAGATCCTTCTGCACTAGTTAAAAAATCTGGGGTCCAAACAATGGCTGCGTCTTTTTTACAACTTTGAACAATGCTGATCAAGGTTGGGGTAGCTACGGTGTATCCCAACGCCAGCCCCATATTTTTAATTGCTTTTCTTCTATCCATTATATATTTCCTTTTTTAAGTTCTTTTACCGCATGGTCGGCGGCCCTAGCAGTGAAGGCCATATAGGTCAACGACGGGTTAACACAACTGGCCGAAGTCATAAATGACCCATCGGTTACATAAACATTTGGTACATCGTGCAGTTGATTGTTTCCATTAAGCACAGAGGTTTTTCTGTTACGCCCCATTCTGGCCGTACCCATTTCATGAATGCCCAGACCTAATCCGGTTGGACCATCATGCCCCTCTACATCACGTAAACCTGCCTTTTCCAGCATTTCTATTGCGGATTGCTGCATATCTTTACGCATGTTAAACTCGTTTTCTTGTAAATCGGCATCAAAGGTAACTGTGGGTAGTCCCCAGCCATCCAAATTATCGTAATCCAAGGTCATTCTATTATCTTCATAAGGGAGCACTTCACCAAAACCACCGATGCCCATACTCCAGCCTCCAGGTTTAAGAATACTGTCCTTAAGGTCTTTTCCGTAAGAAAGTTCGGCAACCGTTTCTTCCCAATTGCCCCTACTGGCTCCACCTTGATAACCAAAACCACGTTTGTAATCCTTTCTATCGGAATCTCCCCCAAGATTTCTAAATCTCGGAATATATATTCCATTAGGTCTTCTGCCCTTGTAATATTTGTCTTCGAAGCCATCGAATTTACCTGAAGCACCTACGCCTAAGTGATGGTCCATAATATTTCGTCCCAATTGATCTGAATCATTGCCCATACCATTTGGGAATCGGTCAGATTTCGATTGCATTAAAATGGAAGTTGAAGCTATAGAGGAAGCACATAAGAAAATCACCTTAGCCTTAAATTCAAAAGTTTCCTTGGTCAGCCTGTCTATGACCTTTACTCCTGTAGCTTTCTTGGTATTGGGGTCATAAATTACTTCATGAACAATGGAGTCCGTGCGCAAAGTCATGTTTCCTGTTGCCTCTGCGGCTGGCAGGGTAGATGACAAACTGCTGAAGTAACCTCCAAAAGGGCAACCTCTAATACAACGGTTTCTATATTGACATTTGGTACGTCCGTCAAAATTTTTGGTACCGGTAATATGCGCTACCCGTCCAATGGTAACGGCACGGTCGTCAAAACCTTCTGTAACTTTATTTTTAAAATGTTCCTCCACACAATTCATTTCCATGGGAGGTAAAAAATCACTATCCGGTAACTGTGGTAAGTTAAGAGCCTCTCCGCTAACGCCGATAAAATCTTCCACTTTTGAATACCACGGTGCAATATCTTTATAGCGCACAGGCCAATCTACTGCAATTCCATCCTTCAGGTTAGCCGTAAAATCGATATCGCTCCAACGGTAACTTTGACGTCCCCATTGTAATGAACGCCCACCCAAGTGGTAACCTCTCATCCAATCGAATCGCCTTATTTCATTATAGGGATGCTCCAGATCATTTACAAACCACATTTTACTAGCAGCATTTGTGGTATATCCCGTTCTGTTCTGTTTAGGTTGTTTTGCAATATCTGCTTTTGTGGGTTCTCCCGCATTCGGAAAGTCCCATGGATCCAAATTGGCAGTCTCGTAGTCTTCAATGTGTTTTACCATTCTTCCACGTTCCAAAACAAGGGTTTTAAGACCTTTTTCACATAACTCCTTGGCGGCCCACCCTCCACTAATTCCCGTACCTACGACAATTGCATCATAAGAATCCTGCACTTCATTGCTATATATCTTGCTCATTTATGAAATTGTTTATTTAATAAATTTATTAAATATAGAATTAATTTTCTACATTTAAACCCAATATTTATTAATACTATAGCACTATAACGTTATAGTAATTGTTAATTCTTAGATTAATCTCAAAACGTAAAATGATGTATAAAAATTTAAAAATTAAGGGAATTGCGGTAGTTTTGGTTGCCTTTTCAATGTTTGTTTTTTCTTGTAAGGAAACCCCAAAGGAGCAATCTGAAAAAGATGGGGAAACTTCAGAGGTATCCATGAAAGTTGTTGAACCCTTTTTTAAATTGTCATTGGCTCAATGGTCCATACATAAAATGATACGCAATGATAGTGTTGATCCCTATACCTTTGCAGAAAAAGCAAAGAAATGGGGCTTTACGGGGCTGGAGTACGTTAGTCAACTTTATAACCCTGAGTTGGAAGAGGCGAACTATTCCGAGGAGGCCATGGCTGCTTTTGTTGAGAAATCAAATACGGAAGCTAAAAAGTATGGTTTGCAAAATGTGTTGATCATGATCGATGGCCAAGGGAATTTGGCCGTAAGCGATGAGAAGGAGAGAAATGAAACTGTAGAAAAGCACAAGCGCTGGGTAGACGCTGCTGCGGCAATGGGATGCCATGCAATTCGGGTAAACTTGAACGGAAGCAGTGTTCCCGAGGAATGGAAAGTGAATGCCGTGGACGGACTTACCAAGTTGGCAACTTATGCGAAAGGCAAGAATATTAATGTTTTGGTCGAAAACCATGGGGGATTGTCTTCCAATGGTGTATTGCACGCAGAAGTGATGAAAGCTGTGAATATGGATAATTGTGGAAGTCTTCCGGATTTTGGAAACTTCTGCATAACGAGATCCGCGGATGGCTGTGCCGAGGAATATGACAATTATAAGGGTATAGCGGAATTAATGCCATATGCCAAGGCGGTAAGTGCTAAATCCAACGATTTTGATGCGGAGGGCAATGAAACTAAATTGGATTATCCCAGAATACTCAAAATAGTTAAGGACGCTGGTTATACTGGGTATATTGGGGTGGAGTACGAAGGCAGTATTTTAGGTGAGGAAGAAGGAATTCTTGCCACTAGGGATTTACTTATAAAAGCCGGTAAGGAACTTAATTAGTATTGGATCTTATGAAGGCTTTTTTCAATCGTCTGTTCGATTATAACTTTTACTGCAATAAGAAATTAATTGAGGAGTGCCAAAAGCTAGAAATTGTTCCGAATAGAACAACCGAACTCTTCAGTCATATTTTAAATACCCATCATATATGGAATGCTAGAATTCTTGGGAAAAATATAGAGTATGACGTTTTTCAACTACAATCCCCAAAGGATTGGGGAGACATACATTATGAAAATCAAAGAAGCTCATTTGAGATAATCACCAATGTGGATGATTTTGAAAAGCGAGTGGATTACGAGAATACCCAGGGCAGGTTGTTTACCAATACCATTCAGGATATGTTGTTCCATATCATAAACCATTCAACCCATCATAGGGCCCAAATTTCCGTTGATTTCAGAAATAACGCCATTGAACCCTTGGTTCTGGATTATGCTTTTTATAAGCGCTAAATACACCCGCTGAACCGTGAATAAAAAAACCAAGATACAATTGTCCTTAATGATGTTCCTTGAATTCTTTATTTGGGGAGGATGGTTCGTGACACTTGGGACCTTTTTGGGTCATAATCTAAAAGCTACCGGGGCGGAATCGGCTATGGCATATTCAACCCAATCCTGGGGGGCCATAATTGCTCCTTTTATTATAGGATTGATTGCCGATAGATATTTTAATGCGGAGCGAATTTTGGGCGTGTTACATCTTTTGGGGGCCGTTATGATGTACCAGATGTATACTGCTGTCGACTTTGCCAGCTTCTATCCCTACGTGCTTGGATATATGATCTTATATATGCCTACTTTGGCCTTAGTGAATTCAATTTCATTTGGTCAAATGAAAAATCCAGCCAAGGAATTTTCTTTTGTGCGGGTTTTTGGCACCATTGGTTGGATAGTAGCCGGTTTAATAATTAGCTATGTTTTCCTTTGGGATTCCGAAGCCTCAAGGGGGGAAGGCCTATTAAAAAACACGTTTTTAATGGTATCTATTGCTTCGGCCGTACTGGGACTTTTTAGTTTTACTTTACCCAAAACACCTCCAAGGGTTAAAACGGATGAAAAGGTATCCATATCTAGTATATTGGGTCTGGATGCCCTGAAACTGTTGAAGGATAGAAATTTTTTGATATTTTTTATTTCATCAATTTTGATATGTATTCCATTGGCCTTCTACTACCAAAATGCAAATCCTTTTTTGTCGGAGGTTGGAATGGAAAATCCAACAGGGAAAATGACTATTGGTCAAGGTTCGGAAGTATTATTTATGTTATTATTGCCATATTTCTTTAAGAAATTTGGATTTAAAAACACTTTGATCGCTGGAATGCTGGCTTGGACTATAAGATATCTCCTTTTTGCCTATGGAAATTCGGGAGATATGGCTTTTATGTTAATTTTGGGGATAGCCCTACACGGTATCTGTTATGATTTTTTCTTTGTTTCCGGACAGATTTATACGGATTCAAAGGCGGGAGATAAATTTAAAAGTGCGGCCCAAGGATTGATTACCTTGGCTACCTATGGTGTTGGCATGTTGATAGGTTTTTGGGTGGCCGGTAAAATAACGGATAGTTATTTGTTAAGTGAAGGTGTTCACAGCTGGACGGATATCTGGACATTTCCTGCTATTTTTGCATTTGGGGCCATGGTATTGTTTGCCATATTTTTTAAGAACGAAGAAGTAGAATATAAAGAGTAATTAGGAATAAATATTATGAGTAAGAAAATTAGACTAGGAATTTTAGGGGGTGGAGGAGACTCTCTAATTGGAGTGTTGCACAGAGTGGCATCACAGATCAATGATAATTACGAAATTGTTGGCGCAGTTTTTAACCCGGACTTTGAAGCTAATGTTGCTTTTGCCGAGGAAATAGACGTGCCTACCAATCGTATCTATAAAGATTTTGATACTTTGGTGGAAGAGGAATTAAAACTGCCAAAGGAAGAGCGTATTCAAGTATGTTCAGTACTTACCCCTAACTTTTTGCATTTTCCTATGGCGAAAAAGTTATTGGAGAACGGGTTTCATGTCATTTGTGAAAAGCCTATGACAACCACTTATGAGGAAGCTAAAATATTACAGGCAACCTTGGAAAAGGCCAAAACGGTTTTTGCGGTTACCCATACCTATACAGGGTATCCTATGGTTAGGCAAATGAGGGAGATGATAAAGGCCGGGGCTATTGGGAACATTCATAAGGTAGACGCACAATACTACCAAGGTTGGATCAACTCCATTATTCATGATAAGGCAAAACGTTCAACCGTTTGGAGGTTAGATCCTAAAAAGGCCGGAATCAGTTCTTGTATGGGAGATATTGGGGTCCATGCCTTTAATTTGATAGAATACACTACTGGTTTGACTATTAAATCTATTTTGGCGGATTTCAATTATTTATATGAAGATAACCAAATGGATGTGGACGGTACTGTTTTGATCCGTATGGGCAATCATGTGAAAGGGGTTATTCGCTCCAGTCAGGTAGCTACAGGTGAAGAAAACCGACTTACCATTGCTGTTTATGGCGAAAAAGGTGGCCTTAGATGGGAGCAGGAGAATCCAAATTACCTTTATGTACTAAGTGATGACAAACCTCTTCAGGTATATAAGCCGGGCCATGCCTATAATTCCAAGTTGTCCCTGGATGGAACAAAATTGCCTCCTGGACATCCTGAAGGTATTTTTGATTCTATGGCCAATATCTATTTGGGTGTTGCAAGGGCGGTCAGAGGTGAAAAATATAATGACGGTGAATTCCCTACCATGTTGGACGGTGTTCGCGGACTGGATTTTATAGAAAGTTCAGTGGAATCCAACAAAAAAGGTAATGTTTGGATCGATTTGAAATAAATATTAAGTTGACATAATATAAAAAATGGCCGCAATTGCGGCCATTTTTTATTAGTGCTTTAAGTGCGAGGGATTTTATCCGAAAACTTTTTCGAACTCAACACAGACTACTATGGTACTATCTCTGGGAACACGGTCATAAGCTGCCAGTTCACGATTGAAATAATCCCAATGGTATTTTTTCCAGTACTCTAGACTTTTGTCGCCCATGCCTTCCAATTGTACATAATCCGTAGCAATGCTAAAAAATGGTTTTAATTTTACAGCGGTAGTCCTTACAATACACTTGGCTTTGCCGTTCCAATCTGTAAGAATCATAAAAGCCCCTATCTTGGGTAGCGGCTCTTTTCGGTTTTGAAGACCCAATAAGGAAAAAGAAGTCGCTTTTTTAATATCTTTTATAACTAAACCCACAAAGTGGTCTGCATCTTGTTCATTGTCGCTAAGGTGAAACACTTTAGGAGCTTCTACAAAAGCAAATTCTAGGTGGGCGTCTAAAAAATCACCCCACATATTTCTGGCTGAGCTATTTTCCATTAAGAAAGTTTACCTGAATTAAATTCTTGGGCAGTGAAATTATCCACCCATGTTCTACTAGGATTACTGGTTATTGAAACGTACGAGCAACTGGATAATTGCACAGATGCTTTTTTATTTTTAGGGATATTTAATACTGAACATGACCTATCGTTCAAGACTGCTTTTATATTGGTCTTTAAATCAAATGGGTTGAAAGCAATTGAGGAAAAAAGTTTCCGGTATATAGGAGTGAAAAATATTCCAGAGATATCGAGTTGGACCAAACTACTGCCAAATTTCAATGGTTGTTTCATGGTATATTATTCTGAAAATTCTTTAGTTATTCCTATATTTATCACTTCGCTATGAAAAATGGAAAAATCGAAATTATAGTCTAAATATAGGATTTAATTATTAATCTTTTTTAATCCAGTATAACCCTAGTTAAGTTTGCTCAAAAATAATTGTTAGTGATTTGGTCGACAATGAATTAGGAGAGGAATATTTGAAACATCTATATTATTAAGTTTTTGTTGAAGATGCTGTATAGCGGGTACAAACAAAATGGGCAACTGTAACAAACGAAGGAGTACCGCAATAATTTACTTTCTTGGGAAAGGATGGTTTAGGGTGCTGAAAAATAAATAAAAACCATAAATAGAAATACATGAAAACAATTAAGGGGCCAGCAGTTTTTTTGGCACAATTTGTAGATGAAAAAGCACCATTTAATTCATTGGATGGCATGTGTAAATGGGCGTCAGATCTAGGATATAAGGGAATTCAAATACCTACCTGGGTAGATTTTCTTATCGATTTGGATAAAGCTGCCGAGAGTCAGACCTACTGCGATGAACTAAAGGGAAAGATAAATTCCTATGGACTCGAGATTACAGAGTTGTCCACGCATTTGCAAGGACAATTGGTGGCAGTGAATCCTGCTTATGACCTTATGTTCGACAATTTTGCACCGGACAAGGTGAAGAACAATCCAAAGGCCCGCACCGAATGGGCCATAGATGTAGTTAAAAAAGGAGCTACGGCGAGTCGTAGGCTAGGACTAAAGGCACATGCCACTTTCTCAGGCTCCCTACTATGGCATACTGCCCACCCATGGCCGCAGAGACCTGCCGGATTGGTAGAAATGGGCTTTGAAGAGCTGGCGAAAAGATGGTTGCCCATCCTAAATCATTTTGACAAGGAAGGTGTGGATGTATGCTATGAAATACACCCTGGCGAAGATCTTCATGACGGGGATACTTTTGAGCGTTTCCTGGCCGCTACCGGGAACCATAAACGAGTTAATATTTTGTACGACCCAAGTCATTTTGTACTTCAGCAGTTGGATTACATTACCTATATAGACCATTATCACGAATTTATAAAATCGTTTCACGTTAAGGATTCGGAATTTAACCCAACAGGCAAAAAAGGGGCCTTTGGTGGTTTTAATGATTGGGGTGACCGCGCAGGTAGATATCGCTCGCTTGGTGATGGACAGATAGATTTTAAGTCGATCTTCTCCAAATTAACCCAATACGGCTGTGATGTTTGGGCAGTTATGGAATGGGAATGCTGTATAAAAAGTCCGGAACAGGGGGCTAGGGAAGGTGCCAAATTTATCCAAGATCATATTATCGAAGCCACAGAAAAGACTTTTGATGATTTTGCAGGGTCGGCAATAGATAAAACAGTATTGAAGAAAATATTAGGACTTTAAAATAAATCATTGTTGTCCGATAAAAATCTCAAATTAGGAAAAACGCTTTGTTGCCCCTGTTTTTTATTGAATTTGCCAAGGCATTGGTAAATAGAACCTCCTATGGGTCAAAAAAGCTCAGTTGGCCAA
>Ga0222651_1001023_pt1 | contig 14849 bp, 11 predicted proteins | sample AntAcemetagen369_FD_179855 | JGI IMG/M metagenome (GOLD analysis project Ga0222651, IMG submission 179855) | Saline water microbial communities from Ace Lake, Antarctica - #369 | ecosystem: Environmental > Aquatic > Non-marine Saline and Alkaline > Saline | place: Antarctica: Ace Lake...
GAAATATTGACTAAAATAGCCTCAAGGAATACGGTTAAATAAATATAAAATGGCCGGTTCCTCCGGTATTATTGAAGCCTAAATGTAATAGGTATGGTATAAGGAACCTTTACGGCCCTGCCACGCTGCCTGCCTGGTGTCATCTGAGGTAAAGCTGCAATAATACGGTTGGCTTCCCTTTCCAATAATTTGTCTGGACCTCTAGTTCTAATGTTGGTAATATAACCTGTATTATCTATTATAAATTGGACATATACCTTGCCTTCTATTCCCAATTCAACCGCTACGTCGGGATAGTTAAAGTGTTTAATGATATGCTCCTGAATTTTTTTCTGAAAGCATGCCTTCTGGGCTTCGTTGCTGGATTCTTTACATCCGGGAAAAACAGGAACGTTCTCTATTACGGCAAAAGGAACTTCAATATCCTCCTCTTCCTCTACCACAGCTATATCTTCAACTTTCAGGGGAGCTTCTTCCACGATTGTTTCTTGATTAATTTCGGTGCTCTGAATCACCGTCTCTTCAATTTCGGCTACATCTTCTACAATTTCAATCACTTCTGGTGCCGCTGGAGGGGGAGGTACGTTTAAAGCTATGATAACAGGCACCTTTTCCTCTAAATAATCTGTTACCGTCAATTGCTCAATGGCTGCATTTTCTTTGGGGTACGTTTTTAATTCCAACGCCCTCCACACAAAGAAGAGTACTATTGTTAAGCCTATTACAAAGAAAAGTCCGCTTTTTTTGTTTAAATCTGCCCTTGGATATTTTTTTGGTTCCATGATACAGTATTTTAAACCTTAGTTTATGTAGTATTTACATAAATTCAAATGACTTAAATCAGTTTATAAACTTTTCTTTCAGTAAATTAGATTTCTTATTTAATTGACTAATCAAGCCATGAGACCAACCATTGTCGCGGAGCGACTTTATTCCCTTGATGCCCTTAGGGGTTTTGATATGTTCTGGATAATAGGGGCGGAAGAAATATTTCATCAACTTTCAGAAATCACGAATTCTCCTTTTTGGAATGCTCTGTCGCAACAATTTCATCACCCTGCCTGGCATGGGTTTGCTTTTTACGACTTAATATTTCCGTTATTTCTTTTTCTGGCCGGGGTGGCAACACCATATTCCATTGGAAAACAGTTGGAAAAGGGTGCGGATAGGAAAGCGCTACTGTACCGGGTTATAAAAAGGGGCTTAATACTCGTACTATTAGGTATTATCTATAACAATCGCTTGGAGATCCGTCCCTTAGAGCAGATTCGATTTGGCAGTGTTTTGGGGAGAATTGGTCTGGCATATATGTTTGCGAATATAATTTACCTATACTTTAAACAAAGAGGGCAAATGATTTGGTTTGCGGCACTTCTTTTGGGATACTGGTTCCTATTATTGTTTAATTCCGCCCCAGGTTTCCCTATGGGCGACCTAAGCATGGAAGGCAATTTTGTATCCTATTTGGACAGGTCCATTATTCCAGGAAGACTTTATTTGGGCATTCATGACCCTGAGGGCCTGGTGGCTACTATTCCAGCTATCTCTACTGCCTTGCTTGGTATTTTTGTGGGTAATTTATTAAGGGAAACATCTCCCGATAGGAAAAAAAATACGGCCATTAGGTTAGGAATTTTGGGTGTTGTTCTCCTTATTTTGGCGCAGATCTGGAACCTTGTTTTTCCCTTTAATAAAAATCTATGGACCAGTTCATTTGTGTTACAATGTGGCGGAATAAGTACCCTCTTAATGGCATCTTTTTATTATTTGATAGATATTTTAGGCTACAAAAAATGGGCATTTTTCTTTAAGGTTATAGGGGTGAACGCCATTTTAATTTATCTGTCCAAAGTTTTTATTGATTGGTCCTACACTACAAATGCCTTTTTTGAATGGTTGGGGCAATTGGTTGGCGACCCCTATAATGCGGTGGTTATGGTCTTTTGTTATATTGGTGTGCAATGGGCCCTATTGTATATTCTTTATAAACAGAAACTTTTTTTAAGGGTGTAATTTCCATTTTAATAACTTTTGTGGTACAAGAAAAAAAGCTTGTAGTAAGTGGAAAATTATTTGGAATTGGCAAGATTAATCTTAAAACCTTTACTCTTAAAGTTTTAAACGGGGTATATATTTCTTATTTTTAGTAGAAACTAAAGGCTTTGAAAAAATACAATATCAATGTATTATGGGTAGTTCTTGTCTTGGCGCTTTTGTCCTGTAAAGATGGAAAAAATGTAAAACCGACAGAAACTGCTGAGGAACAACAGGGTCTTTATCAGGAGACATACCGCCCACAGTTTCATTTTTCGCCTCAGGGAAAATGGATGAACGACCCCAATGGTTTGGTTTATAACCAGGGTGTGTACCATCTTTTTTATCAATATTACCCGGAAGATATTGTTTGGGGACCCATGCATTGGGGACATGCAGTAAGTAAGGATATGGTGCATTGGTAACATAAACATATAGCCTTATTTCCTGACGAACACGGATATATTTTTTCGGGCAGTGCTGTTGTTGATGCCAATAATTCCTCTGGGTTTGGCAGTATGGAAAATCCTCCTTTAGTGGCCATCTTTACCTATCATAAGGCCGAAGGGGTAGAAGAGGGGCGAATAGATTTTCAAACCCAAGGAATTGCCTATAGTTTGGACAATGGGGATACCTGGGTTAAATATGAAGGAAACCCTGTCATAAAAAATGAAGGAATAAAGGATTTTAGAGATTCCAAAGTCTTTTGGAACAATAAAACCAATAACTGGACCATGTTACTGGTGGCAGGGGACCATCTTCAAATTTGGCAATCCCCAGACCTGAAGGATTGGGCTAAGGTCAGCGAGTTTGGAAAGGGCCAAGGGGCACATGGTGGAGTATGGGAGTGTCCGGATATGTTTCCATTAAAGGTGGAAGGTACCAATTTAGAAAAGTGGGTGCTCTTGATCAGCATTAATCCTGGAGCCCCGAACGGAGGTAGCGGAACCCAGTATTTTATAGGTGATTTTGATGGCAAAACTTTTACAAGTGACCGAAAAGATTACAAATGGATAGACTGGGGGACCGATAATTATGCAGGGGTAACCTATAACAATGCGCCCAATAATGATCGAATTTTCATTGGTTGGATGAGCAATTGGGACTATGCCCAAGAGTCTCCTACGGAAAAGTGGTGAAGTGCTATGACCTTGCCTAGAAAATTGGCATTGCAACAGGTGAATGGCAGTTTGGAATTGTTTAATTATCCATTAAACAGTGTTGATGAAATTCGGGGTCCAGCTACTAAAGAAGAATTATCCATAGCTCCCCAATCTAATAAGTCGATCACTTTTGATCATTTTAATAGGTCCGAAGTTAAATTTAAGACGAGCTCTCGAGCGTTCAGTTTGGAATTTCAAAATAGTTTGGGAGAACATTTGAATTTGATTTTGGATGGTGGGACCCAAAAATTTATTTTGGATAGGTCACGATCGGGGAAAACTTCCTTTGATGAGGATTTCGCTAAAAATATTCAGACCATGCCCGTCCCCGATTTGCCCAATGGGGAATATGAAGTACGAATCCTGATGGATTGGTCCTCAGTGGAGATTTTCATTAACAGCGGGCAATATGTGATGACCGCCCAGATCTTTCCCAACGAATTTTACCGGACCTTGTTGCTTTCAAATCCAGGCGATATGGAATTGGAATTGTATGAATTTACAATAAGCCTCATTAAATCTATTTGGTAACGACAAAATCTAAGTTAGACTTCATTATGGGCTTGGGAACTTTCAATATTGGGGCAGGGGTAATTTATGGCAGGAGGGAATTAAAGTGCTCCTATTTTCAATTTTTATTTTGGATTTTTATTTTCAAGGCTCTTAGATCGCGGATAAAATTGACTAGAAATCTTTAAGAATCCCTATGTTTTTTTTAGTTTTATCGCAAAAATCTTGTTTAAAACTTTCGTTTTGTGTTAATCACTGTTAAATAAAGTTTAACTATTGTTAAAAATGAGACATAAGAATTAGATTTGTTAGGGTCTTGTTAATGTTTTTATTACTGATTGCTATCCCCCAAAATTATGAAAATAAAATACATCGTTTATACCCTATTCTTAATTGGATTAGGGGGCTTGGTAACCTATCGTATTTTGCAAAATAGCGAGGTAGGTAAATCGGGAGGTTCGGTAAGCTCAACTAAGGTTACAACAGTGTCCGGCATGGTGCTTCGCCCTCAAGTATTTAATGATAACATTTCCCTTTCCGGCACGCTGGAAGCCAATGAGCAAATAGAAATGCGAAGCGAGGTCTCCGGAGTTGTTGAGAGTATAAATTTTGTGGAGGGCAGTAAGGTCTCCCAAGGACAAATATTGTTCAAGGTGAACGATATGGAATTGCAGGCACAGCTTTCCAAAGTGCGGACCGCTCAGAAATTGGCGGCAGAAAACGAAAGGCGGGCCAAACTTCTATTGGAAAAGCAGGCAATTAGTCAGGAGGAATATGATATCGCAAGCGCCGATTTTCAATCGGCCAGCGCAGAATCGGAATTGATAGCTGCCCAATTATCGAAAGCTACCGTTCGGGCTCCTTTTTCTGGAATCATCGGCCTTCGTTCAATTTCTAAGGGAACCTATGTTAATCCATCAACAATTATAGCCAAATTGGTGAATACAGATCAACTTAAGATTACATTTTCAATTCCTGAAAAATATGCCTCGCAAATTAAGGCTGGAAGTACACTAACTTTTTCCACTTCTAATTCAAACCAAGAATATGGCGCAGAAATATATGCAATTGAGCCAGAAGTGGAGATTGCCACCCGCACTCTGAAAATGAGGGCTATAGCAGATAACCCCGGCGGCAAATTATTTCCTGGGGCTTTTGCCAATGTAATACTACCCTTGGAAACGGTGAACGATGCATTATTGGTGCCCAGTGAATCTTTGATTCCGGTTCAGAATGGTAAAAAAATATTTATTGTGGAGAATGGCCTGGCCAAGGAGATAGATGTGGAAATCGGAGCTAGGACGGGTAGTTCTGTAAGAATTTTATCTGGTTTAAAGGCTGGGGATACCGTTTTGACATATGGAGTAATGGCCTTGAAGGACGGTACGCCCGTAAAAGTATTATTAAAGGAATCCGAACCTATGACTGTGGCACAATGAATTTATCAACCTTAAGTATTAAGCGTCCGGTACTAACCATTGTAATGAACCTAACAATAATTCTATTTGGAATTATTGGCTTTACCTATTTGGGTGTACGGGAATTTCCTTCCATAGATCCGGCTCAAGTATCGGTTCGTACAAGTTATTCAGGGGCAAATGCCGATATTATAGAATCTCAGATTACAGAACCCTTGGAAAAGGCGATTAATTCAATTGATGGTATAAGGAACCTTACGTCATCCAGTATTCAGGGATCCAGTTCTATTAGCATTGAGTTTAACCTTGATAAAAATTTAGAGGATGCAGCCAATGATGTTCGCGATAAGGTTTCGCAGGCCGTTAGAAGTTTACCTGATGATCTGGATGCTCCTCCGGTAGTTTCAAAATCGGACGCCGATGCGGACCGGATACTTTCTATGACCATTCAAAGTGATGGGAAAAACATACTGGAACTTTCGGATTATGCCGAGAATGTAATTGCCCAAAGAATAGAGACTATTCCTGGGGTAAGCAGTGTTCAAATATGGGGGCAACGCAGGTATGCAATGCGTTTGTGGATAGACCCTTTTAAACTGGCATCCTATGGTCTAACTGTTGCAGAAGTACGCAGCGCATTGTTGGCTCAGAACGTGGAGCTGCCATCGGGAAAATTAACAGGTGATAATACCGAAATAACCGTAAAGACCATTGGTAACCTAAATACCGAAGATGGTTTCAACAATATTATTATCAGGGCCGATGGTGAAAAATTGGTACGTCTAAGCGATATAGGCAAGGCCTCTTTAGAGGCCGAGAACATGGAAACCAAAATGAGCGATTCCGGTCAGCCAATGGTCGCCATAGCAGTAGTGCCACAGCCGGGTACGAATTATCTTGAAATTGCCGATAAATTTTACCTAGAGTACGAAAAGCTTAAAAGGGATCTGCCCGAAGGTTTTAAATTAAACATTGTAATAGACGACACTGTATTTGTAAGAAAGGCGGTTACAGAGGTTGCTGAAACACTTTTAATATCAATTATCCTGGTTATACTGGTCATTTACCTATTTTTTAGAAATTGGTCAATGGCACTGCGCCCATTGGTGGATATACCAGTATCATTGATCGCCACATTCTTTATTATGTGGCTGTTTGGTTTTTCTATCAATGTTCTTACCCTTTTGGCTATTGTACTTGCCACAGGGCTAGTTGTAGACGACGGAATTGTGGTCACCGAAAATATTTATAAAAAGGTGGAGGCAGGGATGAGTCCGATCGAGGCAGCTATAAAAGGATCTAACGAAATTTTCTTCGCGGTAATCTCAATATCCATTACCCTCGCGGCAGTTTTTCTTCCTGTTATCTTTCTTGAAGGTTTTGTAGGTAGATTATTTAGGGAATTCGGGGTAGTCCTGGGAGCGGCGGTACTGGTATCGGCATTTGTTTCCCTAACCTTGACCCCAATGCTCAATGCCTATCTAATTAAACCCGGAAAGCAGAGTCATTCAAAATTCTACAATTTTACGGAGCGGTATTTTGCGATAATGAATGAATCCTATGCGGCTTCACTTCGTGTTTTTATGAAAAGGAAATGGTTGAGTTTTCCGATATTGTTGTTATGTATAGGGCTTATTGGCCTTTTCTATAGTTTGCTTCAAAAAGAAACGGCGCCTTATGACGATCGTAGTTTTATTCGGCTGAGCGTGGCGGCCCCTGAAGGTTCTTCTTATGAATATATGGATCGTTTAATGGATGACATTACTAATCTTATTAACGATTCTGTTCCGGAAAAGAAAGTGAGTTTGGTACTTACTTCTCCTGGTTTTGGTTCATCTGCCGTGAACAGTGGGAGAGCAAATATTGCTCTGGTGGAACCAACTGAACGGGAGCGATCACAGAAAGAAATTGCAGATGATCTTGGTAGATGGGCTAAGTCTTATGTAGGTGGCAAGTCCAATGTGTCCGAAAGACCTACTATTGCGGTAAATCGTCGTGGAGGCCCGCCCATACAATATATTATTCAAGCTCAGAATTTTAAAAAGCTGGAGGAGAAGATTCCTGAGTTTATGCAGGAAGCCGAAAAAAACGAAACTTTTTCCTTTACAGATGTTAACCTAAAATTTGATAAGCCCGAACTTTATGTTACCATCAATAGGGAAAAAGCGGAAAGTCTGGGCGTATCCGTTTTGGATGTGGCGCAGACATTGCAACTGTCTCTCAGCGGTCAAAGGTTTGGGTATTTTTTAATGAACGGGAAACAGTATCAGGTTATTGGGCAATTCGATAAAAAAGATAGGGACGCCCCATTAGATCTTACTTCCATATTTGTAAAAAACAGTGACGGTCTGTTGATTCAATTGGACAATCTGGTTTCAACAACGGAACACAGTAGTCCACCCCAATTGTTTCACAACAATAGGTATATGTCGGCAACAGTTTCAGCAAATTTGGCGCCTGGAAAGAGTCTAAGTGATGGGATAGATGCCATGGAGGAAATAAGGGAAAAAGTACTGGATGAAAGCTTTACTACGGATTTAGGAGGTGAATCCCGAGATTTTGTAGAGAGTAGTTCCAATACCTTGTTTGCTTTTGGTCTTGCCCTCCTGCTTATCTTTCTGATATTGGCCGCTCAATTTGAAAGTTTTATAGACCCTATAATTATAATTTTAACGGTTCCCATGGCGGTAGCCGGGGCCATGTTCTCCCTATGGCTTTTTGGACAGACTTGGAATATATTTAGCCAAATAGGCACAATTATGCTCATTGGCCTGGTTACCAAAAACGGAATTTTAATCGTGGAATTCGCCAACCAACTTAGGGAGGAGGGTATGTCTAAAATGGAGGCCACTTTAAAAGCCTCGGAGTCTAGATTGCGGCCCATTCTTATGACCAGTTTAACCATTGCCCTAGGAGCCATGCCTATTGCGCTATCTTTAGGGGCTGCCTCTGCCAGTCGTATTGGTATGGGGGTAGTTATAATTGGTGGAACCATGTTCTCTTTGGTGCTGACTTTATTTGTTATTCCAGCTTTGTATTTCTTGTGGTCCAGGGAGAGAAAACAGCATCCTGAGTTTAAAGCCCTAGAAGCCTACTAACATGAACAACTATAATTACGCTACCATACTTTTTGCCTTCTTTGGTTTAACCAGTTTAATTAGGGCACAGGAGGTTCTTAGGGTCGAAGAGGCCGTACAAATTGCATTGGAAAACAATTATCAAATTAAGATTGCGTCCAACGAGCTGCAAATTGACGAGATTTCTGTAAGTCCGGCAAATGCAGGGATGCTTCCTCAAATCGGAATCAATCTAACCGACAATAATAGCATTCAATATTTGAGTCAAACCCGATCGGATGGAAGCGTTGTGGAAAGGGACAATGCCAAGAACAATAGCCTTAACTATGGTGTAGCTATGGATTGGACATTGTTTGACGGCCTAAGAATGTTCGCGGATTACGAGCAACTCAAGGAGTCCCAGAAATTGGGCGAGGCCCAATTAAAACAGGTTATCCTTAACAAGGTGGGTGAGGTTATGATCACCTATTTTGACCTTGTACAGCAGAAACAGCAACTCACGGCCTTGGATAGCACTATTATTATTTCAAAACAAAGGGTTGATCTGGCATATAACCGTTTTACAATAGGAAAAGCTTCAAAGTTGGAAGTGTTGAATGCTCAGGTGGATCTAAATACCGATGAAACCTTGATGCAGCGGCAGAAAGAATTATATATGAATACCAAGGTTCAATTGAACCAGTATCTTGCCCGGGATTTGAAGATTGATTTTGAGGTGGTAACAGAAATTTTTGTAGACCAAGGACTGGTGTTGCCTGAATTGGAAACCCTTGTAGAGAAGGAAAATCCAGCTATACAAGTAGAATTGATCAATAAGAGAATCAGTGAATTGGAATTAAAACAGACCAAGGCCTTGCGTTACCCAACAATCTTTGCAAGCACAGGGTATAATTTTGGGAGCTCGGAATCTAGTTTGGGATTTACGACGAGTTCAAATTCAAGAGGGTGGAACTATGGTTTTGGTGCAAGTCTAAATGTCTTCGATGGATTTAATCAAAATCGAAATGAAAAAATAGCGAAGATTCAAATTGAAAATAAAGAAGTAGTCATTGCCCAGCGTACACAAGAATTAATGTCCTTGGTGAATACCACTTATCAGACGTACCTGACCAATATAAGTCTTATTGAATTGGAAGGAAAAAACGAGGCCATTGCACAGGAAAATCTGGAGATTACCGTTGAAAAATACAGAATTGGTATCATACCTACTATTGAATTTAGAACAGCACAATTAAATTATATCAATGCAATGGTGCGCCAAAGTAATGCCAAATTTCAGGCAAAGTTGTCAGAAATTATCCTTAAGCAGCTAGCAGGGAATTTAGTCTTATAATTTTCTTAAATTCGGGGGCTAGGGTTATTTATCCTATTTTAACAAATGATTTGGGTCAAGTGGGGCGTCCTTGCTTTTTCCGTTTTTTAAAACATCAAACACGAACAGATGAAACGCCGATTATTTTTTAAAAATGCCGCTTCAGCATCCCTTGGGTTGGGGCTAACCAAGTATACACCAAGTGAAACAACCAACAATTCTTCCGAAAAGGACATTCAGTTTTGTGTTACGGTAGAGGAAAACAAACTTCATTTTTTTTCGGATGTCATTAAAGAGCCAATAAAAATTGTTCATATAGCCGATACCCATCTCTTTAGGGATGATGAGCGCGGTGTTCCATTTAGAAAGTATAGTGGGCGCATGGCCAAGGCCTACAATGAGACCAGGCACTTTAAGACTGATGAATTAACGAATCCTGAACTGGCGTTTGAGGCAGCCTTGAATTTTGCTAAGGAATCCCGGGCCGACATAATTACCTTGATCGGTGATATTTTTAGTTTTCCATCCGAAGCGGCCATTGAGTGGGTACAAGCCAAACTGAAAGAAGTGGATATCCCCTATATTTATGTTGCCGGTAATCATGATTGGCATTATGAGGGTATGGAAGGGCCATTGGAGGATTTAAGGGATACATGGATAAATAATAGATTGCTTTCCTTGTATCAGGGCAATCATCCATTAATGGCGGCCTATGATGTAAAAGGAATCCGATTCTTGGCTATCGACAATTCTACCTATCAAATCAATGATGATCAATTGGCCTTTTTTCAAAATCATGTTGCTAGCAATGTGCCGTTGGTTCTTTTGGTACATATACCCATGTACGCCCCAGGGAAATCCATTGGTTTTGGATGCGGTAATCCGGATTGGGGAGCTTCTTTCGATGGGAATTTTGAGTTGGAGGGACGACTTAGGTGGCCAGGATCAGGACATACCAAGACGACCTTTAATTTTCATAAGGCAGTGTTTTCTGCGCCAAATCTCATGGGAATATTTTGTGGACATATACATCGATTTTCAATGGAATCGCTTAAGGGAAAACCTCAAATAGTAAGCGATGACAATGCCAGTGGAGGATACTTGGATGTTAATTTTATGCCCTTGGAGCCAAAGGATCGGTCGCTGATTTTTTAGATTTATATTATTGCGATCAAAGTTTAAGTAAAGAATATATAATAGTTAAAAAGAAAAAATGTTTGGAATTTATCATCGATTGAACGTAAAAAATTATTCTGTAAAGTTATTCCTTGTGTTGTTTTTAGGCTTAGTGACCCTTGTGGCTAATGGTCAAACCAAGAAGTATGATATCGTAATATACGGCGGAACTTCTGCCGGAGTTGCAGCTGCCCTACAAAGTAGTAGAATGGGCAAGTCCGTAGTGCTGATAGAGCCAACCAATAGAATTGGGGGGCTGACCACCGGAGGCCTGGGCCAGACCGATATTGGCAACAAGCAGGCCATTGGGGGTATTTCCAGGGAGTTCTATGAGAACATCAAAAAATATTACGATGATCCAGAAAATTGGAAATGGGAGAAAAGGTCGGAATACAAGGACAGTGGTCAGACACGTACAGAGGAAGGGGAGCCAACCATGTGGACCTTTGAGCCTTCCGCTGCCCTTGCTGTGTATAAGGACATGATGGGCAAAGAGAAAATTAAAATGGTCTACAATGAGCGACTGAACAGGGAATCTGGCGTTAAAAAAGTAAATGGCAAAATAGAGTCGATCACTATGGAAAGTGGCAAGACCTACAAGGGAAAGGTTTACCTGGATGCCACTTATGAGGGCGATCTAATGGCCTCGGCCGGGGTTTCCTATGCAGTGGGCCGGGAGAGTAACGACGAATATGGGGAAACCTTGAACGGGGTGCAGGCCAATAGTATAAATACCTCTTTGACCGGCTTGGTTTCCAGAAATGCGTATAACCATAATTTTATTCCTGGGGTAGATCCGTATGTGCAAAAAGGAGACCCAAAAAGTGGCCTATTGCCAAATATCAATGAAAAACCTGGACTGGAAGGGGAACGCGACAATAAAATACAAGCCTATTGTTTCAGGATGTGCCTTACCGATCATCCGGAAAACCGTATTCCCTTCCAGAAGCCGTCAAATTATGACGAGATCAATTATGAACTTTTGTTCCGGAACTATGAGGCAAGAAAGGGTCCCATAAGGGATATGTACAGTTATGGCAATTCGTTATTGCCCTGGATCAATTCCAGTATGCCCAATAGAAAAACGGATACGAACAACAAGTTTGGTTTTTCTACCGACTATATCGGCAGGAATTATGATTATCCAGAGGCCAGCTATGCGGAACGGGAAAAAATTATTGAGGATCATAGAAATTACCAGATGGGCCTTATGTGGACCCTGGCAAACCATCCAAGGATTCCCGAGGAGGTCCGCGAGGAAGCTTCCAAATGGGGCACTTCCAAGGATGAATTTGAAAGGGCCGATGGGTGGCAGCAACAGCTTTATATCCGTGAGGCCAGGAGAATGATGAGCGATTATGTAATGACCCAAAAAAATTGTGAGGCCTTGATAGTGGCCGAGGATGCCATTGGTATGGCCGCCTATGGCATGGATTCCCATAATGTACAGCGATATGTAGATGCCAATGGGTATGTTCAAAATGAGGGCAATGTAGAGGCTCATGGCTTTAAACCCTATCCTATTAGTTACAGGTCCTTGGTGCCCAAAAAAGAGGAATGCAACAATCTTATTGTCCCAGTTTGTGTGAGTTCAACGCACATCGCCTTTGGATCTATACGTATGGAACCTGTATTTATGGTTTTGGGACAATCTGCGGCCACGGCAGCAGCACTTGCCATAGATGGCAATACCAATGTTCAAGATGTGCCTTACCCTTTTTTAAAGGAACAACTGCTAAAAGGCAGTCAAAGGTTAAAATAAATTACAATTTTTAAGAGAGCAATTTGAACCACCAAATAACATGAAGCAGAAAAGAAAGACCATTAATTTAGCCCTTATCCTAGTATTAGCAGGGTTGTTGACCCTTATGGGCTGTAAACAATCGGAAGAAAATAACAGCTCTGTAGCTTCGGCCGATATTATTATTTACGGTGGTACTTCTGCCGCCATTTCAGCGGCTGTGGAGGCAAAACGTTCTGGAAAATCTGTCATTGTAGTTTCGCCCGATATTCATTTGGGAGGATTGTCCTCAGGAGGTTTGGGCTTTACCGATACAGGGGACAAGAGTGTAATCGGGGGTCTGGCCCGGGAATTTTATCATAGGGTTTGGCAACATTACAACATGGAAGAGGCTTGGGTCTGGCAAAAAAAAGAGGAATATGGTAACAAAGGACAGGGTACTCCTGCTATGGATGGCGTGAATAGGACCATGTGGATCTTTGAGCCACATGTAGCAGAAAAGGTATTTGAGGACTTGGTCAGGGAAGAGCAGATAAGGGTAGATCGGGATGAATGGTTGGATAGGGAAAATGGTGTAATTATGAAGGATGGCAATATTGTTTCCATTGCCACCTTATCGGGAAAGACCTATTCTGGAAAAATATTTTTGGATGCCACTTATGAAGGGGACCTTATGGCTTCGGCAGGCGTGAGCTATCATGTGGGCAGAGAAGGTAAGGAAGTGTACGGCGAAGAATGGAATGGGGTTCAGACCGGCGTTTTGCATCATAAACATTGGTTTCAATCCGATATTTCCCCTTATGTGGTGCCTGGAGACCCTTCCAGTGGTCTTTTGCCCAAGATATCAGGAGAAGATCCTGGGGAAAGGCACAGCGGTGACGACAAGATCCAAGCCTATTGCTTTAGGATGTGTATGAGCAATTATGACGAAAACAGGATTCCTTTTCCTAAGCCCGAGGATTACGACCCTATGAATTATGAATTATTGGCAAGGTCTTTGGAAACAGGAAGGAAGGATTGGTTTGAAAAGTTTGATCCCATACCAAACCACAAAACCGATACCAATAACCACGGTCCTTTGAGTAGTGATAATATTGGCATGAATTACGATTATCCGGAGGCCACCTACGAAAGCAGAAAAGAGATTATTAAGGAACACGAGAATTACCAAAAAGGATTGCTGTGGTTCGTGGCAAATGACCCTAGGGTTCCAGAGGATATTCAGTTGGAAATGCAAAAATGGGGTTTGGCCAAGGATGAATTTATGGACAATGACAACTGGCCACATCAAATCTATGTGAGGGAGGCCAGGCGGATGATAGGAGAATTTGTTATGACCGAAAATGAACTTTTAAAGAGAAGTCCAACTCCTGACCCAATTGGATTGGGATCTTACACTATGGATTCGCATAATGTGCAGCGCTATGTAAAACCGGATGGATTTGTACAAAATGAAGGGGATATAGGAGTTAGTACCAATGGGCCATACACTATATCCTACAGTTCTTTGGTACCAAAGAAGGAAGATTGTAAAAACCTTTTAGTGCCTGTATGCGTTTCTTCAAGCCATATCGCCTTTGGTTCCATTAGAATGGAACCAGTGTTTATGATTTTGGGTCAATCTGCTGCTGCTGCTGCTGCTGTTTTGGCAATTGATGGGAAAACGGATGTTCAGGATGTTGATTACAATAAGCTAAAAGACCTACTGTTGGCTAAGGGGCAAATTGTAGAGTGATGTTGGTTTTAAATGTTTTATTTGTAGTCCAAAATTTTAATAGTAATTTCTCCAACCTAATGAAATAATAAAATGGCTTATTCCAAATTATTTTTAAAGCATATTTTCATTTTCGCCATTGTGGGTCTGCTGGCAGTTCCACTTGCCTCCCAAACCCCAACAGGGGAAAAGGAGCAAGAAAAAATGTTGAATTATATTTTTGAAGGAGGAAAAGAAGGTTATCAATGTTTTCGGATTCCGGCCGTAGTTACGACAAGTAATGGTATTTTATTGGCTTTTGCCGAGGGCAGGAAAAATGGTTGTAGTGATACAGGAAGTATCGATCTGGTAATGAAGAGGTCAACCGATGGTGGAATAAATTGGGGCACATTGGAAGTGCTTTGGCACGATGAAGGTAATACCTGTGGAAACCCTTCGCCAGTCGTAGATCGTATAACGGGGGATGTTTTTTTATTGTCTACCTGGAATTTGGGAACTGACCATGAGTCGGACATAATAGCGCAAAAGAGTAAGGACACCAGAAGGGTGTTTATAATGAAATCGGTTAATGAAGGTATAAGTTGGACTCGTCCCAAAGAGATCACGGCAGAGGTAAAATTGCCTAATTGGACTTGGTATGCCACAGGACCAGGGTCGGGTATTCAAATTCTTGGAGGCAAGTATAAGGATAGGTTGGTGATAGC
>Ga0222651_1001026_pt1 | contig 14829 bp, 13 predicted proteins | sample AntAcemetagen369_FD_179855 | JGI IMG/M metagenome (GOLD analysis project Ga0222651, IMG submission 179855) | Saline water microbial communities from Ace Lake, Antarctica - #369 | ecosystem: Environmental > Aquatic > Non-marine Saline and Alkaline > Saline | place: Antarctica: Ace Lake...
GGGCGTTTCTGGGGTTGGGGTGTGATGGCTCCGTGTTTTTTCAGACAACGCCAGATTGTTGCCGGGTGGATTGTGAGGTTGTGGTGGGTGGCGAGGTGCCAGGCGATGGTGTGTGCTCCTCCATCGTGCTTGCGAAGTTTGCGGCACCGCTTTACTCGACACTTCCCGCATTGTCGGAATTCGTTGACGCGTCAACGCCGAGGAGCGCTGCAAATCGGTTCTTAACCGACGCTCAGGAAACGGGCAGCGTCGACCAGCATGTCCGCCATGGAAACCTCTGCGGAGCTGGCGGTGCTGTTTTTTAAGCGGCCGAGGAGGATCCGCCGTTGGGTCGATGTACCTAAAACAGGAACAACCCGGACATCATCGCGAAGCACCGTGAGAGCCATTCGCGGAACAAGGGCGACTCCTACTCCGACCGCAACCATGGCCTGCGCCTCTTGGTAATCGTTGGCAACATAGGTCACGTTGGGCCGAAAACCTCCCATATTTGCCGCCCGCCGGAGCACTTCAAGCATTGGGTGATCATCATCGCGGACAACCCAGAGCTCGTTCAGAAGCTCGGTCATGCTGACATTGTCGCGTCCCGCGAGCGGATGCGATAGCGACAGGACGAGCTCGGTGGGGTCATCCATGAGATGCATCAAATGAAGGTCAGCATTGTGGAGCGTTGACCATGGGTATTCCCACAGAACAGACATCGTTACCTCGCGATTATTCAGCATTTCCAGCAGGGAGCTCAATCGTGTGCTACTCACCGAGAGCGAAACTTTAGGGTGGGCAAGCCGGAAACTGTTAATCGCCAGCGGCATGAGCGAAGATCCCGCAGTAGGAAAAGTTCCTATTCGCAGAGATCCTGCGCGCAAGCCGGCGATGTCGTCCAGCGCATTCTCCAACGACTTGAGTCGTCCCTGGATCTGCTCTGCGTGTTCGACGACGGTGCGCCCTGCGTCAGTTAAGACGACCCCCCGGCTGTGCCGCTCAATGAGGGGGTGCCCTGTTTCCACCTCAAGCTTGCGGATCTGCTGCGAAATCGCCGATACGGACTGGCCCAGCGACGCGGCGGCCAAAGTCATGCTGCCGCAGTGCGCAACATTGACCAGCAGGAGAATCCGTTCGGGGGAAATCCTCGACATGATTGAAGCATAGCTTCAACTAAAGTGAAGTATTACGACCTTGCTTAAATAACTCGTATGAAAGAGACTATTTTATGTTCCAAGCTTGGGACCTTTACTTGATGTGGAGTAAGCCAGTATGAGAGTTCCGGCAGTTGTGATGCGAGGGGGAACCAGCAAGGGTGTCTTTTATCACGAACGCGACCTGCCTGTGGATCGAGAGTTGAGAGACAGATTTCTCCTCGCCGCAATGGGCAGCCCCGATCCCTTCCGTCGTCAGGTCGACGGTTTGGGAGGGGCGGCTTCTACCACGAGCAAGATTGCTGTCATTGGAGACGGAACACCGTTTGGTGTTGATGTGACTTATGATTTTGGTCAGGTATCTATAGATAAGCCTCATATTGACCGCAGAGGCAATTGCGGGAATATCTCCTCCGCAGTCGGACCATTTGCGGTCGATGAGGGGCTGGTGACTGGGACGGATCCGTTCACGACAGTTAAGATTCTTAACCTAAATACGAACAAAATCATTGTGGCCCATGTGCCAACCAGGGACGGTAAATTTGATCCCATCGGCGACATGGTGCTGCCTGGAGTACCTGGAACTGGGTCCAGTATTCAGCTGGACTTCATAGATCCGACCGGCGCCGTTACCGGCAAACTGCTGCCAACAGGAAATGTGGTCGACGATTTGGCCGTTCCAGGCTTCGGGACAATTCCCATCTCAATGGTCGACGCTGCGAATCCGCTTGTGTTTGTGCGTTGGGAAGACGTGGGGCTGCGGGGCCTCGAATTACCATCCTTCGTTGATGCGGATGAGGCGCTGTTGCGTCGCCTGGAGTCTATTCGCGCATTTGCGTCTGTGCTTTCCGGCATCTCTGGCGACATCGAGAGCGCCACCCGTGACACGCCATCGGTGCCCAAACTCGCGCTCATCGGCGCCCCTCGCGACTATCGCGCTTCCAACGGAGCTGACATTGCCAAGTTGTCCACGAACGTCCGAGCCGCGATGATGTCAATGGGTCGGATGCATAATTCGTACCCGCTGACCGGCGCCATAGCCACTGCGGTCGCGGCCACTCTTCCGGGGACATTGGTTCACGATGTGGCAACAGTGACCTCAGACTCCTTCACTATCGGCCACCCGGCGGGGCTGTTATCGATGCTCGTCGATATCGACGAGGTTTCTTCCGGGTGGCGAGTCAATTATGTTGCTGCCTTTCGAACTAGTCGCAGGCTGATGGAAGGGCATGTCCTTGTCCCTGACCACCATCTTTCTGCCTGAGCATCCGGAAAAACTGATGAAAGCAGGAGCCGAGATGGCCGGATAGTAGGAACCGCCACCGCGAGTCGGAAAGCTGGACAGTCCCGAACTTCGCTCGTCGCGGCTTGTCGTCGGCGCCTGGGCTGCGGTGAGGGAGTTGATGCCCATTCAGCGTTATTGCTGCCGGGGCTGCTTTAGTACTTGTGGTTCAACCACCAAAAAATTGGAGCCTTATGGCTGTCTTAATCGCTAAAACCGACAATCTGCGCTTGGATTTGCCTTCCCGAGTAGATGTCATCGTCGTCGGCGCTGGCAACGCCGGCTTCTCCGCGGCCCACGCCGCCGCGCTTCGTGGCAGATCTGTTCTTGTTCTGGAGCGGGAAAGCGCCGAAATGTCGGGAGGCAATAGCTTCTACAGCGCCGGGGCGACAAGAATATGCCACAACGGGCTCGACGACATCGCAGACTTCATAGAAGCAGATGACCGCCACGATGTCACAGTAGTTCCGCCCTACTCGGCCGAAGAATACGCCACTGACCTGGCGAATGTCACAAACGGCCGAAACGATCCGGACCTGACACGAGTGCTTGCCGAGGAGAGCGGTCCGACCCTTCGCTGGTTGAGCAAGCTCGGCATCAGATACCGCCTAATGTATGAGCGCCAGGCTTACGAGCGTCTGGACGGGTCTTTTCTGTTCTGGGGGGGTCTGCATGTCGGTAATGTTGGCGGCGGCGAGGGGTTGATGGCCGATCACACGGCGGTTGCCGCGCGGCTCGGCGTAGACGTTCGCTATGGCGTTACTGTCACCGATCTGCTGTCGTCGAACGGCAGGATTTCGGGGGTTAGCTGCCAAGGTGGTGAGGGAGGAACGGCGAACATATTCGGTTCATCCGTTGTTTTGGCGGCAGGTGGATTTGAAACAAACGCCGCACTGAGGGTCGAGCACCTTGGCCAAGAGTGGGAACACGCCAGGGTGCGCGGCACCGCAAACAACGACGGCGCCTTGATTGAAGTGGCCATGGGCCTCGGGGCGGCTTCGGGCGGCGATTGGAATAGCTGCCACAGTGTGCAGTGGGATGCCTTCGCCCGGCAGAACGAGAGCAACCGTGAGTTAACCAATCGGCTGACGCGGGGCGGGTATCCTTTGGGGATCCTCGTCAATCGTGATGCCAAACGCTTCGTCGACGAGGGGGCTGATTTCCGCAACTATACCTATGCCAAATACGGCAGGGCCGTCCTGCAACAGCCTGGATCTATTGCCTATCAGATCTTTGATGCTGAGCACCGGGCGCTACTGCGCGCCGAAGAATACGAGATGCCTGGGATCTCCGTGCAGAGCGGCGCGACATTGGATGAGCTCGCTAGGAACATCCGTCTCGATCCAGACGTCTTGGAGGAGACTGTTCAGAATTTCAACGCATCAATTGACCAAAGCGTTGTGTGGGACCCCACTATTAGGGACGGGCGCAGAGCTGACGTCACTCCGCCCAAAAGCAACTGGGCCGCGCCCTTAGAACAGGGGCCCTTCTACGCGTTCGCAGTGACGTGCGGGATAACTTTTACCTTTGGCGGTTTGAAGTCTGACACGCACGGTCGTGTGCTTGATGTCGCTGGCGAGCCCCTGCCCGGCCTGTACGTCTGCGGGGAGATGCTTGGCGGTCTATTCAGCGAAAACTACCCGGGAGGCTCGGGGCTGGCTGCGGGAATGGTGTTTGGCCGTCGCGCTGGCTTGCTGGCCTAGGAGAGCGCAGGGAGAGCGATAGCCCTAGTTATGAGCCAAACGACTGGAGCTCGGAAATCGCGAGGGTTTCAGGGGGCACAGGTCGGGGGCGGCGCTATGCTCAGCACGAGAGCTTTCACGGGGCCAGCTTAAAGCCGTGTAGACAGACGATGCTTCGGCAGTCTTGGAAAAAGCAGTGGGTATTTCGCCACCTGAGCAGTCACTTCCGAGCGGGCCTTGTGGACCGTCGCTCAGTGCGTCTCATCCATTCTCGGCATTCGACCGTTGCCGGGTGATGATTGACTAGAAATCTTGAACCCGCCGGAAGGGCAGGGCGCCTGCGCCAAGCGAGCCGCAACCGAATTTGCTTTCTTTTCAGAGTTGTATCTCATTTCAGCAGCCATGTCTTACCGCTATCCGGGACCCGGTCCGGATAGCCTCCGGGGAAGCCCTGGGGTGGACGGCCGGCTTCAAGGTCGCCGGCAATCCGCAGACGGTCTTTGCTGAGTGCCGCAACGCTCGTTGAATATCGAGAAAGGTTTCGGAGCCATTGATTGAGGCCAGCGAGTTGACAGCCTTCCATGAAATGTAGTAACTTCGTCCACTAATATAGACGTCATCCAAAATGGCGTACGACCACCAACCTGAAAGTGAGACAATGAAATCGAAAAAATGGAGCTACTTGGCAACGCCGCTATTTGCTGCATTGCTCCTATCCTCTTGCGTAGGAAATGCCTCAACAGCTGATTCAGAAGAGGCAGTGTCAACAACTGGTTCAGTAGAGGCAGTGTCGCTTCGCATGGCAAGCGCCTTGGACCCTTCGCATCCACACATTCGCTGTGGTGCGGAACCTCTGGCTGAATGGCTGAATGACGAGGGAACTGGAATTCAGTTGACGGTCTTCCCGAGTAGCCAGCTGGGAAGCGATCAAGAAGCGACCGAGCAGGTCGCTCGCGGAGACCTCGACTTGAACATCACGACGTTCTCGACGCTCTCGCAGTATTACGCGCCACTCTCGGTTCTCGACGCCGCGTTCGTCGTCCGTGACTCTGAGCACCTGCAAGCGGTCCTGGACGGTGAAATCGGCAAGACGTTGACCCAAGCAGTGTTGGACGAGAGCGGCATCAGGCTTCTCGGCGCCCCGTTGTTTGGTTCGCGCCACGTCACCTCCAATGCTCCTGTTACCGGCCCCGAAAGCTTGTCAGGTGTCAAGATGCGTGCAATCGACGAGCCGCTGTTCCTAGCGAACGCAAGAGTGCTCGGAGCCAATCCCACGCCGATCCCAATCGCTGAGCTGTATCTGGCTCTGCAGCAGGGGGTCGTTGACGCCCAGGAGAATCCTGTTCCGACCATTGCGTCCTTTGACTTCATGTCGGTACAGAGTCACCTAAGCCTCACCAATCACGTGACGATGTCGCTAGCTTGGGTGGTGAATGATCAAGTCTTCTCTAAGCTCACCACCGAGCAACAGGCGAGCTTGCAGGCGGGAGTGGACCTTTTCTCCGAAAAAATCCGTGAGTGCGTTGAAGCTGACACGGAAAAGTATCTCGAGGAATGGCGGGCCGATCCGAAGATCACCGTGATTGAGGCTGATGAAATCGATCGCGATGCTTTCGAGTCAATCGCGAAGGCGGTCCTCCCGACTGAGTTCTCCGAGGAGTGGGGCGACCTCTACCAGCGAATCGGCGCTATTAAGTGAGTCTTGACACTAGTTCGGCCAGCAGAAGAGAATCCTCAGGGAGCTTCAGGCGTGCCGTCGTTGCGATGGACCGGTTCATGAAAATGTTGAGTGCCTGGATTGCAGTTATTGCCTTCCTTGGAACATTTTTCAGTGTGCTGGCCGGAGTAGTGTCACGAACAATTTTCGGTTCGGCTCTAGCCTGGACCGAAGAACTTAGCCGTAATTTGATTGTTGTCGCGGTCTTTGTTGGTCTGTATTGGGTCTCTCAGTCTGACAAGCATCTCGCCATCGTTCTTCCGAAGAGAATCACGCGACACCGTCGGTCGGGGCAGGTATGGAGTTGGGCTGGGGTTTCGATTTCCGTAGTTACATCGGCAGTGTGTGTCGTCGCCGCCTTTGACTATGGTCGGGGCCTTCGACTCAGGACACCGAGCCTCGACATCCCACTGAACCTACTCTTTTACGCGGTGGCGCTGGGGATGTTTGGGTGGACCTTGCACTTCCTGGTGCGGGCCTTCCTGGGCCAGACGCCAATGCACGATAACTCCTCTCCTTCAAAGTCGATGAACAAGGCAGGTGAGACCGAATGACTGTTGCCCTTTTGGTTCTGGCTATCGTAATTTGCATGTTCTTGGGCGTACCTATCGCTCTTGCAATACTCGCGCCGAGCCTGGTCTACATCGTGCTGTCTGATACGACGAGCATTCCAGCGCTCGTTTCGCAGACTGTAGGCGGAATTGATTCGTTCACCTTGCTGGCGATTCCCTTGTTTGTATTAATGGGCAACCTGCTGAACGCCAGTACGCTTACAGACCGCATCTTTCTCTGGGTCGCAACGGTGCTTCACCGGGTTCCTGGTGCTCTCGGGTACACCAACATAGCAACCAGCGTCGTCTTTGCGGGAATGAGCGGAGCCGCGGTAGCGGATGCGGCAGGGTTGGGTACCGTTCAAGTTCGTGCCATGCGAGCGCATGGGTACAGCAGGGAGTTTTCGCTCGGATTGACGGCAGCTTCATCTACCATTGGCCCAATCATCCCTCCAAGCTTGCCCGCTGTCGTATATGCCAGTGCCGCTGGAATATCCGTGGGCTCACTGTTCATGGCTGGGATCGTACCGGGCCTCTTGATGGCGGTCGCTTTGGCCGTTACAGTCTTTATCCTTGCCAGAAAGATGAAGCCCACTACCGATGGCCAGGCCAGCTTCAAAGGCAACGCTTGGAGCGAGTCAATCAAAATTCTCCCGCTCTTGTTGACTCCTGTGGTGCTCCTGGGGGGCATATTTGGTGGATTCTTTACTGCAACCGAGTCTGCAGCAGTAGCGATCGTCTACGTTTTGTTCATAGGCACAGTCGTCTACCGCACTCTCACCCCTACGAGAATGTTAACTGCCGTTATCGAATCTGCGCGGACGAGCGTAGCGATTATGATAATAATCGGTGCTGCAAGCGCCTTCGGATACATCTTGGCTTTGAACCAGATTCCTCAGCAAATTGTGCAGGTACTGACTGACGTTTTTGGCACAGGACCACTCGCGGTGGTAGCTCTGATTGTCGGCCTCCTCATAATCGGGACCTTTTTGGAGCCCTTGGCAGCGATCGTGATTCTCGGGCCGGCCTTGGGTCCGTTGGCGGCAGTTCTTGATATGCATCCTGCCCAGTTCGGAGTGCTAGTCATCCTGTGCCTGATGGTGGGCCTGCTAACCCCTCCTGTCGGGATGGTGTTGTTCAGTTTAGCCTCGGTAACAGGGGAAACTGTGGGCATAGTTTGGCGTGGCATCCTGCCCTTTTTGCCTTCCATATTGGTCTGCGTGCTAATTGTTGCTTTTGTCCCTCCCACCACGACCTTTATTATCTCTCTCCTGCAATAAATTCGTCTGCCGCTGAGTCAGCATCTCCAGAAAGGTTCAGATTGACTTCCAAAGAGAACGTTCACAACGCACACACGAACTTGATGTTGATTGGAGGGGGCTTGCGAGGGTCCAGCGACGGAACGACAATCAACTTAATCAATCCATACGATGGGACGGTGAGTAATGTCATACCAGCGGCAACGGCTAGCGATGCGAACGATGCCGTTTTAGCAGCTCGCGGCGCCTTTTCGGCAGGAACATGGTCGGATATCTCTGCAGCGGCTCGAGGGCGGGCCCTTCTCCGACTGGCTGAGCTTGTTGAACGTGACGCTGCAGGACTAGGGGCATTAGACACAGCAGACAACGGAAAGATTCTGAGAGAAACCACCAAACAAGCCCAGCTTTCGGCGTCGACATACCGATACTACGCTGGGTGGGCAGACAAAAATCACGGCGCTGTTATTCCTCTGGAAAGCACGGATTTGCTCGACTACATGACGTACGAGCCGTATGGAGTCTGTGTGCTCCTCGTGGCCTGGAACTCACCGCTCCAGCTGCTAGCAAACAAGTTGGCACCTGCCCTAGCCGCGGGTAATACCGTCGTCATCAAGCCTTCCGAGAACGCATCTTCGTCAGTGCTGGCGATGGCACCTCTCTTTGCAGAAGCAGGGTTTCCTGATGGAGTGGTGAACATCATCACCGGCAGTGGTGGGGTATCTGGAGATGCACTGGTCCGACACCCCGATGTAGACCTCATCAGCCTTACAGGAGGCGGGGCCACTGGGAGAAAAATTCTTCAAGCCTGCAGCGGTCGCGTAGTCAAAGTTCTCTTAGAACTTGGGGGGAAGTCACCCCAGATTATTTTCCCAGATGCGCCTTGGGAAGAGGCGGTAAATGGAGTCTTGGCCGGAATCTTTGCGGCAGCCGGACAGACGTGCATCGCTGGCTCGCGTGTGTTTGTACATGAGTCAATTTTTGACGCTTTTGTGCAAGACCTGCAGACTCGCGCATCGGCGATACGACTAGGGGACCCTATGTCCAGTGAGACTGATATGGGCCCATTGGCCAATCGCGCTCACTTCGATCGCGTTGTCTCCATTCTGGAACGAGCAATGGCGGCGGGCGCCTCAACAGCAGGAGGAGCTGGCGGCCCAGCACCCGAAATCGGTGCGCTCTTCGTGCGACCAACAATCCTTTTGAACACCGATTTATCGGACGAGGTCGTGTGCGAAGAGGTATTTGGCCCCGTGGTAGTCGTGCATCCGTTTGTAACAGAAGAGGAAGTCGTCAAGCTCAGTAACGATAGTTCCTTCGGCTTAGCCGCAGGCGTGTGGACCAGTGATCTTCGTCGAGGACTTCGCATGGCCAAAGCCTTAGAGGTGGGAAATGTGTGGGTCAACACCTATCGCCACCTCGCGCCCGCTGCACCATTCGGTGGAGTGAAGCAAAGTGGCAATGGACGCGAACGTGGCTTAGAAGGATTGCGCGAATATGTTCGCTCGAAGAACGTAATGATTTCCACAAAACCGCGAAACGACGATCCTTTCACGGTGCGCACATGACTCAGGAGCGGCAGGACCCACCCCGCGCTCTGGTCATAGGGCTAGGAGCGATGGGAGCGGCGATTCTTCAACGTCTGCACAGTCAGGGCTGGGACGTTGCAGGAGTTGATCCTGACTTCTCCGCTTTGCAGAGACTGCGTGGTCTGGGTTTTCATGTAAGCGAACGGCTCACTGAAGTACCAACTGGTTTCGTAGGGGGGTGCTGTCTTTTGACTTCATTGCCTGACGACAAAACCGTCCAAGCAGTGGTCGAACAGATTTTGGAGCTGCCGGTGCGAGCTCGACCTGCACTCTTTGTTGAGACGAGCACGATATTGCCTTCCACAATTCAAGCAGTCGAAGAAAGACTGAGGGCAGTTGCCCCGGTCATTGACATCGCGGTTAGCGGTGGACCTGATCAGGTCTTTTCGGGAACCCTGATCTCATATGTCGCGGGTGATGAAGAGACGCGAGTGCCTTTACTCTCCAAGTTACTAATCGATTTGTGCGATCGAGTGGTGGCTTGTCCTCGCTTGGGTGACGCCAAGCTAGTTAAGATTCTCAACAATACTATGGGCTGGGCGGCAACGGTGGTCGGCGCAGAAGTGGTGGCTGCTGGGGTAGCAAGCGGCTTGGACCGTGCTTGGCTGGTTGCTGCGCTGAGCACAGGCAACGGTCGATCTCATCAATTCGTCAAGCGATTCCAGCGGTTGGTCGACGGAGATCACGCCACATATTTCAGTCTTGCAATGGGGCAGAAAGACGCACGCCTCGGACTTGCGCTAGCCCAAGAGTTGCAAGCGCCGGCACGAATGACCGAGGCACTCCACGCGTCGCTCGCGGAAGTCAAGAATGTCGAACTCCTGGGTGCCGACATCGTCGCGTACTACAAACACTACGAGTCCCTCATTCCCAACCCCCGAAATAACGAAACTACAACCACTACAACCACAACAAAGGAGCACTAAATCATGAGCTGGAGACTTCACCACGTTAACGTTCCGTCACCGAACCTGCCGGTGTCGATTGAGTTTTACACAGAAGTGCTAAAAATGAACCTCGTCGAATTTGACTCTGCAGAAAAAGATGTCCGCGGCAATTTTAAAACCGAAGATGTTGTTCTCGCTTCTGAAGAAGGCGAGACCGATTGGCCGCAGGTGCACCTTCAGGTTCCCAACCCGAATTGTGCTCGGGACAATGGATGGCACATCAACCCGATTGCTGCAGCACACACGGCGTACCACGTAGATGACCTCGAAGCGGTTAAGGAGCGACTGCGTCTCCGAGGTCTGTACTTTGCAGACGCCGGTCCGTGGGCGCTCCGCGGGTATGACCAGATCTATCTCCATGACCCCGGCATGAACGTCATCGAGATCAATGCATTCCGCAAGTGACTGCTTGAGAAATAGATACCGCTTATTCTGCTTCGCGGTGGGGTGGGTCAGAGCTGTTCCGAAATAGTTGGGAGGTCTGGGCTGGCAAGGCCATGCCGGAACCTCAAGTCTGCCGGACCCTCCGATCTTCTGCACTAGCGCTGGATTATCACCAGCTGACCCATTAGAAAGTCAGATATGGTATATCCCTTGGACAGTTTGTGAGGAAGGGATGCAAATGAAGTCACCTGCAGTCGCTACCACTATCGACATGCTGCGGGAGCTGGCACGCTCAGATGGCACTCCGGTGTCGATTAGCGAATTGGCTAGGAGATTAGAGGCGCCGAAGAGTTCGGTAGCGAATTTTTGTGAAACTCTTGAAGCTTTGAACTTCGTAGAGCGTCGAGAGACTGGTTATGTCATAGGTTGGGGTGCTGCTGAAGTGGGCTACGCCTACGCTGCGAGTCTTGACCCGGTCAAAGAATTTTATCGCTTTTGGAACAATGCAAAAAATAACAGCTTCGAACACACTGTTCAATTAGCAGTTTTAGTGGACGGTATCGACATGATGTTCATTGCCCGCCGGGCAGGGACCGAAGATATTCAATTGGTGGGGTCCATTGGCAAGTTGCTCCCAGCGACCTGCACAGCCGCAGGAAAAGCCCTCCTGGCTTCACTCTCGCCGGAAGATCTTGAAAATCGGTTACTTGGGCTGGATAAACTTCCTGGAATAACGGGTAAATCACAAACCAGCGTCGAGGCGTTAAGAATCGAGTTAGCGAATATCCGGGAATCCGGTCGTTCGGTAAATGACGAAGAAACGACCTTGGGCGTCTACTGCGTGGGTTCTGCGTTGCGGTATCCCCCTTTTATGGACCCGGGGAGCTCCCCTTTTGCCATAAGCATGACCGCAGTTAAAGGTCAGATGGCTTCTGGAGCCGCTGGCGCCGAACTGACCATGATGAGCAAATTCGGCACACTCCTGGACGCTATCTCTCCACACCTGGTTGGCATGTCACCGGCAAGCCTGCGGGTAGAGCAGAACTCTACTCAGCTCATCGGCCTTTAATGCAACACGAGGATCCTCCCGATTTATAGCGCACGGATCGACGGTTTTCCCGCCAGCGGCACGCCGTCGGTGGATTACGTATCCCCCGGAAGCTCTCGGTGTTCTGGCACTCCTGCGTAGGTAGTTGATTCCACGCTCGCCGCATGGGAATTTCTCGGCAGGGCCCCGTAAGCACCTCAGCGGTAATCTCTTCTTTGGATACAGTTGTCTCTCTGATTGTTCTCACCATGTCGCGGTTCATGACATTTCGCAGGGAGAAGCAGACCGTTCAATAAGCTAAAGCCAATGCGGATCGTTTTGAAGTTGCTGAGGCGGCCGGCGAGGCCAGCGCTTTGCGCGCCGACAATTCTGCAGGCAGGCCATCAACGAAATTGAGCGCACCGCTGACGCTCTCGACAGGGTTGTGGGCCAAGGTATCCGGGGGCGTCCTCTTGGCAAAAGCTCTGCGTGTGGGTGTCAGTTGCTCATCGGGCCACCACGAGGGCCACAAGTAGATTCTGACCAGCACCGGGGAGGCCACTGCATAGGACGTGCAACTTAGCGCCACGAATCTCTAAATGGGAAAGGGCTAGTGGGTATCCAGCCCGGAATTGGACGCCACAACCCGATAACGTTCATAGCGGCTCCCGCTTTAGATACTTCGGGCTCGAATATGACCGTGGAATGGTCAACTGAGCTTGACGGCTAGAAACACCTTTGACGATACTCCTTCGTCCCCTCGACCATCTCGTTAGCTGGTGCGCTTCAATTTCTCGACAACGCGGTGTCGAGAACTCTTGACGCCGGAAATTTGCGGGCACGTGCCAGGCTTCGCTAGACCCACGTCCGAGGGCGCGGTGAAAGGCAGCTTGCTTGTTCCTAATTCGTTGGAGAGCATTTCCAGACGCCGTCCTTCTCATCGCAGGGCGGGCATTTGCACAGGAACGGGTGCAACTCTGCTTCGCAAGATTTGCAGAGGCCAATCGGGTCTATGTGCCCATGGGGATTTTGGCCACTGCCGATTTCAGATTGCTTGAATTCGCTCCCGCCTTCCATGAGAGCGTATGGTCCGCCAATGACCAACACCGCCCCTCCAAGAACGAAGGCGCTGCCCCCAACGAGTGCAATGAAACCCAAAGGAACCCCGGCAATCAGTGTCATGGTCACTTCGATAAGAGTGAATCTCGCGGGGGCCCGAACGGTCTGAGTGGTTCGTTTGCCTTCGGGAACGGAATCCTCCATCAGTGATTCGAGTCCTCCATTCGTCATTTTGCCGACTTTCTGCCTCGCCGAGTCCACAGAGGTGAGTTTCGGTTATTAGTGGCTTTAGCGAGCTGGACCGGAGATGTTTTGGTGGGCCGAAAAGGAGGTACGCATATTCATCAGACGTAATAGATTTCGATACACGCTGGATTCGCGTTTCGTTGGGCCAGCAACGATAAAGTGGTTTTTGCCGGGGAATATTGGTCTTGAGGAATAGCCTTCTAGTCTTTTGGTCGGTCGTGCCGCTAAATTTTCTTCGTGTGGCTGTGCCAACGTTTGTGCCAACTGTGTCGCTTTGTCACCTATGGTCAGGGGGTACTCAAAAGCTTCCGAAACATGGGTATTTGCGCACCTAGGGACCTGTGTGAGTTATCTATCCAAGACTGGGGGTCAACGGGTCGCAGGTTCGAATCTTTCAGCCCGACTGTGTGATGTTGCAAGACATAGAAATACCGTGAACCCACGGTTTCTGAAGCGCCCCGGGTTTAATGCCGCATCCTTTTGAGTTGGAAGGATGTATGTCATGCCAAAGAAAATTGATCCTGCCTTGCGTGATCGCGCGGTCCGGCTGGTGCGGGAGCACCGGTCGCAGTATCCGTCGCTCACGGCCGCGTCAGCTGCTGTTGCCCGGCAGGTCGGTGTCGGACACGAGTCCGTGCGCCGATGGGTACTACAAGCCGATATTGATGAGGGAACCCGTGACGGGGTGACCTCCGCCGACCATGCTGAAATTAAGCGGCTGAAGTCCCAGAACACACGCCTGCGTGAGGATGTTGCGATCCTTCGCGCGGCGACGAGTTTCTTCGTGGGGGAACTCGACCCCCGCAACCGATGATGATGGGTTTCATCGACACGATGAGATCCGAAGGGCACGCGGTCGAGTCGATCTGCCGGGTCCTGCGTGAGCAGGACTGCCAGATCGTCGCGCGCACCTACCGGGCCTGGCGAGGCCGTCATGTCGCGGCCCGCACGGTCACTGACGCGCAAGTGCTCGATGCGGTCCGTGACACCGCGTGGGCCACCGTCGTGGATGCTGCAGGGATCGACAAGCGCAAACTAGCCCCGGAGGGTCTCTATGGGCGGCGCAAGATGACCGCGTTGGTGCGTCGCACCACGATCCCCGGCGCTTCGCGGGGTGCAATCGATCGGGCTATGCGGGCGCTCGGGTTGGCGGGAATCCGCCGCGACAAAGGCATCCGCACCACGATTCCCGCCAAGGATGGGATCCGCGCTGGTGATCTACTGAATCGGGACTTCACCGCACCCAGGCCCGATCACACCTGGGTGATGGACTTCACGTATTGCCGCAGCTGGGCCGGGTGGGTGTATGTGGCGTTCATCGTCGACGTGTTCTCGCAACGCATCGTCGGCTCGCATGCACAGACCAGCAAACACGTCGAGTTGGTGATGATTGCGCTGCGGATGAGTCTGTGGGAACGAGACCGACAAGGACATTCGATCCAACTGCGACAGTTGCGGGCACATTCGGACGCTGGATCCTAATATGTTTCGTTGGCGTACACCCAAAAACTCGCCCTGGATGGCATCGCACCCTCGATTGGGTCCATCGGCGACTAAAATAATGCGCTGATGGAGACCATCAACGGGCTCTACAAACCAGAATGCATCCGCACCACCGTGTTCCACGACGGGCCCTACAAAACCATCGCAGACATCGAATACGCGACCGCCGGCTGGGTCGATTGGTACAACAACCGCAGGCTTCACTCGAGTCTTGGCTACGTCCCACCAGCCGAGTTCGAGAACACCCACTACGCGACTCTCAACCGAGAGCCGCAACCCGCACAGGAGCGGCAGAAAACCTGGGGCGCTTCAGTAGTCGTCCAGAAGCATGGAAAAATAGGGTTTGTCGATAAACAGGACCGCCCTTACAGGGGTCACCGGAGAGTTCAAATCCCACCGGTACCGCCATCTGATGTCGCAGGACACAGGAACACCCTGAAACTGTGGGCT
>Ga0222651_1001032_pt1 | contig 14768 bp, 15 predicted proteins | sample AntAcemetagen369_FD_179855 | JGI IMG/M metagenome (GOLD analysis project Ga0222651, IMG submission 179855) | Saline water microbial communities from Ace Lake, Antarctica - #369 | ecosystem: Environmental > Aquatic > Non-marine Saline and Alkaline > Saline | place: Antarctica: Ace Lake...
TAAAACCAGCAAAGGCCCAGTGCGTAGGAACGTTTTTGGATTTTTTTCTATCCCACCAGTACATCATTACAACCGTTCCCAATATAATAACGGACATGCTGATTTTAAAAGTGGTTTCCGGCAAATCCTTTCCTATGGCCGTGCCAATGAGTATGCCAAGGATCATCCAGGGTAAAAAGGCGACTATATACTTCCACTGCGCATGTCTATTGTAATAAATTACGGCAAAGGCATCTCCCACAATTAGTAAGGGCACAATCAATCCTGTTGATTCCTTGGCCCCAAAGGCCAATGCCATTAAAGTAACATTAATGATTTCGATTCCCTTAATTCCAGCTTTTGAAATTCCTATTACAAAAGTGGCAGTTAAGGCAAGCACCCAAGCCGTTGCGGTTATTTCTGATGTTGTTAAAAGAATCATATGTGACATTTGGCGAACATAGGGCAAAAGTATCCCAAAAAAATTTATCTTTAGGTCTTAATTCTCAAACCAAAGCCAAACAGATGGAATTAAGTACCCTCGATTACAGTTTTATTGTTGTTTTTTTCTCGATTGTTTTATTTATTGGGATTTATGTTTCCAAAAAATCCGGGGCAAGTTCCTCAGAATATTTTCTTTCTGGTAGAACAATGCCATGGTGGCTGTTGGGTCTTTCCATGGTCGCCACGACATTTTCTACAGATACTCCCAATTTGGTTACCGATATTGTTCGTACCAACGGAGTTTCCGGAAACTGGGTATGGTGGGCTTTTCTATTGACCGGCCTGCTCACCGTCTTTGTTTATGCCAAACTTTGGAGGAAATCCAATGTAAGTACGGATTTGGAATTTTATGAAATGCGTTACGGCGGCAAACCGGCAAGTTTTTTAAGAAAATTCAGGGCTGTTTATTTAGGAGTTATATTTAATGTGATTACCATGTCTGCCGTTACTTTGGCGGCTATTAAGATAGGGGGTATTATGTTGGGCCTGGAGCCTTGGGTAACTGTGGTGAGCGCAGGATTAATTACAGTGACTTTTAGTGCCTTGGGAGGATTTAAAGGTGTAGTATATACCGATTTTTTACTTTTCTTTGTAGCTATGGGCGGTGCCATAGCGGCAGCTTACTATTTGGTGAATATTCCTGAAGTTGGGGGTATTACGGCATTAATGGCAAACGAAAATGTAGCTGACAAACTTTCCATACTGCCTGATTTCAGTAATAAAAAAGCTTTAATAACTTTATTTATAATACCGTTGGCTGTACAGTGGTGGAGTTCTTGGTATCCTGGAGCAGAACCAGGTGGCGGAGGTTATATAGCCCAGCGTATGCTAGCGGCCAAAAACGAAAATCATGCCATTGGGGCCACTTTCTTTTTTAACATTATGCATTACGCTTTACGTCCTTGGCCATGGATTTTGGTAGCCTTGGCATCATTGGTAGTTTACCCGGACATAGCAAGTATTCATGAAGCTTTCCCGAACGTTGCTGTAGATAAATTGGGACATGATTTGGCTTATTCCGCAATGTTGACCAAATTGCCCAGTGGATTATTAGGACTTGTTTTGGCTTCCTTGATTGCTGCTTATATGAGTACCATTTCTACCCAATTGAATTGGGGATCTTCCTATATTGTATATGATTTCTATAAGCAACAGATAAATCCCAATGCCTCTGAGAAAAGATTAGTGGCCGTTGGTAGAATTTCTACGGTTATATTAATGGTTTTTAGTGCAGCTTTGGCCTTGCTTCTTCAAAATGCTCTGCAGTTGTTTGAAGTGCTCTTGGTTTTTGGTGCAGGGACAGGACTTATCTTTATTTTAAGATGGTTCTGGTGGAGAATAAACGCATGGAGTGAGATTACTGCTATGTTTGCTTCAGGAATTATCTCCATTATATTAAAATTAACGGCTGTAGGACCATTATTGTTTGCTGCTGAAACTGGTGTTTTCCCAGATTGGGCGGAGTATCCGTTCGTGGTATTGGTTACCACTATTATTTGGATGGGAGCAACTTTTATGACACAACCGGAATCTAAACAGGTTCTGCAGGATTTTTATAAAAAAATACAACCGGGTGGACCAGGTTGGTCCAAGGTGATCAAGGAGGCAAAAGATGAAAATGTAGAGATTGTGAACACCAAGGAAAAATGGAGTGTACCTGCAGGTATCACGGCCATGTTATTGGGTTGTGTATTAATTTATTCCTGTATGTTCGCTACAGGTTATTGGATATATGGAAAAACCACCAGTGCAATTGTTTTGACAGCTGTGGCCATAGTATCCGGGTTATTATTGGCAAGGGCTTGGAACAAAATGAAAGATCATATTCTCTAGTATCTAGAATATTAAATAAATAGCTGGTTTACCACCAAGCAAGGATGAATTTACAGAATAGAATAATTTCCGTTGATATCTTTAGGGGACTTACCATTGTCCTTATGATTTTGGTAAATAATCCCGGTACTTGGTCACATGTGTACGCTCCTTTCTTGCATGCTCCATGGCACGGATATACTCCTACGGATCTAGTTTTTCCATTCTTTCTGTTTATTGTCGGCTGTTCCATTGTTTTCTCTTATCAAAATAAGGCCGTAGATTCTAGTTCTTACAAGAAAATTACGATTAGAGCCCTGAAACTTATTGTGTTGGGGTTGTTCTTAGGAGCTTTTACCATTCACTTTCCCTTCTTTAAGGATTTTGAAAACATTCGATTTCCAGGGGTGCTACAGCGAATTGGCGTGGTGTTTTTCTTTGCCTCAATTTTATTTATCAATTTTAATTGGAAAACCCTGGTTGGTATATGTGCTATTCTTTTAATTGGGTATTGGTTGCTTATGGGTTTTGTACCGGTCAACGGAATGGAACCTACATTTGAGCGTGCTCCTAACAATTTGGCCAATTATTTGGATGTACTTGTTTTTGGATCTCATAGTTATAAGGCAGATTATGATCCCGAAGGATTGTTAAGTACTTTGCCATCTATAGCTACAGCATTAATGGGGATTTTTACAGGTCTTATTTTACGCTCCAAGAGAGCTAAAAAGGAAATGGTACTTTTCGGTATTGGAATTGTAATGTTGCTTGTGGGTTATGCGTGGGATTTGTTTTTCCCCATAAACAAGGCGCTGTGGAGTAGTAGTTTTGTAATGGTAACCGCTGGTTGGGCCAATATCATTTTGGCCATAATATATTACGTGTCCGATGTAAAGGGGATAAAGTTTGGGAGCATATTTAAATATGCCGGGGCTAATGCCATTGTCCTTTATTTTCTTTCTAGTTTTATGGGTAAAATGATGGGCTTGATAAAAGTGGATGAAGACAATTCCTTAAAAGGCTGGATTTTTAATACACTGTATGTCCAGGATTTTATGACAATGAAGACCTCTTCATTATTATATGCTCTCTCCCTTGTCTCCTTTTATGTCTTATTGGGATATATACTTTACAAAAGAAAAATATTCATTAAGGTCTAATTCAGTCTTTTTGGAAAGCCCATTTTACGAATTGCGGCAGTACAGAGCCCCAAGTGGGTAAATCGTGTTTTCCTCCTTCAATTTCTTTATAATAAATGTCCCCGGGATAAGAATATCCCTTTAACTGCAATTCGTTTATGACGTCCAAGGTGTCGTCTATAACGTCTATAACGCCATTGTTGTTGCGGTCATCCGTCTCTTCCTCGGTACCACATTGAAAAAAGTATTGCAAAGGAGCCTGATGCTTTGAGTTCTTGATCATATCCAAAGTAATCCTGCTTCTATCCTTTATATCGTGTTTTTGGTATGCCTTTTTGCGCCACCAAAAAGAACCGCTAAAAACTCCGACCTTACCAAAAAATTGTGAATTGTTGAATACAATGTCAAAAGCGGATAGACCACCTAAGGAAAAGCCACAAAAGACCCAGTTTTGAACTGGAGGGGAAACTTTAAATTCTTGGCATAGGAAGGGAACAAATTCCTCTATGATAAATTTGGAGTATAGGAACGCCTTGTTTCCCCTCCCTTTAAAATCTGCGGAAACTGAAGTGCCGTACTCGTAAAGCCTATTTTTGTCCGCTTCTATTCCCACAAAAACAAACGGAATAGTTTTCGGGTCATTATAGGCATCGGAAAGTGTTTTTTCTAAATTCAATCCCACATAATCCTGACCGTCATTCATTAATAATACAGGGAACGTTGTGGGTGAATCCCTATAGTTTGGTGGTGCAACCAATCTAAAGGACACGGTTCTATCTAAATTGAAAGAAAAAACGTTTCCTTTCAAACTAATGTAATCACTTTTAAACTGCATATGAAAACTTCAAATCATGCAAGTATAACGATTCTTGAAAATAATATTGTATTTGAAATTCGTATTTAACCTCTCCTATTTTGGCTGTAGCTATCTAGGAGGAAAGTAATTTACTACTATTCAATGTGTTTTGGGAAGGCCTTTTCTAATTCCTTATATACTTCAATATTAGTATTTTCCTTTGCTGAGAAGTAAATTTTCTCTCCATTCAATTTTGTAATAAGCAGGTATTCATTGCTATCCGAGTTCAATATCAATTTTACTTTTTCCCCTGCACTGGTCTTAAAATATCCTTTCCTGATATTTCCTACGGCAAATCCGTTGGCTTTTGATGTTATTTTTGGTAGTTCGTTTACCAGGGTAACAGATTTTATTTCTGACGGACTAATGGTTTCCCCATAGCTGCCCTGAAATTGGATAGAATCCGTTGCGATGATTAAATGATTCTCCTTAAATCCGATGGCAAATAATCCAACTACAAGAATCAAGGTTCCCACAAGAACGTAAATGCCAATTTTATTCCATTTTTTAGTGGATCCTTTCCAAAATTTAGTGCTTTCCCACATGAAATATACATAGGCGAGAATGGGATAAACGCCCATAAATATTGCGCTGGCGGTTGCGCCGATGGCATAGTGTAATAGCAGGCCAAGAGAAATAAACGAAATTCCCAAAAACAAGTGAAACTTCTTAAAATAGGGGATGTAGGCATTAATGTCTACCTTTTCTCTTTCTGCCTCACTCATCGTGTTATATCCAGAAAGAAGATATTTTGCATTGTTTGTGGTGACCAAAAATGCCATTACTATGAAAAGAAGGCCCGTTCCAATAAGTACGTAGAGCATAAGAATTAATCCGTATAGTATTAAATTACTATATTTTTTTAAAAACTCCCTTAAGTGATCTGGGAATTTTGAGATTGTGTTCTACAATTTTTAACCTCTAAGTTCCAATAATCTGGAAACGTACTTCCCTATTACATCAAACTCGAGATTTACCCTTGTCCCAATCTTATAACTTCCAAATCTAGTATGCTCAAATGTATATGGTATTATGGCCACGCTAAAACTGTCTTTCTGGGAGCCAACAACAGTTAAGCTAGTACCGTCTATGGTTATAGATCCTTTTTCTATAGTAACATTATTTAGTTTGGAATCATAGCTGAAGGTAAAGAACCAGCTACCATCCTTTTCTTCAATATTTGTGCAAGTTCCGGTTTGGTCTACATGTCCCTGTACAATATGTCCGTCCAACCTGGCCCCTAGGACCATGGCACGTTCCAGATTTACCGACTCTCCCTCCACAAGATCGTTCAAATTGGTTTTGTTCAAGGTCTCTTCAATAGCCGTTACCGTATATTGATCATTTACCAGTTTTACGACCGTTAGGCATACTCCGTTGTGGGCAACACTTTGGTCTATTTTTAGTTCTTGGGCTATAGATGATCTCAAGGTAATATGAAGATTGCTACCCTCTTTTTCCAATTTTTTTACTTCTCCCAAAGTTTCAATAATCCCAGTAAACATGTGTCGTTTTTATTAAGTAGTTTTGTGTTGTAAATTTAGGGGTTTATTTCCTATTAAACGAAAACGCAAAATGCAGGAAACTGGAAAGATAAAAATGGGGATATCCATAGGGGATTTGAATGGGATTGGGTGCGAAGTGGTGCTTAAGACTTTTGAAGATTCTAGGATGTTGGATTTCTGCACGCCGGTTATTTTCGCATCCAATAAAACCCTCTCCCATCAAAAAACAGATCTCGGATTCGAGCTCAATTACAACGGCATCAGTGACGCTTCCAAGGCCATTGATGGTAAGATCAATGTGGTTAATGTCTGGAAAGAAACACCTGAGATAAAGTTTGGGGAGGCAACACCGGAGAGTGGAAAATACGCCATACAATCGCTTAAAGCGGCTGTAGCGGCCCTAAAAAATGATGAGATAGACGTTTTGGTTACGGCACCAATAAACAAGAACAATATACAGGCAGAAGATTTTAAATTTCCCGGCCATACGGATTATTTGGCCCAGGAGTTGAATGGAGAAAGCCTAATGTTCATGGTCGCTGATAATTTAAGGGTAGGCCTGCTTACAGATCATGTTGCAGTAAAGGATGTTGCGGCTAGTATTACGCCACAATTAATTCGCTCTAAAATCACCACTATTTCCAATTCCCTAAAGATGGATTTTGGGATCAGTAAACCTAAGATTGCCCTTTTGGGAATAAACCCACACAGCGGCGATAATGGGGTAATTGGGAACGAAGATGATGAGGTATTAAAGCCTGTTATCAAGGAAATGTCTGAAAAGGGGCATTTGGTATTTGGGCCATATTCGGCCGATAGTTTTTTTGGGTCTGACAATTATAAGAATTTTGATGCTATTTTGGCGGCTTATCACGATCAGGGACTTATACCTTTTAAAACCTTATCCTTTGGGAAAGGGGTAAATTTTACAGCAGGGCTTAGTAAAGTGCGTACTTCCCCCGATCATGGAACGGCCTATGAAATTGCAGGAAAAGGCAAGGCGGACCATAGCTCTTTCAAGGAGGCGGTTTTTATGGCTATACATATATTTAAGAATAGACAGGAATACAAGGAGTTAATAGCCAATCCCTTAAAAAAACATAAATTAAAAAGGCAGGCTTAGTCTTGCTTCTATAAGGGAGGCTACCGTGCAATAGATCAATGATTTGAGGGAATTTTATCGCGATATATTTATTTCGTTCTATTTGTTGGCTTTTTATAAAATAATAGTATCTTTGCACCCGCCTTTATTACGGCGAGTACGTTAAAATTAGTGTGATCATGATGCAGCATAAGGAGTTTATTATTCCTTTTTCGGGACTGAAACAGGGAAAGCACGAGTTTGAGTACACTATTGGCAATACGTTCTTTGAGTCTTTTGAGTATAATGAGTTTAACGGTGCGGATATTAAATTAAACGTTTCCTTGAACAAAATGAGTACGATGATGGAGTTGGAAATGAAGGCACGGGGAACGGTAAACGTTAATTGTGACCTCACCAGCGAAGCTTATGATCAAAAAATTAAAGCCGATTTGGAATTGGTTGTTAAGTTTGGTGATGAGTACAACAATGACAATGATGAGATATTGATTATTCCGCACAGCGAATACCAAATCAATATTGCACAATATGTTTATGAAATGTTGGTGTTGTCAGTCCCTCTTAAAAAAGTTCATCCAGGCGTTTTGGACGGCACCTTGCAATCAGAGGTGTTGGACAAACTGGAAGAACTGCAACCAAAAGAAACAAAGGAAAATAAAGAAGATATTGATCCCCGATGGGACGCACTAAAAAAATTATTAACGGATAAATAAGTTTCATAATGGCACATCCTAAAAGAAAAATTTCCAAAACCAGAAGAGACAAGAGAAGAACGCATTATAAAGCGGTTGCTCCTACTGTAGCTAAAGACCCAACCACTGGAGAAATGCATTTGTTTCACAGGGCTCATTGGCATGAAGGCAAATTATACTATCGTGGAGAGGTTTTGATAGACAAAACTGAAGAAGCAGTAGCGTAATTCACGCTAGCACAATATAATTTGGACTCCCACTTCTTAAGAGTGGGAGTTTTTTTATGAAGGTGATGTGAAATTCAAAAACAAGCTATTTTTGGACTTAAAGTCACAGAAAATCACTAATTTTCACAAATTTTCAATTGTTTTTGAAGATTTATTGATAAAAATCAAATTTAGATGGGCAAAATAACAGCTGCTATTACTGCTGTAGGGTCTTATGTACCAGACTTTGTAATGACCAATAAGATTTTGGAAACTTTGGTGGATACCAATGATGAATGGATTACGACTAGGACTGGAATAAAAGAAAGAAGAATCTTAAAGGGTGAAGGTTTGGGCACATCTTATCTTGCCATTAAAGCTGCAGAGCAACTTTTGGAGAAAAGTAAATTAAACCCCAAGGATATTGATCTTATTATTGTTGCTACAGCAACTCCGGATATGATGGTTGCTGCAACCGCCGCCTATGTGGCTTCGGAAATAGGAGCAACAAATGCCTTTGCCTATGATTTACAAGCCGCTTGTTCCAGTTTTTTATATGGAATGTCTACGGCTGCCAGTTATATTGAATCTGGACGATATAAAAAAGTATTGCTTATTGGAGCGGATAAGATGTCCTCTATAGTAGATTACACCGATAGAACTACCTGTATAATTTTTGGTGATGGTGCCGGGGCGGCGCTTTTTGAACCCAATACCGAAGGTCTAGGCCTACAGGACGAATATTTAAGATCGGATGGTGTGGGAAGAAATTTCCTTAAAATGGATGCTGGTGGCTCCTTGCTTCCCGCCTCGGAAGAAACCGTTAAAAATCGTCAGCATTTTATTTATCAGGACGGAAAATCGGTTTTCAAATTTGCGGTGACCAATATGGCGGATTCCGCAGCCAAAATAATGGAACGCAATAATTTGTCCCATGATGATGTTGATTGGTTGATACCACATCAAGCGAACAAAAGAATTATTGACGCTACCTCCAATAGGATGGGATTGGACGATTCCAAGGTAATGATGAATATACAGAGATACGGAAATACCACCTCTGCCACTCTGCCACTTTTATTGAGTGACTATGAAAGTCAGCTTAAAAAAGGTGATAATTTGGTTTTTGCAGCCTTCGGTGGCGGATTCACCTGGGGTTCCATATATTTAAAATGGGCATACAATTCATAAATCTGACGCAACCTATAACCTAAAACGAACTCTATGGATATTAAAGAAATTCAAAGCTTAATTAAATTTGTGGCCAAATCTGGGGCTAGTGAAGTAAAATTAGAGATGAAAGATTTAAAGATCACCATCCGAACCGGAGCGGTTGGCCATACACATGAACCAACATACATACAGCAATATCCTATGGGTAATGCTATGCCACAGCAGATGGTTGCATCGCCTGCAGGCTCTCCTTCAGCAGAAGTTGAGGTCAATAAGGAGGCTGATAAAAATTCAAAATATATTACCATAAAATCACCAATTATTGGAACATTCTATAGAAAACCTACTCCGGACAAGCCGACTTTTGTTGAAGTAGGTGATTCTATAAATAAAGGTGATGTACTATGTGTTATTGAAGCAATGAAGTTATTTAACGATATTGAGTCGGAAATATCAGGTACTATCGTGAAAGTTCTTGTGGATGATAGTTCACCTGTAGAATTTGATCAACCATTATTTTTGGTAGATCCATCATAAGAAGTTTTAAATGTTAAATGTTGAATGACACTTTTTTCTGGTCGCTCAGAATCATTTAAAATTTAGAATACAAAATTTAAAATTTCAAAAGATGTTTAAAAAGATACTTATTGCAAATAGGGGAGAAATAGCGCTTCGTATTATCAGGACCTGTAAGGAAATGGGTATTAAAACGGTAGCAGTATATTCTAAGGCGGATGAGGAAAGCTTGCACGTTCGTTTTGCGGACGAAGCAGTTTGTATTGGTCCCCCTCCAAGTAGTGAATCTTACCTAAAGATTCCAAATATTATAGCTGCGGCCGAAATCACCAATGCTGATGCCATTCACCCTGGCTATGGTTTTCTTTCTGAAAACTCCAAATTTTCCAGAATTTGTGCCGAGCACGATATAAAATTTATTGGAGCTACTGGGGATCATATAGATAAGATGGGGGATAAGGCTACGGCCAAAGAGACCATGAAAAAGGCTGGTGTTCCATGTGTACCCGGCTCCGAAGGCTTGCTTAAGGATGTAGCCGATGCCAAAAAAGTGGCCAAAAAGATGGGTTATCCCGTCATGATCAAAGCTACCGCAGGTGGTGGAGGAAAGGGTATGCGTGCCGTAATGTCCGAGGAAAAGATGGAAGATCTTTTTAATAGTGCCGTTCAAGAAGCCACTGCAGCCTTTGGTAATGGGGGAATGTATATGGAAAAGTTGATAGAAGAACCACGCCATATAGAAATCCAGATTGTAGGTGATCAATACGGCAAGGCATGTCATCTTTCGGAAAGGGACTGCTCCATTCAACGACGCCATCAAAAATTAACAGAAGAGACCCCTTCACCCTTTATGACAGATAAGTTAAGGGACGATATGGGGAAAGCAGCAGTAAGGGCTGCGGAATTTATTAAATACGAAGGAGCCGGTACAATAGAATTTCTAGTGGATAAACACCGGAACTTTTATTTTATGGAAATGAACACCAGGATTCAGGTAGAGCATCCCATAACCGAGCAGGTAATAGATTATGACCTTATACGGGAGCAAATATTGGTTGCTGGTGGGGTACCTATTTCTGGAAAAAATTATCTTCCAAAACTACACTCCATAGAATGTAGGATAAATGCCGAGGATCCTTACAACGGATTTAGGCCTTCACCCGGAAAAATCACTACTTTACATACCCCAGGGGGTCATGGAATTAGATTGGATACCCATGTCTATAGTGGTTATACCATTCCTCCCAATTATGACTCCATGATTGCAAAGCTGATTACTACGGCTCAAACTAGGGAGGAAGCCATCAATAAAATGAAACGTGCCTTGGATGAGTTTGTGATAGAAGGAATTAAGACGACCATTCCCTTCCATAGACAGCTTATGGATCACCCAGATTACTTGGCGGGCAATTACACTACCAAGTTTATGGAAGACTTTGTAATGGCACCACAGCCATTGGAATAAGGGATAGCGTAAAAATAAATTTATATGTTGTAGAGGCGAAGTAATCTGTAGTAAACCACAGATTTCTTCGCCTTCTTCGTAAAAGGGACCAATACATTAAGCTTTTGCCATTGCCCTAGATATCTCCCAAGAAATAATACCTTTAATCCACAATTGTTATATTGATCATTAATGCAACTCTCCTCTATGAACCTAAGTTACTGGGAATATAAAACGTGGTTGTCCAATATAGATTTCACTATTGTAGGTAGTGGAATAGTTGGACTTAATTGTGCCTTATATTTAAAGAAGCAATTTCCTAAGGCTAAGATTTTAGTTCTGGAAAGGGGACTACTGCCCCAAGGGGCAAGTACAAAAAATGCTGGATTTACATGTTTTGGCAGTGTTTCGGAGATTTTGTCAGATTTGAGGAAGCATTCTGAGGAGGAAGTATTGCACTTGGTAAAAAAGCGATGGGATGGAGTACAGTTACTTCGGGAGAATCTTGGTGACGTACAAATGGATTATCAGAACCACGGAGGACATGAAGTTTTTTTAGAGGATCAAGAGAAACTATATGACAATTGTCTGGCAAGTTTGGATAGGTTGAATTCCCTTTTAAAACCTGTTTTTACGTCAAACCCTTTCCAACTACATCCCAATAGTTTTGGTTTTAATGGGATAAACAAGAACTACATTTCCAGTCCGTTCGAAGGGCAGATCAACACAGGTAAAATGATGAAAACCTTACTTGAAAAGGTACAGAATAGCGGTGTAACGATTCTAAATGCCATTGGGGTGGAGAGCTTTGTTGAAAAAATGGACCATGTAATTCTTAAGACCGATCATTTCGAATTTAGATCCAACAAACTTTTTATTGCAACCAATGGTTTTGCATCCCAATTAATTCAAGAATCAGTAAAACCCGCCCGAGCTCAAGTATTGATTACTAAACCTATAAATAAGCTGCACATTAAGGGAACTTTTCATTTGGATGAAGGGTACTATTATTTTAGGAACATAGAAAACCGAATTCTATTGGGCGGAGGAAGATATTTGGATTTTAAGGGTGAGGAAACCAGCACTTTTGGGGAGACCACTTTGATTCAAGAAAGGCTTGAGGAGTTACTTAGAACTATTATTTTACCTGATACTCCCTTTGAAATTGACCTGAGATGGAGCGGTATTATGGGTATGGGAAACCATAAGAACCCCATTGTTAAGCAATTGGGCAACCACTTGTACTGTGGGGTAAGAATGGGAGGAATGGGCATAGCTATAGGCAGTTTAATAGGAAAGGAATTGGCTGAGTTGGTAAAGCCCTAAAATTTCCATAACCCCGTCCAACTAAGGTATTAATAATTGAATGCTTGCTATGGATTTCTAATTTTTTTTACTAGGTCTAACCATTTTTACGGAAAGATGTTAATAAGACATGGAGAGATAAACGATGGAAGATGTTTTGATGATATCAGATATTTTTTGCCATATACTAAAGAAAATCTTATTAAAGCAATCAACTTTTATGTAAACGAATTATTTATTTTTGTGTTGTACGACTAAAAGCAATATCCTATGACAAAAAAAAATAAGGTTATTAATTTGTTCGATCGACTTCATTTCGAAGAAGATGAAAGTAAAAAGTACTCGGTAGCTATCGATGGACTTGTACAACATTTCCAAAATAGCTTTCCAGAAGATTATTATCTTGAAGATATTATTGAATTTGCCATAAACGCATGGAACATGACTATTATGAAAGGGCTAGTTCCGGCCAAGGAATTCAAGAAGATCTTAAAGACGGGGAATATGCCTCCTCCAGAAAAAGCAGTTCTAGATCAAATGATGCAGTATAAAACCAAAAATTATATAAATTTTGATCGCTTTATCGTCGATTTCACATTGTATGATATACATGATGAAGTACGGCTTACCGTAATTACCCAGCAGAAAGAGGAATTTTTAATGGATATGGTGGATGATTTTGAAGAAGATAATTTCCTTTATAATGAAGCTGACGAGGACGAAGCGTATATAAATCGCGCTGCCATGATGTTGACACCAAAGATGCCTTTTGTGGAATGGATAAAATCTGTGGATGCAGACTTGGAGAAAACCTTTATTAAAGAAACCAATACGTATCTTTTGAATGAAACCATTGATGATCTAGATAAATGGTTACAAAAAAAGTTTGATGTTTTTTTTATGTTGGAACTCGCAGAGTGGCATTCCGTTAAAAAGGAATGGCCTATGAAACGCACTTATAAAATGTTTTCAGAATGGTTTGAGGTTTCATTGTCCACTTCTGTCTATGATATGGTAAAGAAGCCCATTTTTAAGGAGTAGCTATTAATATACCAAGTATATTAACAAAATGATCGAACATACAAGGGAGGTCCTTTATCATTTTTGTGAAAGGTTTATCGTGGATTGGTATACGCGGATTCAAACTAATATTGATTCCCTACAGGAGGCCCTGAACTCTGAGACCAAAAGTAGTGCAGGGGACAAACATGAAACCGGTAGGGCCATGATTCAGTTGGAACGGGAGAAATTGGGCAAGCAGCTTGCCGAAGTGCATTTACTTCAAGATTTGTTCAAGAAAATACCCCCGAAGAACAACTTGTCCCATGTGGGATTGGGAAGTGTAGTGTATACTGATCAACAAAACTATTATTTGGGAATTAGTGCCGGCGAACTAAAAGTGGACGGAGTTTCCTTTTATGCCATAGCGCCCAATACGCCGGTCGGCAAATTGTTGATTGGGAAAGTAGTAGGTGATATTGTTGTTTTTAATTCCAAGGGAATATTAATAAAGCGTATAGAGTAGTTTTGTAGCTAGGTTAGACGGGTGTAAACCTTAGTAATAATAATTAGGAATTCATTAGCTATATGGGTTGTGTTCCTTATGAATGTAAGGAATGCATATATTAAAAAGGATTAATCCAGTCTTGGCTTCCCGCGGTTCACTTTTTTTAGGGCAGCCCGTTTTTTGCTATTCAGTCGCTTTTCAATGGCCGACCTAGTGGGTTTTGTTTTTTTTCTTCTTTTTGGGACAACCAAATTTAATTGGATCGTTTCAAGGAATTTTTGAACAACAAGTTCCTTGTTTTTGTGTTGACTGCGGGTTTCCTCGCATTGCATTAAAAGAAGGTTTTCTTTGCTCAGTTTGGAGGAAAGTTTCTTGAGAAGCCTGTTTTTTTCCAATTCGGTCAGGGCATTTGAGTTTTCCAGATCGAAGGTCAGTTCCACTTTGGAGGAAACTTTGTTTACATTTTGTCCTCCTGCTCCACTGCTACGCACTGCTTTAAATTTTAGCTCCTGAATCATGCCTTCCTTGTTCAATGGGCTATTATGGTTTTAGACGCTGGTTAATAGTTTCTAGAGCAATGTTAAGAAAGACCTGCTTGCCTTCGGTAAGGGATTCGTCGGAATTAAACCTAATTTTGTGCTCTCCGGACAGCCCTTCAATTAAAAAATGACTTCCCATAAAATAGCATTTTTCAACAGTTGTCGCAATTCCGGATTTATGTGAGACTCTAAATTCATGGGCGTAAACAATAATTTTTCGTTCCACATCGCCATAAGACTTTATAATGTTTATAGGAATAAAGTTGGCTTCCCCGAACAAAGTGGCTGTATAAATATTTTTTGGATTGTTATAAAGATCTTTGGTCTTGGCATCTGCCATCATTACCTGATCTTTTAGAACAATGATTCTTTGGGCATATGGAAGGATGTCCTGATAGTCATGGGTTGCCGTGATACAGCTGATCTCCTCTTTTTTTAGGTATTCAAAGAGATTTCTTCTCAGTTGATTTTTTCTAAAATTGTCAATAT
>Ga0222651_1001033_pt1 | contig 14767 bp, 8 predicted proteins | sample AntAcemetagen369_FD_179855 | JGI IMG/M metagenome (GOLD analysis project Ga0222651, IMG submission 179855) | Saline water microbial communities from Ace Lake, Antarctica - #369 | ecosystem: Environmental > Aquatic > Non-marine Saline and Alkaline > Saline | place: Antarctica: Ace Lake | collected...
AACAAATCCATCTATCGACTCATCCCATGCTTAATCGCTGGCATGATAACGTGCTCATCCCGGGCGACTGAAACCGAGCCCCTGCGTCTCTCCCGCTCGACGGGGGATCTGGAGGCACGTTTACTCGCCATCGACACCGAACTCGATACCCTCGCCCACTACAGTCTGCGCAGTGGCATGGGGGCCATCGGTTATCGCTCCACCATTGGGGATGCATCCGCGGACCGCGTTGAGTGGGTGGAAGTCGAACTTGGAGGGGAATACCCGATTGATGAGGTGGTGCTGGTTCCCTGTATTCAGCGGGATACCGAAGAGGGATTCCAGGCTGACGCGTTTCCCACCGCGTTCCGCATCGTCGCTGGCACGGCGGATGATCGAACCGGCCACGTCGTTGCTGAGTATGATCAAAGCCACTCCCTGCTTCCTCGCATCGCCCCCCTCGGCACTCTCCTTTCAGGAGTCACCGCGTCGTGGGTGAGAATCGAAGCCTCCTCTTTGTCACCACGCGCGTTTGATGGCATGCCAGTGCTTCAACTCTCCGAGTTGTTGGTTTTCAGCGGCGAGGAAAACGTCGCCCTACGTCGTCCCGTAAAATCCTCCACTAATGCGGTAGATTTGTCGGGTGCATGGTCGGAAAAATGGTTGGTCGACGGTTTCATGCCTTACCTAATGGATTCCGCTCAAGGCTCCCAAAGTGCGGCCTTCCTTGGGGAAATGGTCAACGCGCCGACCATTCAAGTGGATTTGGGAGCAACCTACCCGATTTCCCGAATCCACCTCCATGCGGTGGATCAAAGCGACACGGTCCCTCAAGCCTTTGCCGGAGATCTCGGGATTCCTCTCCACTTTGTAATTGAAGGAGCCAATCATCCCGACTTTTCAGATGCCGTCCGCCTCGTCGAAAATCATCGGACCGGTGTTCTCGAATCTGGACCGATCTTCATGTGGCGCTTCCCCGAAGTCGCCTTCCGATACTTTCGTCTGGTGAGCCAAGATCCCATTCAAGGCCCTGCTTCCGCTGCCTATCTCCCTCGAATTGGTTTTTCCGAGATCGAGATATTTGCGAGCGGACGCAACGTTGCTTTTGAAAAAGAGATTCACGGCATTGGCATAGAAACCACCGAAGGCCGCTTCTATTCTTCACTAACTGACGGCAATAATCTCTACGGGAAAATAATATCAGTTCGCACTTGGCTCGATGAACTTGCTCAACGCCACGACTTGGAATCCGAGCGTCCCCTCGTCACTCGTGAATTGTCGCGCCGTTACGCTCAACAAAAATCCACGCTGACTTGGGTGAGTTGGCTGGCCGGGATACTCGCCATCGGCATCGGCTTCATCATTCTGATCGAGCGCAACGTCCGCATGCGCCAGCTCGCCCAACTCAAGGAAAGATTCGCGGCCGATCTTCACGATGAGCTCGGCGCCGACCTCCACACCATCGGTCTGCTGTGCGACCTAGCAAAGGAGTCGATCGACTCCCCCGAAAGGTTGATAAAACTGTTGGATCGCACCCGAACTTTCTCCGAACGCAGCGGAGCCGCCGCGCGCTACTGCACCAACATGCTGGAAGCTAAAGGACTTTGTGAAGATCTCACCGAAGAGCTCGGCGTGAATTCGCGACGCTTGTTAGCCGATCTCGAATACGAGTATTCCATCGATGGAAAGTCATTTCTGCAGGAGCTCAAACCTCGCAAACGCATCGACCTTTTTCTATTCCATAAGGAGTGCCTCACCAATATCATTCGGCATTCCGGCGCCACCAAAGTCACCACCCGACTCACCGCCAACCGTCAACAGGTTGAACTCACGATCACCGACAATGGTCACGGGCTGGAAGGCCCCCTCCCGAGTGAAATTCCGCCTTCCCTCAAACGACGAGCCCGTTTGCTCGGAGCTCAAATTGATATCGATCAACCCCCTGATGGCGGCGTTCGGATCAACCTCACGCTGAAAACCAATAAATTCCCCTTATTCTCATGAAAAACTCCATCTCCATCATGCTCGTCGAAGACCACGTCGGCTACCGGGAAGTCTTGGAACAAGCGATTGGCCTAGAGCCATCCTTCGAGTTGCTCAGCCAATTCGGCACCGCCGAAATCGCCCTGCGCAGCTTACAAAATAAAAGCCCATCCACGACCCCCGACTTAGTCTTACTCGACCTGAATCTACCCAGCATGTCCGGCCTCGAGGCCATCCCTTGGATCAAGGACTACTCCCCCCAAACCGAGATCATTGTGCTCACCCAATCGGATAAGGAATCCGATGTATTGAACGCCATCGCTCAAGGCGCCTCCGGCTACCTGCTCAAGTCAGCCACGGTAAATCAAATCAAGGAGGCCATCCGTACGGTCATGAATGGCGGTGCGTCCCTCGATCCGAGCGTGGCCCGCTTCATTCTCGATAGCATGAAGTCCCGCCCGGTGAAGGAGAAACCCGAGAAGGCGCTATCTGACCGTGAACTCGAAATCCTCACGCTTCTCGCCGAAGGATACGTTAAAAAAATGATCGCCGACCAATTGGAAATCAGTGTCACGACCGTCGCTTACCACGTGAAACACATCTACGAAAAGCTCAACGTGATGAATGCTCCCGCCGCGATCAACCAAGCTCACCTCATGGGAATTCTCTCCAACGATTAATCCCGATAATCCTAGAGAATTAGACTTTAACGCCAAGTCGCCAAGGCGCGAAGACCAAGAATGAGAGGTCTAATTTCAAACCTTTGCGATTTTTGCCTCTCTGCGCCTTTGCGTTAAATAAAGATCCCCGGAGCGAGCTCCGGGGCTTTGGAGGGTCCACCGCTGTGTGGACCGCCCGCCCCCCCGCCGCGCACGCTTGAAGCACCCTAAATATCAGAGTCGCTCGATCACCGCGTAGTAGGCACCCAATTGTCCTTCGCCGTTTTTACCCGTGTGGAAGATACCTTCCAAGAAGTGATCTCCCTGCTTCAATTCCACGACAAATTTTACGGCTTCATTATCCGGCAAAACGGACTTGGTTTCGGTGTAGTCTCCCACCTGTAAGGTCGCCGTCTTCGCTTCGATTGGCCGGCCAGGCGTCTCGCGAGGAGCCTCCATCCCCGGCACCGCATTACCCGGAGCCAGATCCGCATTGATGGCGCGGGACAACTCTCGAGGCCATCGGCGCAGGGAAATTTCGTAGCGCGCGTTTTGATCCACTCGGATCGCCCACTTGCCTACACTCGGCTTCGCCGCCCGGATTTTGCCCTGATGCCAGGGTGAATCATTATCGCTCGCGGCCAGCCAATCGTGACCAGTCAACTGCAGCGGGTTCTCCGCATCGTTGCCCACCACGACCCGTTCATGAATCACGAAGCCCGGCGAAATACTCGCCCACCATTTTTCATATTCTTCGCGCAAGGTTCGCACCATTCGAGGAAACTCACCCGCCAGATCCTTTTCTTGCCCAGGGTCCTCTTTGATTTGGTAGAGTTCCTCCCCGTTCACCAGACGCCACTCGTTGGTCATGACCGCAGATTTGCGCCACATGATCGGATCGATCACGCGCTGTGAATCCGTAATGATCGTGCGGTCCACCCAGGGCGTGGGTTGCGCAAAAAGGAGCGGCCCCAACGAGCGCCCATCGAACGCGTAGTCGCGCGGCATGGGTAACCCGCACAATTCAATGAAGGTCGGTAAAATATCGATGTGGGCCGTCACGGGCTCCACATCACGAGGGACGGCCAGGCCGGCTGCCGGCCAAGACAGAAAGAACGGCACCCGGTGGCCTCCGTCATACTCGCTATTCTTGAAGCCTTGCATACCCGCATTATAGACCCGCCCACCCGAAGCGGTGCCGTTGTCCGTCGTGAACACGAAGATCGTGTTCTCCGCCAAGCCTTGTTCTTGTAACCATTTTCTCATGACGCCGACGTTTTCATCCACGTTGGCAATCATGCCGTAGAAAATCGCCTCCCTTTCGGTCAGCCCGCGATCCATATAAGGTTTCCAGTATTTTTCAGGACACAGGAACGGTCCATGAGGCGCGTTGGGGGAGATGTAGGCTAAAAACGGCTTCCCGGCCTCGACACTCTTCGTAATGAAGCGCTTGGCCTCGTTAAAATAGATATCGGTGCAATACCCCTCGTATTTTTGTGGGACGCCATTGTGGAAATACGTGTCATCGAAGTAGGAGTTATTCCAGTAGTCGGGAGTTTGTCCGACTCCCCCGCCGCCGTGACGCACCACCTCCTGGAAACCACGATCCTCCGGACGATACGGGTAGTTATCCCCCAAGTGCCATTTGCCAAACATGCCCGTGGCGTATCCCCCGGCACTGAACACATCACCCCACGTCGTGGAGGTCTGCCGGAGAAATGAACGCCCCCGGATGGTGTGCCACGGCCCAGCTCGATTGGTGTAGTGACCACTCATCAGCGCTCCCCGTGTAGGCGCGCAAGTCGGGCTCACATGATAGTCCGTGAGTCGCACGCTCTCGCCATGGAGTCGATCAATCGCTGGCGTCTGTAGAATAGGATTCCCAGTGACGGAAAGATCCCCGTAACCTTGATCATCGGTGATCACGAATACGACGTTGGGAGCGGTTGTTGACGATGCGGCCTGACTGATCAGGGCCATCATCAAACTCAGGGTAAGATAACTAAGGAGGTTTTTCATTATTGGTAAAATTATTAGGCGTTGCGGGTGGTAAAATCGAATAAATCCGGCACTACTGAGTGCGCTCGATGGAGAAAACGTCGCCCGTGGGTTTGGTCGGCAACGACCCCTGCCAATCGGCCAGTTTGGCCAATATTTGATTAACGACCTGCGGCTTTGCGCCCTTCAGGTCCTCGTGCTCCATGGGGTCGCTCACGATGTCGTAAAGTTCGACGTAACTCGTGTCCCGATTAGTCACCAGTTTCCAGTTCTGATCCACCACCGCATAGGACACCCAGTGATCCGGAGTGTCCTTCCTCGCTGGCCACGATACCGGGAACTTCCAGAAGAGTGGTTTGGTGCGGATCAGCGCCGGCTCTCCTTGTAAAGCAGCCATCTGACTGACCCCGTCCGGCTGGTAAGAGGCTGGTAATTCAACTCCCGCAATTTCGCAAAATGTCGGAAGGAGATCGACCGCAGAAATCAATGACTGATCAATCTCACCCGCCGCGATTTTGCCCGGCCAACGGGCAATGAACGGCACATTGATGCCGCCTTGGAAGAGGGATGCCTTGTAGCCTTTTCTGCCCGCCGTGATTCCCTTGGCTCCAGCGATCCCCCAGCCCGCCCCCGTGGCGGTATCATACATCAAATCCAACTCCTTCGGGGTGGCCGCCCGCGCGGGACCATTATCGGAGCTGAAAATCACCAACGTATCATCGGCGATTCCAAGTCGATCGAGCGCATCGAGCACCTCACCGATCCGGTCGTCGGCGTGAGAGAGCACGGAAGCATAGATTTGATCGGCCTGATTTTCCAGATGACGGAATCGCCACTCATATTTTGGCACCGTGTGAAACGGCGTGTGGGGCTCATGCATCCAGAGATTGACGAAAAACGGTTTATCCTCAGCCACTGATTTCTCGATGAAGGCAATGGCGTGTTCGGCATCCTCGTGCACCGGAATCTGCTCGCCGGAGCAATTAAACGCGCCGTATTCATCATAGCCATACTCAGCGGGAGTCGGGGAATCGGGAATCATATTATTGGCGAGATGCCACTTTCCAAAATGAGCGGTCGCATATCCTCCCTGCTGGAGAAACCGAGGCAAAGAAGGTGCGCTGGTATCTAGCCAATCCGGCATGCCTCGCTTCGCATTACTGGGAACCCAGGCGAAGTGACCGTCGATATTGAAGCGCGCGGGAAACTGTCCCGTATTGACCGCCGTTCGGCTCGGAGAACACACCCCGCTGGCCACCGTAAACCGGTAAAAATCCGTTCCTTCCGCCGCCAGCCGGTCAATATTTGGCGTCTTAACGTAAGGATGACCGTGACTACTCAGGTCGCCCCACCCCCAGTCATCGGCCAAAATGAAAACAATGTTTGGACGATCGACAGTCGATTCAGCGGCAGTGGCGAAAGCGGAAGCACACGCTCCCACGATCGTGAGTAACACAAAAGAAAGGGGTTTCATGGGGATTAAAGACTCTAACGCAGATTCGATTCCCTACCACCATACTTTTGGGTAGCTAGTGGAAATTTGCATCTCCAGTGAAACGGGCGGCATAGAGAGCCCCCAATCAAACTCAATCCCTACCCTCCAAACGGTGGATAGGCAGGTTCTCCGATCCGGGATATAATCCTTCCGAATGCTACCCCTGAGCATGTCACGATGACTAGCCGGCCCCGCCGAAATCTCGACTCCGCTTAAAACCAAGCGGCCCCTACCTCAAACCACCAACTAGAACCTTAGTAAGATAACTCTATGGCCCCCAAAAACCTTAAGTTCACTCTGCCTTCGTGGCGGAGAATGGCACTCCTATTCAGCGTGCCCTTGATCCCCGTTTTGTTGCCCGCGCAGCAGAATACCGCCGATGAAGACGTCGATGAAAAAGCAATTATTGAACTCTCCCCCTTCCAAGTCGATGTCAGCGAAGACATGGGCTACTACTCCGCTCAGACTTTGGCCGGAGGCCGAGTTAACTCAAACCTGAAGGATGTTGCGACGTCCGTCCAGGTGGTGACCGAGGCATTTCTCGAAGACATTGGAGCCGCCGGACTGGACGAAGTTCTGGTTTATACCACCAATACAGATGTGGCGGGTTCCCTCGGCGTCTATACCGGAGCCGAGGATACCGACGGAGGAGCGACCATGTCGACTCAGGGAGCCCGGCAAGATCCCGGAAATGCGAATCGCGTTCGCGGCCTAGGTAAGGCAACCCGCACGGCGAACTACTTTGAGACCTCGATTCCTTCGGATACCTACAATTCCGGGCGTATTGATATTAATCGGGGAGCAAATTCGTTCCTTTTCGGACTGGGCTCTCCCGGCGGCATCATCAATTCGAATCCCGCTCAAGCCAGTTTCCGAAACTCCGGTCGGATTGATGTTCGGGTAACAACGGAAAACTTCGAAGGGAATTTATCGACCCGCGCATCACTAAATATCAACCGGGTGTTGATTGAGGATAAGCTGGCATTGCGGTTCGCGATCATGGAGGCGGACGAGGAATATGCTCAGCAGCCAGCCATGAAGGATACGAGCCGCTACTATTTTGCGACCAAGCTCAAACCCTTTGCCTATAAGAATATCATTATCCGCGCCAACTACGAGAAAGGGGATATTTCCTCGATTCCCGTCGATCGCCTCGGACCATTGGAGTCACTCTCGAACTTCATCAACGATCCCTTGGGCACGCAGTTCGACACGGCGACCGGGCGCCAGTCCATCGATGCCTATAACAACATTCTCGCCAACAATGCGACGAACGGAAACGTCGGGTTTCTCGGCTTAGATGCCAACGGCGTGGCGGTGCCCAACATCTACAACAAGAACATCAAGAATCGCGGTTGGACAATCATGTTTGACGATTCCGTCAACGCGGATGGCCATCCGACGTGGGCGACTCAGTCGGGCTGGACGAATAATTTCATTCGCCGCGGCAACCCCTTCTTCGATCCCGATAATAATCTCACAGGCAACAACCAGGCCAACTTGGTGCGCACCATCAGGTCGTCGGAACTGGGCGGAGCCTTCGTCGGCTACACCGCCCAAGGTGTAACCAACTATGACGTCTATGATTTCAGAAAAAATCTTCTCACCGGTCCGCTCGATTCCTACACCAATGATTTCGAACGCTACAATGTGACGTTGGAAGCGATTTCTGACCAAGGTAATTTCGGTGCTGAAGTTTCGGTGAACGAAGAGACTTGGACCCGCGATAGTTTCGTGGCTATCGGCGTTCCTGAAATCAACATCGACGTCAACGAGACGCTCCCCATCGGCCCGACAAGCTTGGGTAGCGAAGTAAATCCGAACTACGGCCGACTTTACCTTGGGGCGAGAACCGCCAGCCGGACTGACAACAGAGATGAAAGAAGCTCCGCTCGCGCCACCGCGTTCGGCAAAATCGATTTCGATGAGAAATTCGATGATGGCCCTCTCAGCTGGCTGGGCCGCCATACCGTCACCGGGCTCTACGATCACAATGAGTTGAGGCAGAATCAAACCGCGCTACGTCAGTTCATCCTGGGTAACGATGCGGGATTCCATTTGGGCCAAGCCAATGCGACAAATTTCCAACGTCAGACCGCGACCCATTACTACATCAGTGATGCGTATCCTTCGGCCTTCACCGATCCGAACTTCCAAGTCTCCGACTTTCAGGTCACGGGAATGAATCCTAATATTAATCTAAACTACGCTCCTGGGTTTTCCGTTCCGGTTTCCTACCTGAGTCAGGGCAATGCAGCGACAGATGCCTCGCGCACCCGCCCCATTAGGGATGAAGCGCCAGCGGTCGGGTCATTTCAGCCGACCTGGTCACCGACCTCAGGTGCCTTGATCAATACCCTCGTTGAATCGTATGCGGCGAATTTCCAGAGCTTCTTTCTCAACGATCTACTCGTCGCCAATCTCGGTTGGCGGGAGGACACGGTTGAAGTCACCCGCAACGCGAGTCCGCCCAAAAACGCCGAGCAGATTCCGATCTTGGATCCAGCCGGCTTCAACCTCGACGGTATCGCCGGTAATTCCGAAAAATCTCGCATCTTCTCCTACGGTTTGGTCGCGAAAGTGCCCTCCTCGTTTTTGCCGGAGGGAACGAGTTTATCGTTCCACTACGGAGATTCTTCGAACTTCGTGCCTAATCCCGGCGGCTTCGACTGGGACGGCACCGCCATTCCGAGTGCCTCAGGTAAAACCAGAGAAATCGGCGCGACGATCAGCGTGATGGATAACAAACTCGTGGCCCGTTTGAATTTCTACAAAGGGAGCGTGGAAAACGAGCCCTACCTCGCGATCGATCGCGCCTACAAACTGATCACCGCTCAAAACGTAATGTCGCCTTACCGGAATTTATTCGCCGACGTCGACACCTATGACCGCAACCGCGACGGCATCTTGGACAGGGTCCCAGATCCTAATGATCCGGCCGGACTCGCCATGATAAATCCGGATCTTAACGGAAATGGCTATCTCGATAGCATCGAGGCCGCTGATCCGAACTTTGCGCAGAATTATCTGGCGCTAGCGGATCTCGCCGCTCTCGAGCAGGGATTTTCTGATTTGGTGAATCCTTGGGCCCGTGATACCGCTGACTTGGTGTTAACATCGGGCGCGGATACCGCAACAGGGGACCCGGTATCTTCGGTCGGCAACGGCTTGTGGTTCACCTTGGGTGACACGGTGGACTTAGAAGCAGAGGGCGTGGAGTTCGAGTTGACCTACAATCCCAACCGGAATTTCCGGCTTTCGGCGAATGTTACCCAGCAGGAGTCACGGACTTCAAACGTGGCCGCAAGAACGACCGTGCTGTGGGATCGCATGCTGGCTATCTACCAGAGTGTCCCTAAGGGACTGACCGCTCGTAGCGGCCGCAACAAACTCGAGACTCCGTTGAGAGCCGACAGCCTCACCGCTGGCACGATGTTTTCAGCTTACGTTCTCTCGGGCACCAAGGGGCAAACCTACCTCGCCCAAACCGCGCTGAGCGGCTCTGACAATCCGGAAGTCCGTGAATATCGGGTCAACGTGCTCGGCAACTACACCTTTACGGAAGGTCGACTCAAGGGCATGAAGATCGGCGGCGCCTATCGCTGGCAGGACAAAGCAGCAGCCGGCTACCCCATGACGGTTGATCCCACCTACGGGCTTCCGGTTAAGGATGTTTTTAATCCTTATTTTGATGATACCAACAAGTTCGTTGATTTCTGGATTGGCTACAAACGCAAGCTGACCGGCCGCGATATCGACTGGAGCATCCAGCTGAATGTTCGCAATGTATTCGCGAGTAAGGATCCGATCCCGGTTCAATTCCAGCCTGACGGTTCCGTCGCCCGCGTGGCCCTGCCGGTTCCTCGTCAGTTCTCACTCACGAATACCTTTTCGTTCTAGGGTGATCCGTCCGGAGAAGTCACCGCAGATCGCGTGACTTCTCCCGTTTCCAGTTATTGAACCCCGGGATACTACGTGTCCCGGGGTTCGCTGTTTATCAGGAGTGGGCGCGCCGAACTCCTCGTTGCCTCTCCCGGTGCCCCCCTTCCCGTTCACATCATCACTCAAGTCATCCCATCCGGCCTTCCGCATTTGCTCGCAGCGACTCCGCGCCGAGCGCGAATGCAGGGAATCATTCCGCGCTTCGGTATCGACCTGCGCCCTACCGATCAAGCGGTGCGCTACGCCGGGCTCACCGCGCCCTCCCGCACTACCCTGAGACTGGCCTAGTCGGTCCCCTCCCTCACGCATGACCTCACCCGCCCTATCATCCTCTGGTTTCTTCGCCGCCCCGGCCGGAAAACAATGTGTCCAATTCCGAAACGTTATGCGGACTTTTTTCCGACCGATCAGCCTTCTTTTAGCCCTCCTGATTTCTATTCCCGCGACTCAAGCGGAGTCCGACCATTTGTCCTACTTCGAGCTGCCACTGACGGAATCTGATCCCCTCCGAGTGACGCAATCCAACGAACTGAACGACTACATCAGGCATCTCCAACAAGACGACTCGCGCCTGCGCAGCATCCTCCATCCGAACTATAGTTCCATCGACGCCTTCGTCCGTTCGACCACCACTTACCGGCAGGCATTCCAGGAGAGCATCGGGTATCCTCCACCCGGGGCGATTTCTAACGCTGAAGCCGAATTTACCCTCATCGGAGAAGACGATATTGGGATCTATTTTCGAGTGCTAATTCCGACCCTGCCAAACGTGCAAACTCAGGGCATCTACATTCTCCCGAAGGTTCGCACCGGACCGGTGCCTCTGATCCTCGCCCTGCACGGCGGGGGAGGCTCACCGGAGAAGGCCTTATTCAACGGCGGCGGAAACTATCACGATAGGGTGCGCGGGGCCGTCAAACGCGGTTACGCCGTATTCGCCCCGCAGATGCTATTCCCTTCAGAGGGCCTGCCCCGGGAGATTCGGTGGACGACCGATCGTCGATTACGATTGGTCGGCACCAGCATCACAGCCGTCGAAATTTTCAAACACCGCCGTAGCCTTGACGTATTACTGACCCGATCAGAAATCGACCCTTCCCGCGTCGGAGTCGTGGGGCTGTCTTACGGGGGGTTCTATGCCCTGATGACCGCCGCTTTTGAACCGCGAATTAAGGTCGTGGTGTCCAGTTGCTACTATGGAGTGCAGGAGGGGCGTTATGAGCAGGACGAGCTCTCAGTCCCATCCGACTTTGAATTCTTTAATCGGTTCACCCTCTTCCACGACTCCGAGCTGGCCGCGTTGGTCTGCCCCCGGCCTTTGCTCATCCAAGCGGGGAGCGACGACAGGTCCAGTCATCGTGAGCCCGGGATCCCGCTAGCAACGATCTCGGCAGGTGACTATGATCGACTGGGATTGTCAGATCGATTCGAGCACTTGATTTTCGATGGTGGCCACGAGTTCCACGACGCATCCGCGTGGCCCTTCATCCAAAAACACCTCTGATGAAAGCCTTAAAACGAGCGGGAGATTAACCCGCGAACGCCAAGGAAAAGCACTTCTCTTTCATTCTGCTGTTTTATCGCCGCTATCATGCCTAGCCCGCATATTTGGGTCCTTTCTAAATTCCCGAACTCACTCTTTCCATGGCTCAGTTTTCGTCACCCCGACCAACCGGTAAACGAGGGATATTCAAGTGAATGAGTCGGCGTGAGTATGATGATTCTAAAACCCTCATTCCCCTATCAACCCACCGATTAACCTTCCCCGAATCAAATCTGAACAATTGACTTTCCTCGCAGTTATCGGCAATCGGATGAGCCGATTTCAGCGGGCAAAGAACGTCATTAAATCTTTTGTGACTTTCCCCCACCGCCTACTGTTTTTCGAAATATCCCTATGAGAAATATCTTCCTGCTTGTCGCCCTCTCTGCTCTGACCCTGGCCGGCCTGGTCAGCGCCCAGAATACAGTAGAGAAAAAGAAACTCACTTGGCCTGAAAGTGCCGTGGCGAAATTTAAAGACAATCCCACCAGAGAGCATCGCGCCGCCATTGATGCCGCACTTCCTAGTGCCACCGCAAAGCCGACGAAGGAACGCAAATTACTCGTCTTTTACCGCTGTGATGGATTTGTCCACAGCTCGATCCCATTCGGTAACTATGCGATGGAGGCCCTCGCCCGCGAGACCGGCGCTTTTTCGGTCGATCTCGCTGACGAATACTCCGTTTTCACGAAAGAGAACCTCGCTCAATACGATGGCATCCTTTTCAACAACACCACCCATCTCGCGCCTGACCACTCCCAGCGCGAAGCGATTATGGATTTCATTCAGTCGGGAAAGGGGGTCATCGGACTTCACGCTGCTGCCGACAACTTCGGCGAGTGGGCAGAGGGCATCGCGCTCATGGGCGGCATTTTCGACGGTCACCCCTGGACCGGAGGAGGCACCTGGGCCTTCAAGGTCGAAGACCCCGGGCACCCGCTAAACGCCGCCTTCCAAGGCAAAGGATTCTGGCATAAAGACGAAATCTATTGGTATAAGGCCGAAAGTTTCGAGGGGCGCGACAAGCTGCGCGTCTTGCTCAGTCTCGACATGTCGAAGCCCGAAAATGCAGTTCCCTTCGAAGCCGAAAGGTGGCAGGGCAAAATTGAGGATCCTACTGCGGTCGATGTTCCGGTCTCCTGGTGCCGTGAAGTCGGCGAGGGTCGTCTCTTCTACACAAACCTCGGCCACAACGACATGACCTTCGCTGATACCGTTGTGCTTCAGCACATGCTTGACGGTATTCAGTATGCCCTCGGTGATATCGAAGCCGATGCAATCCCATCCGATGACATCACGGTGGAGTTCATCCCGGCGCCGGTCTCAGCCGAGTAATCGAAACCCCGCCCCCCAGCGAAGCGCTCCAAAGGAATTTCCTATCAGTAAAATCTGGAATCCGTCTCCTTACTAAAAATCGAGCCCAATTCCTCAACAATCACCCACCCCCAATGCCAGTGAGGACCCCCTACGGCTCATGAAAAAGATACCCCATAAAATCAGACACCCCTTCCCTCTGGGAATCCTTGGAACCGGAGGTTTTGCGGTTTTTGCATTGGCATTAACTGTTCTGGCTTCTGGTCAATCCGCCCCGGCCCAAGACGCGGCAGTGCGGAAAACCGACAAGCCAAACGAAGGTCGCCAGCGTTTGTCCAATGAAGAGATGAATGCAATGGCCGGAGCGGCGCCCGACGGCACTTTTGGTCCCAACGACAAGTTCGGCAGGACAATCAACGATGCCATCAAACGAGAGCCAGTGGCCAACAATGGAAAACGCGCCGACCACATCAATGTTACCTACGGAGACCATGAGCGAAATACGTTCGACCTTTGGATCGCTGACAATGCCGCCCCCTCCCCCTTAGTGGTTTTTATCCATGGCGGCGGGTTTCGTCGCGGGGACAAGTCGCTAGTTTACGACTCAAATATTTTATCCAACCTGCTGGACGCTGGCATATCGGTGGCGAGTATTAATTACCGCTTCGCTCACCAGAACCCGGATGGAACACTCGGCAGCCTCGAGGACACGGCCCGGTTCATACAATTTATCCGGTATCACGCGGAAGCCTACCATGTGGACAAGGACAGGATAGCCTGTTACGGGGGATCGGCGGGAGCGGTGGCTTCTCTCTGGTTGGCTTTTAACAACGATAGGGCCGATCCCGAAAGCATCGATCCCATCGAGCGAGAATCGACGCGCTTAGCTTGTGCCGGCGCCATGGCTACCCCCGCAACTTCCGATGTGCTAAAATGGGTCGACATTCTGGGGATCACCCGTGAGCAAGCCCTCGGCTTCGCAAAATCCGTAGGCGGGCTCGAGAATGAGGCGGAGTTGTTTACGCCGGAAGGAATCCGCTACCGGAGGCAACTGGATCATTTGTCGTTAATGTCAGCCGACGATCCTCCCATCTTTATTCAAAATAGTGAAACGGGAGAGACGCCGACTCATTACGGGCATATGGCACATCACCCCAACCATGTGAGGGCGTTAAAACAGCGGGCCGACGAAGTGGGCATTGAAGTGGTCGCGAATGCTCCTGCGATTGGCCTGGTTGACCCGTCCGGTGAAGATTTGGTCGGTTTTTTCATTCGTCATTTAAGGTAAGTCCCGCCACCAGCGACCGTCGAAACCAAACAACTCAAGATCTGACGACCGCCTTTCCAATTTTGGTCTTACCCAGCATCGGACCAAAAGTCGTTGGTCGTATCGCACGTTTCCCAGAGCCCTTCCACATTCTTGGGGGGGACTGCCATATCGCCGTGACTCGCATAGTCGCCCATCCCGTGTCCTACACCGCTGCACCGACGCGCCTGTGGCTGAACCTTGCGAAACGTATTCAGCCAGCTGAACCAAATGCTCTTCAGGCATGTTGCCGGGCGTATCGAACCAGATGTAACTGAGCGGCCCGTAGTTCTCACAAATCTCCTTAACCTGCGGAAAACACTTCTCAATGAAGTGCTGGTCGAAGTGCCGTCTGCATTAACCGTAGGGCCTCCTTTGCCGCTGGGATACGTCCAATCTTGATTGTGCGAATGATAGAAACCGATTCTGCTGAAAAAGTCTCCTCGCATTGCCGAGCGTATGTTAGCGCGCAACGCACGCGGCCACTGGGCGCAGCGGAACGATATTGGATTTAGTCCGATTTGATTTCTGATCGAGAGGGATGGGAG
>Ga0222651_1001034_pt1 | contig 14753 bp, 7 predicted proteins | sample AntAcemetagen369_FD_179855 | JGI IMG/M metagenome (GOLD analysis project Ga0222651, IMG submission 179855) | Saline water microbial communities from Ace Lake, Antarctica - #369 | ecosystem: Environmental > Aquatic > Non-marine Saline and Alkaline > Saline | place: Antarctica: Ace Lake | collected...
ATATTTTGGTTCCTGTGTTGCCTGTGCAGCTTCGTTCAAAGCAAAAAATGCAAAGTTGGTGGTATAGAGCATATCCGCCACAGGATCTCCATTAAAATGAATTATGGGAGCTTCGCTCTTCCCATATTCTGAATTGGTCTTAGGAGCACCATATCTTCCATTACCACCAATTCCCAATTCTTCCCTAAATGCCCCAGAGTCTACCTGATGTTCCAATAGATCATCGCATATTAAACCTAACCATTCCCTGTGTTTTGAAGTATCCTCTGCACGGACAAGCCATGCCAGCGGCAAAATCATTCTAGCACGTTCCTGCTGGAGCCCATTGGTCCATAACCAATTTGTAGGGTAGTTTTCCATGGTAATGGAAATGGCACTTTTGGCTTTGTCCAACAAGGGTTTGTAGCCTGTCTTATCGTACAACCAGAGATAGGTGGCCCATATCCATGACTCGTAGTGTGGGGCAATATTTTCCAGATCCCTTTCCATGAGTACCTGCCAAGTGGTTTGGTCTATATCTTTACCATTTAGTGCCCCTTTTCGAAACCCTTTATAGCCAGAGGTCCGGAAATTAGCCAAGATCAGTTCCAATATCTGCTTGTCCCATTTGGGATTCATCATCGTCTGTGATGCCAGTACCGAACCAAGGATCACCCGGGCATTGTCATCACCATAATATCGATCTTTATTAGTATCTGCCCATCCGATCAGTCCATAGGAAGATTGACTCGGATCTTTACTATGGGTAGTTTTGAAAGTTTCAGAATTGAATACAAAATCCATCAAGTTAGTGGCCGTTTCCAAATATTTAGAATTTTGTTTTATCCCGTTCGCGGTTGCCAAAGTCATGGCAGTCTCGGCTACACAATCGGCACGGAGCCAATACCGGTATTGTTGGCTCCCATCGGGGTTGATAAAGGAGTAGTGGCCTTCCATAACACCCAATGAACCATCTCCCGAAGGCAGTGATAGATCCATTGGAGGGCCGACAGGTAATTTTAAAGTATCTATACCGCACCAGTAATCCTTCCATCCTGGATGAATGAGAAACTTGGCCTTATCATACCACTCTGCTCCACGATCTACGGCTGTGCGGTAATCATCTTTGGAAATAGCCGTCGATGCATCGAAGGTTGGCCGTACTATGGGTTCCCATTGTATGGCTTCTTCTTTCATGCCTATGCCCAAATGGGTCAGGATACCGCCTATAGCGTTCCTCCATGCATCGTGGGGGGAATACCGACTTTTGTTGAAATCGCTCAACTTGGTGGTCGATACCAGCACATCACCATCTTCAAATAAAATGGGAAAATTCGGGGTGTTTTCAAGACCATAAACTGCGTTTTTAAACCCCGCTACCTTGGCTCCTACTAGGTGGGAAGCTCTTTCAGGCACATCTACATAATTATAAAGACCTGCATCCAAGATTGTTAAGGGTTTAAGATGCTCTCCAAAAAAATTAGAAGTGACCACCAATCGTTCTTTTTCAGTCGATTTAATATCTCCCGTAATTCCGGTGGACAAACAATCTGGAAACTCCATATAGACCTTCAGATTTTTTTCCTTGACCGTTCTATAGAATCCCTCGGGAAGCATGGTCTTTTCCTCAGGATATCTTTTGCCCAATATTAATAGTCTCTGACCATTTAAAGTAGCTTCCAGAGCCTTATCAATATTTTCATAACGGTTCACTTTATATTGGCTGGATAATAGTAATTGGTACAGATTATTATCTTCATCACCATAAATATTTATAGTATTATTTAGTAAAGGATTAATTATTGGAGAATTGCTCTCAACGGGTATTGACTTACACGACATTGTTAAAATACATATGGTCATAACAGCCACTAGTCCTAATTTTAAACTCATAACCTATTACTATTTTTAAATCACCTTAATTAGTCCATTCTGTCCCAATATACCTCTAAATTCATGTTTTATAAACTGAATTCTTAAACATTTTCTAGCGCAGATTCCAATAACCTGATCTGGTCAAGAAATTTATTCTTGATCCAAGGATTATTAATACAAGAGAAAAGGAGTAGTCTAAAAAATTTTGATTACTTTGAATTAATACTGTTATTGATAGTGTCCTTTTCGTTAAATATTTCTTTTTAAATAATATATCTAATCCATTAAACAATGATAAATAATAAAAATCAAACAGTCTAAATATAGATTACTCGCAGCCACATTGCCCAAAAAATTTCTTCTTTTCAAATTTATTAACCCACGATAATAGCCGAATCGCAAAAGGTTGGGCCGACACTAATATGAACAACAAAACTACTAGACCCTCCCTAAGACATTAATGATAAGGTTTACAGAATTTTTAAGATACTGATCTTTAAGGGCATACTATCTAAATTGAAGCAGTTCTCCAAACTGTCGTTTCGCTATAAAAGTTTCAATCTGAGCTTCTCCAAAAAGTGAAAAAGCTCTCGATTTGGTTGACTAAACTAAAATTATGGAGATCTGCTCCACAGTGGGGCCGATAACAGACCTATAGTCTTTTTTAATCCTTTGAGCAAAAATCCATTCTGGATTTACTACTTACGGTTCCCTTCAAAAAGTCTCTTATATATCCCATCCGTCTAGCAATTCTCAAAAGAAAAACAATTGATTCACCCGCATGGTACTTTCCGTATTTGGCTGCCCTATTATTTTAAAATACTTCATGGACGACTCGGGAAACTTAATAGAGATTTCTTTCAGCTTATCCATGTTAAGCTCGTTGGCAAGGTTCAACTTCCTCAATAAGACCCAATTCTCCTTATCGTTGGAAGACCAGATTTCAATATACCTCACTGATGATTTCTTTGCTCCATTCGGATTACCACAACTAAGAACCACTTCTTTTATATTGGGATTTAATGCACTAAAATCGGCGATAGCTATAAGTGGTTTAATATTAAAGGAAGCCCAAAATTTTGAATAATAGTAGGTATTGGCATCATTTTTAGAATCATCGCTCAATATTTCTGCTGCCTCGCCAGTGTATGAACTTAAAATTCCAGGATGAACTACCTCAACTGTATCGGGAACAAAGCCCTTATCATAAAATGTAAATGATGAAACCTCACTTGGTAACCAAGCGTCTTTGTATGCGATTGCCTTTACTGTTTTGGATCTTTCACCTTGTAAATCCAGTTCAATTCCAGATTCATAAAGTGCAGATTCTTCATTGGGTTCAGTATCGTCCAAAGTATATCGAATACTCACTCCGTTCATTTTATGCCCCAAGGAAATTTGATCTCCCGAACTAATGATATTCTTCTCACCTATTAAGATTGGTGGTGTTAAGCCCAGTTTTTCTTCCGGGTCCGGAATATAGCCTTCATTTATCGTTACGCGAGGCAATTCTGTGCTAAGGGCCACTATGTCGGCATCGGTAATTTGAGTGTTCCAAACAAACAATTCCTTTAAATTTTTAATATTCTTTAAATACTTTAGAGCGGTAATATCAACGGCGGTGCCTGCCAAGGAAATTGATTGTAATTTGGTACTGGCCACAAGGGCAGCCAAAGCATCATTGGTAATCTCTGTAAAGTTTAGCACTAAATGCTCCAAATTTTTAAGCTCACCTACGAATTGCAAAGTTTTGTTATCAATAGGCAAATTGGCTAGATTTAAGTACACCACTTGCTCCTTAATTTTAGCCAAATCGGTTAAAAACTCTTGTTTGTACGCACTCTTGCCATAAATAGCAACCTCAATGGCCGGTGAACTTGGAGATTTTTGAACTACAGACCGATATGGATTATTGAGTTCTTCTATAAGCCTGGTACCTGCAAAATCAAATGTATAAGATTCTTTTTCACTATCTCCTTTGAGCCATTTTTTAGTAACCAATTGCTTTAGGCTATCTTCCTTTTTTAATAGGGCATATGAAATTTCAGTATCGGCACCGTGTCCTATCCAGCTTTCTATCAACTCAATTTCGTGTGCAGTCAATTGGGTCTTACCATCAGGTGGCATGTGCTCTTCATCTTCAAAAGGCAGTGCTACTCGATGTAGCAATAAACTTTCTTCAGGATTGTGCGCCAACCATACTTCCCCGTTCTCTCCACCTCTTGCTATGGCCTCAACACTTGTTAAATCTAAATCTCCCTTGTGCTTTTGCGGATTATGGCAACCAGTGCATTTCGCTTCTAAAATAGGCTCAACGTAAGCGGTATAAATAGGTGTATTTTCGTCTATTTCCTTTTTATTAAGGGCCGTAATCGGTTCCATTAAAAAATTACTTCCATGTGTCAACCCGGCACCAAAATGTCCTCCAAAAACAACACCCATAAAGCTTGTATAAAGCAATATCCTGTACACTTTTTTGGATTGATACATCAAGACCAAAGCATATACGATAAAACTGATCGCAATTCCAATCCATTTATGTAACGACATAAGTTCCGATTCATATCCTTCCAAGTATAGCACTAGGCCCATAATCGTTGCCAGTACCGTAGTAAGTGAGGTCAGCAGTAATAAAAAATAGTTTATCTTTTCAAAGGAAATGGGGTCTATATGTTTTCTAAACAGATTTAGCAATACCAGAAGTGCAATAAAAGCTACAGGAAAATGCAACACCAAAGGATGCATTCTACCTAAGGGCTGTAGCCAAAAGGGAATTTCCAAATAACTTTCGAAAACCACTAAAAAGGCCAAAAATATATGCAGAAAGAACAGTACGTTTAAAAAAATGGGAATCGGTCTTTTCATAGTTTTATGCCAAAAGATCTTTTACTACATTGCCATGAACATCGGTCAAGCGGAACCTTCTCCCTAAGTGTTTATAGGTCATCTTTTCATGATCTAGGCCCATTAAGTGCATAATGGTAGCATGTAGATCGTGAATGTGCACCGGGTTTTCAGTAATATTATATCCCAATTCATCGGTTTTACCATAAGAGATCCCCGCTTTTACACCACCTCCTGCTACAAAAATACTGAAGCATCTTGGATGATGGTCCCTACCATAATTATCCTTGGTCAATTTTCCTTGGCAGTAATTTGTTCTACCAAATTCCCCGCTCCAAATGACAAGGGTCTCATCTAATAGTCCCCTTTGTTTTAAATCGGTAATCAATGCTGCCGAAGCCATATCTACATCTTTGGCCTGACCTTGCATTTCACCCACCAAATTTGAATGCTGGTCCCAGCCCTGGTGGTATAATTGTACAAAACGGACGCCCGACTCCGACAGCTTTCTAGCTAACAAACAGTTGGCGGCATAGGTGCCAGGAACCATACAATCCGGTCCATACATTTTTTTTATATGGTCAGGTTCTTTGGACACATCGGTAATCTCGGGAACGGCCGTTTGCATTCGAAATGCCATTTCATATTGTTTTATTTTTGCTGGGATTTCTGGGTCTCCGAACTCATCATATCCCAGTTGGTTCAAGGAAGCCAAATGATCCAACATGGTTCTGCGTGTTTTCCTATCCATCCCATTAGGATTGTTCAAATACAAAATGGGGTCTTCGCTGGCACTTAATTGCACCCCCTGATGCGAACTATCCAAAAAGCCGTTTGACCATAGTTTTGAATATACACCTTGTCCGTTGCCTTTCCCTTTTGACAACAATACACAATAGGCAGGCAAATTTTTATTTTCGCTGCCCAGGCCATAACTGAACCAAGAGCCTATACTGGGTCTATTGCCTACCTGTGCCCCAGTCTGCATAAATGTTAGTGCGGGGTCGTGGTTGATGGCATCGGTATGCATGCTCTTTATAACACAGATATCATCGGTAATCTTGGCAATGTTCGGGAACAGGTCGCTTACCCAGGTCCCGGAATTACCATATTGTTTAAATCCGAACTTTGAACCTACCAAGGGAAATGATTTTTGCCCGGCCGTCATACCCGTCAACTTTTGATCTCCTCTTACGGAGGGAGGAAGGTCTTGCCCGAACATATCATTCAATTTGGGCTTATAGTCAAAACTCTCCAATTGGGATGGAGCGCCATTTTGAACCAATAGTATAATACGCTTCGCCTTTGCTGCAAAATGTTTTAGACCTAAGGGCAATTGGTCTTCAGCGACTTCTTTTCCAGATAACAAATCCGGCATCAACAAGGACCCCAAGGCCACGCCTCCAAAGCCCAATGCCATTTTACCCAAAAAATGCCTGCGATTAGCGTTCAAATGATGTTCAATAATTTCCTTTTCCATAAGTTTTGCTATTTAAGAAGTTGATCAACTTTTAACTATAGTTTCCTCCAGGTTATATATCGTGTGAATAATTTGCATAAGCGCGGCCACCTTAACAACATCCCTATCTTTAGCGGCCGGAAATTCCCCGACATCAATAAATGCTGAGGCCATTTCCGTTTCTTTTAAGAAGGCGGCTTCTTGTTCATGGTAGTAGCCCAACAACATCTCTTTTTCTTCGGGTTTGATAGTTCTACATACAATTGTTCCAAATGCCTTTTCAATTTTTGTGGCAACATTACTTTCCTCCTGCATCAAATTTTCGGAAAGAACCCGAGCCGACTCCAAAATAGTGGGATCGTTTAGCGTTATCAAAGCTTGTAGGGGGGTCATTGTAGACTGTCTTTGCACCTCGCACTGATCACGTGTAGCGGCATCAAAAGTCAGCTGTACCGGAGGTAAAGTGGTACGCTTTATAAAAATATAGATGCCTCTGCGATACAAATCCTTACCGTGATCTTGCACATAGTTGGCCAAAACTCCCCTTCCTGAGCTGGCTGCTTCCCACAATCCGTCCGGTTGGTACACTCTTACACTTCGTCCACCGATTTCAGAATTTAACAGGCCACTAGTTGCCAGAGCATGGTCACGTACCATTTCAGCATTAAAACGCAAGCGCGACATTCTTGACAGATATTTATTATCTGGATCTATGGCCAGTTTCTCTTCGCTTACGACCGATGATTGCTTGTATGTGGCCGACATGACAATTTTCTTGACCAACTGTTTCATGTCCCAACCATTCTCCATAAAATCTGCCGACAACCAATTTAACAAGTGGACATTCGTGGGCAAATCGCCTTGCATTCCAAAATCGCCGGATGACCTTACGATTCCGGCACCGAAAATCTCTTGCCACATTCGGTTGACAAACACCCTACTGGTCAATGGGTTTTTAGTGTCGAACAGCCACTTTGACAACCCTAAACGGTTGCGCTCATAAACACTGTCATCAAAGGCTAAAACCGACTCTGGTGTCCGGGCCGTTACTTCTTCACCCACATCATCATAAACGCCGCGATTTAGAATGTGTGTGGTTCTAACATCAGGTTTTTCTTCAATCACCATTACGTCTACATCTTCTACTTCCTTTTTATTAATAAAAGGAAGTTCATTCTCGACCACCTCATCGGTAATCGTTATCAAAGGTGCCTCAGCCAATATTTCGCCTTTGTTTTGTCTAGGTGGCATTCTATCGAAAAATGCAAATGCGCTGAAATAATCCTTATGGGAAATGGGGTCATATTTATGGTCGTGACATTTGGCACATTCAAAAGTCAATCCCAAAAACGCCTTTCCAAAAGTATTGGTTCTATCGGTAACATTTTCGACCCTAAACTCTTCTTCAATAATGCCAGCTTCCTGATTTATCTTGTGGTTTCTATTAAAACCGGTGGCCAAAATTGTTTCCATATTTTTCTGTGGAACCAAATCGCCCGCCAATTGATAGGTTACAAATTTTTCATAGCTGTAATTTTGGTTGAACGCATGAATCACCCAATCCCGCCAAGGCCACATGGTTCTTAATTGGTCATTTTGAAACCCATGGGAATCGGCGTATCGTGCTACATCCAACCAGTGGCTTGCCATCTTTTCACCATACTGTTCGCTGGCCAATAGTTCATCGACAATTTTTTCATAGGCATCCTTGGCATCATCCTGCTCAAATTTTTTCTGCATTTCTGGAGTTGGGGGCAGTCCTGTAATATCTAAGGAAACTCTTTTTAACAGTCGCTCTTTATCCGCCGTTGAATTGGGGGTCAAACCAATATCCGACAATTTTTGTAATACGAAATAATCAATTTCATTATTTACCCAATCGGCATTTTTCAACTTGGGAAGTTCAGGTTTGTGAACTGCCACAAAGGCCCAATGAGGTTCATAGACTGCCCCTTGCTCTATCCACTTTTTTAAAACTTTGATTTCGTAGGAAGACAACTTTAAATTGGAGTCAAAAGGAGGCATTAGCTCGGTACTGTCCTTTGCTGTGATTTTTTGATAGAGAACAGACTTTTCAAGGTTTTTGGGAACAATGGCGAATTCGTTATCCCTGTCTTTGAGTGCCTTATAGGCACCTTCAGGAGTGTCTAACCTCAAATCTTCCGCTCTTTTATTTACATCTGGCCCATGGCAGGCAAAGCATTTATCGGATAGTATGGGTCGAACATCAAAATTATAGTCCACAACCTCGGGAATCTTTTTTGATGGAACTGCTGCGTATTCACCTTCTTGTTTGCATGAAATTAAAACAGTGCACAATAAAACGAAGTAAAGTTTAATTGAGTTTTCCTTGGAATTAGATTTTTGTTTTCCGGATTTGCACGCCAATATGGCCAAAAAGAAAACATTAAGTGTTTTTTTCATTTTGAAATCATTTTAAAATTCTCATTATGAATCAGCCCTTTCTTCAGTCATATTTCAACAATTTATGCAATTTCTTATTAAACGGCAGTGTGATGAACCATGGCCCTGCATATGCGCGGAAATTGAATTCTCAATTACTATAAAAAGGTAATGCACTCTTTCAAGTGCATTACCGCAATTAACTCAAACTAACTCAACTTTACAAAAAATATACACTTTATTTTTCCATATATTAATACCCAGGATTTTGTTGCAAATTTGGATTTACGTCCATTTCAGATTCTGGAAATGGCCATAAATAATGTTTTGCCGGATTAAATACACGAGGGGTGCCGCTATTAGGTTCAACCAGTGTATTTATATAGGTCTCAGCTAATTTCCATCTTCTAATATCGCTGTATCTTAGACCCTCCATTGCAAATTCAACCCTCCTTTCATTCCATATTCGATCTCTCATTTCGTCTTTTGTCAATCCGTCAGGGAGGGGCGGCATGTCAATTCCGGTCCTTCCGCGAACAGTATTGACCGCATTATAAACTTCGGCCGTAGGTCCACTAATTTCGTTTGTTGCTTCGGCGTAATTCAACAATACCTCTGCATATCTTAATAATATCCAGTCATGCTCACTCCTAGTAGCATAATCAATCGGTAGTGCTTCGACATCAGCTCCTTTAGTAGGCATATATCCAGTGACAGAAGGAAGGTTATATGCATATGAAACAACCTCTCCTGAAGCCTTTACAGCTGGATCATCGAATGGTTTTAATGTATATTCCAGCCGTGGATCACGGTTTAATTTATAATTGGTAGGGTCATACAGGGGAGATTCACTAATGGGCAGTCCGTCTATGCATTCGAAGGCATCCCTAAGTTCCTCTCTAGGATGCCAAACTCCATTAAAATATTGACCGAAAAACTGGGCACCAAAGTGGAAGCGGTACTTTTTTTACTTTTTAATTTCAATAAACAAAAGGGATAGTACTCTCTAAAATAGAGTTGTTTTTATAATACTTATTTAGCTCAAGAAATTGCTGAGTTATATTGTTTTCTTTAACTCTAATACAATAGTTCAATTCCATTGAATTTTTAATCCTATATTTTCAAATTATTGCTTAATTAAGGATTTAACATATTTTATATCTAAGTTTTAAAAAAAATAACACAAGAATACAGAATGCCAATCAAGGCCTTACCATTTATACATCCATTACTAAACGAAAGCCAATATCTATTATAGCCCAATTAATTCTTCAAATTACAAATAATACTAATAATTATAATTTTTAAGAAAATTCAATCCGACCACAGAAATCAATTTCAAAGCATTATATTTTTAATGAATACACTTTGAAAACTGTAAATTAAATTTTCAAATAATTACTTTTGGATAAACTATATTTAGTAAGCATTACATCCTATGAAAAATAATATCCTTTTCGTCGCCTTTTTATTGCTTATTTGCCACACCTCCCATTCACAAGACAAAGAAGAAACCAAAAAAGAAAGCTGGGATGTATCCAATCCCGCCCTATCCTTTAAAACGGTCTCCATTACCTCGGACGAAGGTTCTTGGATGAGTCTGGATGTAAGTCCTGACGGTACCCAAATTGTTTTTGATATGCTAGGCGATATATACACCATGCCCATGTCCGGTGGTACAGCAACCTTGATAAGAGAGGGACATGCTTTTGAAGTGCAACCCAGGTATAGCCCTGATGGCAAGCATATTAGTTTCACCAGTGATGCTGGCGGGGGCGATAATATTTGGATAATGAATACCGATGGCACCGAAGCAAAACAAATTACCAAAGAAGATTTTAGGCTCGTCAACAATGCGGTATGGTCCGTTGATGGGAACTATATTTTTTGCAAAAAACACTTTACCTCAACGCGTTCATTAGGAGCAGGTGAAATATGGATGTACCACAAATCCGGGGGACAAGGCATTCAACTCACCAAAAAGAAAAACGAACAACAAGATGTTGGGGAGCCTTGGGCATCACCTGACGGCAATTACGTTTACTACAGCGAAGACGTTTATCCAGGTGGCGCTTTTCAATACAACAAAGACCCGAACAGCCAGATATATGTCATTAATAGATATAACCTGGAAGATGGGAAAACCGAAAGGATAACAGGTGGACCTGGTGGCGCCATACGCCCCGTAATTTCGCATGATGGCAAGCTAATGGCCTTTGTAAAACGCGTAAGGGAAAAAACTGTGCTCTACCTTCATGATCTTAAATCTGGGAAGGAATGGCCCATTTACGATAAACTTAGCAAGGACCAACAAGAAACATGGGCTGTCTTTGGCCCCTACACAGGATTCAATTTCACCCCGGATGATAAGTCCATCATTATTTGGGCAGAAGGGAAAATCAAAAAAATTGATGTTAATTCCCTGAAGGTAACCGACATTCCGTTTGAAGCAACGGCAAATCATAAAATCGTAAACGCCCTGAAATTTAAAAATGATGCAGCGCCAGATACTTTTAATGTAAAAGCTATACGCAATGCTGTAACTTCTCCCGATGGTAAAACTTTAGTTTTCAATGCCACCGGTTATTTGTGGAAAAAGACACTTCCCAACGGCACTCCTGTCCGCCTTACTTCTGGCACAGATCTGGAATTTGAACCTTCGTTTTCCAAGGACGGCAAATACTTGGTTTATGTAACTTGGAACGACGAAAATATGGGAGCTATACAAAGGCTCGATTTAACTTCTCCCAAAAACAAACCCATACAGATAACCGAAGAAAAAGCAATTTACAGGGAACCTTCTTTTTCACCTAAGGACATCAACCTTATCCTATATCGGGAAGAAGAAGGAAATGATCATCAGGGCTATGTAAATACAAAAGAGCCCGGGATTTATCTGCTGAATGTAAATTATACCAAAAAATCCGGAACAAAGTCCAAGAAGAAATTGGTCGTAAAAGAAGGTGAGTTTCCTGCGTTTAATAAGGATGCCAGTAGAATCTATTACCAAACTGGAGGATATCTTTTTGGAGAACTGACCAAAACCCTGAAATCCGCAAACTTGGATGGCAAGGAGTCTCGAGAATTGGTAAAATCCAAATACGCACAACGAATTATTCCAAGTCCGGACGATAATTGGATAGCCTTTACCAATTTATACAAGGTCTATATTGCGGCACTGCCTATGACAGGAAATACCATTGAATTGGACGGAAAGGCGACCAACGTTCCTGTGGCACAAGTAGCCCGCGATGCAGGAATTAATTTGCATTGGTCCGCCAATAGCAGCAAACTCAATTGGACCCTGGGCGATGCCTATTTTAGTACGGCCATCAACCAAAGATTTCTCTTTTTGGAAGGTGCTCCGGATTCCATACAAAAGATGGATACCCTGGGTATAAAAATCAACCTAAGCCTTGCATCGGACAAACCAAAAGGCACCATTGCTTTTACTGGGGCAAGAATCATTACCATGAACGATGAAGAAGTTTTGGAAAATGGCACCATTCTCATTAAGGATAATAAAATTACGGGCATTGGTTCCAACAATACCGTTAGCATCCCTGCCGATGCCAAAATTATTGATGTGACCGGTAAAACAATTATGCCTGGAATAGTAGATGTACATGCACATCTTGGTCATTTTAGATTTGGCCTTAGCCCTCAAAAACATTGGCAATATTACACCAATCTAGCGTATGGGGTTACAACAACACATGACCCATCCGCAAATACGGAAATGGTGTTCTCCCAATCTGAAATGGTACGCGCTGGAAACATGGTGGGCCCTAGAATTTTTTCGACAGGGGCCATACTCTATGGAGCAGATGGGGATTTTAAAGCAACCATAAACAATTTGAAGGATGCGCGTTCGGCCATTCTTAGAACGAAAGCCTTTGGAGCCTTTTCCGTAAAAAGCTACAATCAACCCAGACGGGAGCAACGGCAGCAAATTATTAAAGCAGCATACGAAAATGAAATAGAGGTAGTACCGGAAGGTGGCTCCACTTTCTTCCACAATATGTCCATGATTCTGGACGGACATACCGGAATAGAACACAACATACCAGTAGCAAATCTAAGTAAGGACGTTTTGCAATTATGGGCCGCTAGCCAAACCGGTTATACCCCTACCCTGATCGTTAATTATGGTGGACTAAACGGGGAATATTACTGGTATCAGACCACCAACGTTTGGGAAGACAAAAAACTCTTAAAATATACGCCAAGGGGCGTTATCGACTCCAGATCGAGACACCGTGTTATGGTCCCCTTGGAAGAATATGAAAATGGTCATATCCTAGTTTCCAAAAATGCCAAAAAACTGGCGGACGCAGGCGTTAAAGTCAATTTAGGCGCCCATGGCCAGATCCAAGGTCTTGGGGCACATTGGGAGCTTTGGATGCTAGCTCAAGGTGGCATGACCAATATGGAAGCTTTAAAGGCGGCAACCATTAACGGGGCCAGTTATCTTGGGATGGACGATCAGTTCGGCTCCTTAAAAGTAGGAATGTTGGCAGATTTAATTGTTTTGGACAAAAATCCACTTGACGATATTCAAAATTCCAACTCGGTAAGCTACACCATGATCAACGGCAAATTATACGATACGGAAACCATGAACGAGGTTGGGAATTACGACCAACCTAGAAGCGCCTTTTATTGGGAATTGAACGACTATGCCCCTGCTTTTGACTGGCATAGGGAAACCCATACAGGATGCTCTTGTGAAATTGGAAATTGATATTATTATGTAATTTGGTATTTCCATGTTGTGGCCAGCATCAGTAAATTAAAAGACTATTTCGATGGTCAATATTTATCCCGTATGGGTTTTGTATCTTTCAAAAGGAGATCTATTTTATAATCATGACCAAGGCCCTATCGTTGAGCCATAACCCAACATACAAATACGCTAAAAACTACCTTATTTTTTATAATTCCAGATTTCAAATTGGCTACATACTTCTTTTTCAGTAATTTAATGGAAAATTTTTCTAAACCATGGGTACTTTTCAACTCGATATTAATAATTCCAAACATAAAGTAGAAGTTGCCGAAGGTACTTCCCTACTCTGGGTATTGCGGGAACATATAGGCCTTACCGGCACCAAATACAGTTGTGGCATAGGTCAATGTGGAGCCTGTATGGTACATATCGACAATCAGCCCGTGAGAGCCTGCTTATTGCAAGTGGACAATTTTGCTAATGGACAAAAAATTAAAACCATAGAAGGTTTGTCCGAAAATGGGGACCATCCGGTACAAAAGGCATGGATCGAAGCCCAGGCGCCACAATGTGGCTATTGTCAATCTGGACAAATCATGCAAGCAGTGGCCCTCTTGGAAAACAATCCCAATCCCACAAGGGAGGAAATAAAAACCCATATGAACGGTATACTTTGCCGTTGCGGCACTTACCTACGTATTATTAAGGCTATTGAACTCGCCGCAAAAACCCCAACATCCATTGAAAACTAAAGCCATGGTCCAAACGAAAACCGAAATCAGTAGAAGGAAGTTTCTTAAATCATCCTCTGGGGTAGCACTCTTTATTGGAGTATCTGGTATCCTGCCGCAGTTGATATCCTGCAAAGACCCCAAGAAAATTAAGGAACAACTGGCTCAACAGCCACTTACAGCCTGGGTAAAATTGTCCGAGGATGGTCTAATCACAATTTATAATCCGGCCGCCGAAATGGGGCAGGGATCCATGACCTCCTTACCGCTTATTTTTGCCGAAGAGATGGATGCAGACTGGTCTATGGTGAAGGTGGAATTTTCACCCCAAGAATCGGAAATATACGGTTCCCCAGGATGGGCCCCTGGAAGTAAGCTTATGTTTACAGTAGGCAGCAGAACAACAAATAGTTACTACAATGTTATGCGAAAAGCAGGCGCCCAGGCACGCTATATTTTAATGAGTAGTGCCGCCAAACATTGGGAAGTGCCGATTTCGGAACTAACCACTTCCAACAGTCATGTACTTCACGGAAAGACAAATCAAAAAGTCAACTACGGAGACTTGGTTCCCTTTTTAGAAATGCCCGAGACGCTACCCGACTTTAGCGAAGCACAATTAAAAAATCCTAAGGATTTCCAGTTGGTCGGTAAAGACATCCCCCGTACCGAGATCCCTGCCAAGGTAGATGGCAGTGCCATGTTTGCGATAGACATCCGTTTGCCGGGAATG
>Ga0222651_1001036_pt1 | contig 14730 bp, 13 predicted proteins | sample AntAcemetagen369_FD_179855 | JGI IMG/M metagenome (GOLD analysis project Ga0222651, IMG submission 179855) | Saline water microbial communities from Ace Lake, Antarctica - #369 | ecosystem: Environmental > Aquatic > Non-marine Saline and Alkaline > Saline | place: Antarctica: Ace Lake...
GCAATACCTTAAATGCCTTTTCCTTGTTTTTGTGCTGCGATTTCTGATCTTGACACTGCGCCACAAGTCCCGTTGGAAGGTGGGTTAAACGCACTGCGGAATAGGTGGTGTTTACGGATTGACCTCCTGGTCCTGAAGAACAGAAGAAATCTATTCGGACTTCCTTTGGATCGATCTGTACGTCAAAATCCTCAGCCTCTGGAAGCACCATTACGGTAGCGGCGCTGGTATGCACCCTTCCTTGGGTCTCGGTCTGTGGAACACGTTGAACACGATGCACTCCAGCTTCAAACTTGAGCGTGCCATATACATCATCCCCTGTAACTTCAAACTGAATTTCCTTATAACCTCCACTTGTACCTTCGCTTAGGTCAATAACATTCGTTTTCCATCCTTTGGATTCACAATATTTAGTGTACATTCTGAAAAGGTCACCGGCAAAAATACTGGCTTCATCACCTCCCGTACCTGCGCGTACTTCTACCACAACATTTTTGGAATCTTCAGGATCTTTCGGTATTAACATCAATTTAATTTCCTCCTCCAATTTGGGTAATTTTTCCTTGGCCTCCTCTAACTGCATTTTGGCCATATCTACCATTTCCCGATCACTACCATCGGACAAAATTTCTTCTGCCTCCGAAATATTATTGCTAAGCTCTAAATAAATAGTCCTCTTATCTACCAGCTGTTTAAGGTCCTTATACTCCTTGTTTAGTGCTACATAGCGCTTCTGATCGGAGATAATGCCAGGCTGAATTATAAGGTCCGAAACCTCATCAAAACGTTGCTTTACTATGTTTAATTTATCTATCATATACAATCTACACTTGGACTGCGAATTTACGATAAATTTGTACATTTAAGCATATCCTATTAATTGATGAATTCAATTTTCAAATTTAGAACCTATGAATTAAGTTTTCTTTTTGCCAAGCCCTATCTGTGGATATCCTTTCTTATTACCATTTTTATGCTGTTTAGCGGCAAGGCTATCTTTAATATGTCGCACATAAATACCATGATCTTGACTTCTAAAATATTCTTTTACCTAGGGGTCTTTCTGTTCTATTTTGAAATTAGCTTGCGACAACAATTGACGTTTTATCAAAATTTCGGCGTATCAAAATTGGTGCTAATTCTGCTGGCATTACTGTTCGATACCATCATTACCATGACATTCATAAACCTAATCTATTTATTTTGATATTGGAAATAGACAGTGTTGATCTGGAATTTGATGGAATAAAGGTCCTATACGGAATTTATATAAGGTCGGAAAGAGGGAAAGTTACGGGAATCCTAGGAAGGAATGGCAGTGGAAAAACATGTTTATTAAGAATTTTGTTTGGGGACTTACTGCCTAAGTACAAGAATATTCGCAGCAATATAAAGTGCTTCCCAAAACCTATGTACCAAACTGGCATCATTGGTTACCTACCCCAATATACACTTTTACCAAAGAATATAAAAATCAATTTGGCATTTAAATTATTTAATGTTTCCTGGGAGTCATTTACCGCTCATTTTCCAAGTTTCAAAAAATACAACAAAGCAAGGATCATAAATTTGTCCTCTGGGGAAATCAGGGTCATTGAAACTTATTTAATTCTTCTTTCCCAAAAAGAAATAATACTACTAGATGAGCCATTCTCCTTTATAGCGCCCATATTTGTGCAGAAATTTAAAGACTTGATCAACGAAAAAAAGAAGACATGTAATATTATTGTAACCGATCATTTCTACAAAGATATTTTGGAAGTAAGTGATACAATCTATCTTCTTAAAAATGGTTGCTCAAAGGAAATAAAGAGAAAGGAAGAACTGGTTAGTGAAGGTTATTTGAACAAGTGCCTAATCGAATAAGATGCCACTGCTCTTGTGCATCTTGTTGTTGCTATCCACAATAATTACCTCTGTTCCCTTCAATTGATTTATCAAGGCCATTCCAGAATCGACCCCAAGAACAAAAATAGCCGTGGCCAAGGCATCTGACCATTCGGCAGTTTTGGAAAAAACTGATACACTATTTATTCCAGTAGTAGGAAGTCCGGAGCGTGGATCAATAATATGTGAATATTTTTTTCCATCAAAGGATATAAATTTGTCATAGCTTTCCGAAGTAGCAATGGAAGATTCCAAAACGGGGAGCCAGGAAAATATTTTATCTTTACTGAGCGGGTTGGCGATTCCGATCAACCACTTTTCTCCTGTTGCCTTGGTGCCCCAAGACGTAAGATCCCCTGAAGCATTAATAACACCTGCACGCACTTGTTTTTCCACCATCAATTCTTTGGCCTTATCAACGGCATAGCCCTTTGCTATGGCTCCCAAGCCAATCTTCATCCCCTTTAGCTTTAGGAATACGGTATGATTATCCTCATTGAGCATAATTTTACCATACCCAACCTTACTAACAGACTGTTTAATTTGATCCTTTGAAGGTTTGTATTTCATAGTACCATCAAATTTCCAAACAATGTCCAGTCCTGCAAATGAAATATCGAATGCACCATCGGTAATTTCTGAAATTTGATTTGCCCTTTCTATTAGCTTAAATAGTTCCACGCTGACCTTAACCGGTTTTATGCCGGCATTTCTATTGATTTCTGAGGTTTCCGATTCCTCGTCCCAAGAAGACATTAGTTTTTCTATCCTTTTAATTTCAGATACCGCCTCTTCAATATTTATATACCCTATTTCCTCGTTATCGGCCACTATGGTAATATCGAATTTTTCACCCATTAAGGTAACGGTTCGTTGAACAGTAACGAACTTTTGCTCTTGGGCATGGCCCAATAGTGCCATCCAACATAAAATAAGAGAAAACAAAAACCTCACCCCAAAACAAAGTTAAAAATTGAACTATTTTCCTTTTCTAAAATAAAAAGTGAACTGCCATAGACAACTTTCAGATCATGAAGAGGCATCCCATAAAAATAATTTTTTGCCCAAATAGGAAATCCAACATTATTAATAAGGGAATTAATTCCATAACCTAAGAAAGGAATTATCCATAAGAAATAGAATAGATGCCGACAGAACAAAATTTGGGGAAAACTCATGAAATAAAGTAGGTTATAAATCAGATTTGGCTATTCAAATACACGAAGGATCTGCCCGTTTAGCTCCGTTTTAAAGATTTTAAGGGGCTTGGCAACGTCGTTACCAATATGGTTCAATGGGGTGCCCACCTGATTAAAGGTAGAACCATGAGTGGAACACTTGAAATAGCCTCCATTATCCGTTTTAAAACTTATACCATCGGTCTGTTGATGACTACATATTTGGCTTGCTGCTACAAAAACACCCTCTAGGTTTTTTACCACGACCACATAATTCTTAATTATGAAATCGCCATTGTTTTGCAATTTGGCACCTTCTGCCGAACTTAAATCAATGGTAAAATCGACCCCCGTTGGCACCGGTTTGGGATCAATAACTTCATCGCTATCCGATGAACAACCATGTAAGCAGGGAAAAGCAAGTGCAAATGCTGCTCCCGTTCCTAAGGTCCTTAAAAACTGCTTTCTTTCCATAGTGTAATTTCTTTATAAAACAACGCTGAAAAAAAGGTATTCGTATGCCTTAATACTCAAAGGTGCCGTACTCGCTTTCAATTGTGAGTTTTTTAACAGAATTCGACTCCACCTTACCCACAATTTGAGCAGAAACCCCGAAGCTTTCGGATATGGCTATAAGGTCACTGGCAATGGATGGATTTACATATAGTTCCAGTCTGTGGCCACAGTTAAAAACTTGATACATCTCCTTCCAATCTGTCCCAGATTGTTCCTGAATTAATTTAAACAATGGAGGAACTGGAAATAGGTTATCTTTTATAATATGGAGGTTTTCCACAAAATGAAGAATTTTGGTCTGGGCACCTCCACTACAATGTACCATTCCATGAATATCACTTGCGTTATATTTGTTCAGTATTTTCTTGACAATTGGAGCATAGGTACGGGTTGGTGATAATACCAATTTACCGGCATTCAAGGGTGATCCAGGAACCTCGTCGGTCAACTTTACATTGCCGGAATACACTAAATCTTCGGGTACTGCGGCATCATAACTTTCAGGATATTTCTCTGCCAAGTATTTCGCAAAAACATCATGTCTAGCAGAGGTAAGTCCATTACTTCCCATGCCACCATTATATTCCTTTTCATAACTGGCCTGTCCCGAAGAGGACAATCCGACAATCACATCCCCTGCCTCAATATTGGCATTATCTATCACATCGCTTCTTTTCAACCTAGCCGTTACCGTAGAGTCCACAATGATGGTCCGCACCAAATCCCCTACATCAGCAGTCTCTCCACCAGTAGACCTAATGGTAATCCCGTGTTTTTCCAAATCTTCGATCAACTCTTCCGTACCATTGATTATGGCAGAAATGACCTCACCAGGAATTAAATTTTTGTTTCTCCCTATGGTAGATGACAACATTATATTGTCCGTAGCTCCCACGCAAATTAAATCATCCACATTCATGATCAAGGCATCTTGCGCTATTCCCTTCCAAACGGAAACATCCCCGGTCTCTTGCCAATACATATAGGCCAAGGAAGATTTTGTTCCTGCACCATCCGCATGCATCACCAAACAGTAATCCTTATCATTGGTAAGGTAATCGGGCACAATTTTGCAAAAGGCTTGTGGAAACAAACCCTTATCAATATTTTTTATGGCATTGTGCACGTCTTCTTTGGAAGCAGAAACCCCTCTTTGATCGTATCTTTTGCTGTTGGATGAGCTCATGAATAAAATTTTGCGACAAAAATAGTGGAATCCATAAAAAAAAGCCCACTAATTGCGGGCTTTTAATCCAATTATTTATAAATGTTGAATTATTTAATGAACAACAGCTCCCTATATTTGGTAAGAGGCCAATATTCATCCCCAACAAGTTGCTCCAATTTATCGCAATGGTAGCGTATTTCTTCAAAATAAGGTCGCACATTGTCACAGTAGGCAAACGCCTTCTTGTTAATGTCCGACATATTATTGGCTTTTTTTCGTTCGTCTACCATGGCATCGGTCTTAATTTTTATGGCACGGATATGCTCTGAAATTCGCTCAACAATATCCAATTGACTTTCGGACATATTTTTATGTGCGGCACCATATATTTCTTTTAGACCTACCACGTTTTTTATCAATTTATTCTGGTATTCCACTGCAGCCGGAATTATATATCCGTAGGCGAGCTCATTAAAGACCCTACCCTCTATTTGAATATGAAGGATATATTCCTCCAATTCCACTTCCTGACGTACCCTTACCTCTATTTCGCTCAGAACATTCATAGATTTGAACAGAGCCAAGCTTTCCTTGGAAGTAAGTACCTGTAATGCCTGAGGCGTGCTCTTGTTGTTGCTCAAGCCACGGGATTTTGCTTCATTTTCCCATGCCTGACTGTAACCATCTCCCTCGAACCTAATCCTTTTGGAGGTTTTAATATATTCCCGAAGGACATTGAAAATGGCCTCATCCTTTTTAAGACCTTTCTTATCCACCAATTGATCTACTTCTTTCTTGAAGGCAATAAGTTGCTTGGCCACAATGGTATTTAGAACGGTCATTGGTTTTGCACAATTGCTTTTGGAACCTACCCCCCGCATTTCAAATTTATTACCCGTAAATGCAAATGGAGAGGTGCGATTACGATCTGTATTGTCCAAAAGAATTTCCGGGATTTTACCAACCACATTCAACTTTAATTCAGTCTTTTCCTCTGGAGATAATTTCCCTTTGGTAACCCCTTCCAATTCATTCAATACCTCATTTAATTGTTCCCCGATAAAGATCGACAAAATGGCCGGTGGTGCCTCATTGGCTCCCAACCTATGGTCGTTACTTGCGGAGGCTATGGAAGAACGCAGTAATTCCTCGTAATTATCTACGGCCTTTATGGTATTCACGAAAAAAGTTAGAAACTGGAGGTTTTTCATTGGAGTAGACCCAGGACTTAGCAAATTAACCCCTGTATCCGTTGCCAAGGACCAATTGTTATGCTTTCCAGAACCGTTTATATCCTTGAAGGGCTTTTCATGAAAAAGCACTTTAAAAAAGTGTTTGTCCGCAATTTTTTCCATGACATCCATTAGCAACAGATTGTGATCGACCGCCAAATTGGTTTCCTCAAAAATTGGCGCCAATTCAAACTGATTGGGTGCTACTTCATTATGCCTTGTTTTTACAGGAATACCCAATTTGGTACATTCCATTTCCAAATCCTTCATGAAATTCAACACCCGATTTGGAATAACCCCAAAATAATGATCATCCAATTGTTGCCCTTTTGCTGCAGATTGGCCAATCAATGTTCTGCCTGCCAAACTTATATCGGGCCGTGAAAATGCCAAGGATTTATCTATTAAAAAATATTCCTGCTCCCAGCCAAGGGTTGCATAAACTTTGGTCACATTTTTGTCAAAATACTTTGCTACGGCCGTAGCTGCCTCGTCCATTGCCCCCAAAGCCCTTAACAACGGGGCCTTATTATCCAAGGCCTCACCGGTATAAGCTACAAATACTGTAGGAATACACAGGGTGGTTCCATATAAAAATGCAGGCGATGTTGGATCCCATGCCGTATAGCCCCTTGCCTCAAAAGTATTGCGAATACCCCCATTAGGAAAACTGGAAGCATCGGACTCTTGCTGCACCAACTGGCCTCCACCAAACTTTTCCATTACCCTACCTTCAGGTGAAAAGTCAAAAAAAGCATCGTGCTTTTCCGCAGTTGCTCCTGTGAGTGGCTGAAACCAATGTGTATAATGCGTAGCTCCCATGGATATGGCCCAAGTTTTCATTCCCTCCGCCACTTGATCAGCAATTTTTCTATCTATTTTGGCACCGGACACTACAGCTGCTTTCACCCTATCATATGCATCTTTGGTCAAGTATTGCAACATTCGTTGCTCATTAAACACATTCACCCCAAAATAATCCGAACGCCTCCCGGTCTCCTCAACCTCTATTTTACTTCTGGTATGGCTCTTAGCTATGGCATTAAACCTTTGATTTGACATAAATACTTTTTTGACAAAAATAACAATTCATTAAAATATACCGCAAAAAATAACTATTTAATAATTTACCCCATAAAAAATAGGGGGTTCAAAAAAAATAACAACATTAATAGCATTTAACCCACTAAAAAATGGCACATATGATGAAAATTATTATTTTTGTCTGCGTTAATAATAAAAATCAACAAGAAATATTATGAGCAAGTCTAAATTAGAATACATTTGGTTGGATGGGTACGAGCCCACACAAAACATGAGGAGTAAAACTAAGGTTGAGGAAAATTTCAGCGGTAAACTGGAAGATTGCCCAATCTGGTCCTTTGATGGAAGTTCAACCCGCCAGGCTGAAGGAGGATCTTCTGACTGTGTGTTAAAACCAGTAGCTATCTATCCTGATCCAAATCGAATCAACGGATATTTGGTAATGACCGAAGTAATGAACCCAGATGGTACCCCACACGTATCTAACGGTAGAGCCACAATTGAAGATGAAGATAATGACTTCTGGTTTGGGTTTGAGCAAGAATATTTCATAATGGATACCAAAACGGAACTTCCTTTAGGATTTCCTAGAGGTGGATATCCTAAACCTCAAGGTATGTATTACTGCTCTGTTGGTGGTCTAAATACACACGGTCGTGATTTGGTGGAAGAGCATGCAGATGCTTGTATTGCTGCAGGTCTAAACTTTGAAGGTATAAACCAAGAAGTAGCCTGTGGACAGTGGGAATTTCAATTGTTCGCCAAAGGCGCCAAAAAAGCAGGTGATGAAATCTGGATTGCCAGATACTTACTTGATAGATTAACTGAAAAACATGGTTACTATATTGAATACCACCCTAAACCTCTTGGTGATACCGATTGGAACGGTTCAGGTATGCATGCGAATTTCTCCAACACCACCTTGAGAACTTGTGGTTCAAGAGAAGTTTACGAAAAAATATGTGAGGCCTTCCGTCCGGTTGTTAAAGAACACATTGCAGTTTATGGTGAGTTCAATGACCAACGTTTGACAGGAAAGCACGAAACAGCTTCTATTCATGACTTTAGTTACGGTATTTCCGACAGAGGTGCCTCTATTAGAATTCCAATCATTACAGTTCAAAAAGGCTGGAAAGGTTGGCTGGAAGATAGAAGACCAGCTTCTAATGGTGACCCATACAAAATAGCAGGTAGAATCGTTAAAACGGTTAAATCCGCCAAAATATAAAGAGAATAAAAATAATTGTTGATTATTTTTACCAACCGTTCCTTTTGAAAAAGAGGGGCGGTTTTTTATTTCTCCCTATTTCACAATGGTACCTTCGTTAAGAAGTGGGTATTCATCCAATAGTCAGTGTAATTATCAGGTTTAAGAATGGGCTGATCCTGGAATATAGGCCAATTATGTTACCGTCTTTTAGGTTATTGTTAAATATACAAATACAACGTACACGGCTAAAAGGATTACTCCGTCCTTCCACCCTAACCGAAGGCCTTTTGGCAAAAACACTAAGGGAAGGACCAAGAACGATACTCCCAACATCCAAAAAATATCATTGCTCAACAAGCGTTGATCCACTACTCTGATAGGAGTTATCATTGCTGTAATTCCCAAAACCGCGAGAAGATTAAAAATATTGGAACCAATAAGATTTCCCAAAGAGATGGCCTTTTCCTTTTTTAGCACTGCAATTATGGAGGCCGCCAATTCCGGAATACTGGTTCCTATAGACACCACGGTTACAGCAATTACCCGCTCACTAACACCATAAAAAGTAGCCAATCCCACTGCACCCTTTATCAGTAGTTCGGATCCTCCCCAAAGCGCAAGACCCCCAATACCCAAAAACAATATCGTTTTGTTTAGTGGTAAAGGAACATCATCTTCAGGTAATTCGTCAACAACGGCAGTTTTTTGAAATCGTAATAAATAAACCAAGAAAACAAAGAGTACAACCACCATAACAATACCCTCATATCTCTGAATTTCACCATCAAAATAAATAAATCCAAAAAACAACAGCGATGCCAGCATCATAACTGGCCAATCCGTGGTATAAAAACTTTTTCTCACTTCTATACTCCCAAGGATAACGGTTATTGCCAACACCAATCCTAAATTGGCAATATTGGAACCAACCACATTCCCTAGTGCCAAATCGGGAAAGCCATCCAACGCTGCATTTACACTAACTATAAGTTCAGGTGCAGAGGTGGCAAAGGAAACCACCGTCATCCCTATAACAATCTTTGGAATATTAAGTTTTAAGGATAAGGCTACGGCTGCCTTTAAAAGCCAATTTCCTCCTGCAATCAATAAAACAAGTCCTAAAACAATAAAAAGTATATCCAGCATCAAAAGGTTTTTCAACAAATATAACCAAGAATCTTACTTTTTTTCGGCTGAAAATCGCTTTCAATAAAAATTTAGCCAATAAAATATTCGTCCATCAAATCAGATTGATTCCAAATGAAAACGGTAAAAAAAGCCCTTTTCCAGATTAAATCCCTCTTGGGTTTTGGAAAATTCTTAAAAACACCTATTATATAATGACACATTAATACCTTAAATTATATTTTAAGTTTCATAATATAACTATAAACAATAAAATAATTAAAATATTATAATCAAATTGATTAATATAATTACAATATTGTATTCAATTATATTAAATCCGTCATCAACTTTTGGAAATCTACTCAGGTATTGTATATCTTAAATGGATAATCGATTATATCACTATTCATTAACCATTAAAACTTGTATTATGATTACACTATCTAAAATTTTATTAATCTTGATAATTTCAATATTTTTCAAGAAATAAAAACAACAATATATAGGCCTATATATAAAATTAACGTCTCCCAACTTAAATTGAGGAGACGTACTTATCCTACCCTCTTTATTTAAGATTTAAAAACCTAATTCGCAATGATAAGGGTGTTTTACCCACAACCAAGCAATCACCTCCTTTGGGTATTGCAAATGTTGGTTTACCTACATTGTAAAAATAGACTCCTGGAACAATGGCGTTTATTATTAAATTGTATCTTTGCGCGCATGAATTTAGAAATTACAAAAGCAATTAAGACGTTATTGAACGCACCACAAAAAATTGTAATTATAGCTCACAAAAATCCGGATGGCGATGCTATTGGTTCTACCTTAGGGTTATGGCATTACTTAAAAGGAAAAGGTCAGGACGCCACCATCATTGTACCCAATGATTTTCCTAAATTCCTGAAATGGATGCCCGGAACCGAGCAGATAATAAATTTCGAAAAAGACGCCTCAAAGGCCAAGTCGCTCATCAACAAGGCCTCCGTTATATTTACTTTAGATTTTAATCACTTGGGAAGAATAGGACAATTACAACCTCTGTTGGAGGATGCGTCGGCAACCTTTGTAATGATAGACCACCACCAGGAACCTGATGGTTACGCAAAGATTACTTATTCTGACGTTAGTATGAGTTCTACTTGTGAAATGGTTTACAATGTAATTGAAGGTCTAAACGATATCGATTTTATTACCCCTGAGCTTGCAATTTCTTTATACACTGGTATAATGACCGATACTGGCTCTTTCAAATATTCTTCCACCACCAGCAGAACCCATTCCGTGGTGGCCAAATTAATTGAAAGAGGTGCCAAAAATACAGAGGCGCACAACAAAGTGTATGACACCAATACGCCAAGTAGATTACACCTTCTGGGTTGTGCTTTAAAAAACATGGTAATCCTAGAGGAATACAACACGGCATTTATTACCCTATCACAAGCCGAATTGGACGCTTATGATTATAAAAAGGGAGATACCGAAGGATTCGTGAATTACGGTCTAACTTTGGAAGGAATAGTCTTTGCCGTCATTTTTATAGAGAACAGGGAAGAAGGAATAATTAAGATATCCTTTAGATCCGAGGGTGATTTTTCTGCGAATGAATTCGCCAGAGCCCATTTTAATGGAGGCGGACATACCAATGCTGCAGGTGGGCGAAGTGATATTTCCATGGATGATACCACTAAATTATTCAAATCCTTATTACCCAAATACAAAGCTGATTTAAACGCATGAAACACTTTTTATATTTCTTCCTGATTATTGCCATTATCGGCTGCAAGGGTCCAGAACCTCGAAAACCGATTAAAGTTAAAACGGGAAGCGTTCTACAAAATTCAGTGGAACGCAATAAGGATCTATTGGCAAAAGAGGAAAAACAAATAATGGAGATTATTAAAACTGATTCCGTAAACACCTATTTCTCCAGTGGAATTGGCTCTTGGTACCATTATATAAACAAGAATGAAGAGTCTGATTATTACCCGCAAACAGACGACTTGGTATTAATGGAATACAACGTGATAAGTTTTGGCAACGACACCATTTATTCCAAGGCAGACATTGGGACTGTAACTTATAAGGTAGACAAACAAGACCTTTTCCCTGGCCTTAGGAATAGTGTAAAACTAATGAAAGAGAATGAAAGTGCTACATTTTTATTCCCCTCCTCTTTAGCGTACGGATATCACGGGGACATTAATAAAATTGGGATAAACATTCCCATTAAATCCACTATTACCATTTTAAAGATCGATAAACAAAAAGACAACAATTAAAACTTATTAAAATGAAGAAAATTTATTTATTATTGGCAATCGTATCCATAGCATTTTCTAGCTGTAAGTCCAGCAAGCATGCCGATTTGGGAGACGGTATTTTTGCGGATATTACTACTACCAAAGGTGAAATTGTCCTTAAATTGGAATACCAAAAGACGCCTTTAACAGTTGCCAATTTTATTTCCCTTGCCGAAGGCAAAAACCCATTTGTAACGGATAGTCTTAAAGGAAAAAAATATTATGACGGAATCATCTTCCATAGAATAATTAAAGACTTTATGATTCAAGGTGGAGATCCCACTGGAACGGGTATGGGAAATCCTGGATATAAATTCAAGGACGAATTTAACGATTCCCTTACTCACCATAAGGCCGGAATCCTATCTATGGCCAATTCGGGACCTACTACCAACGGAAGTCAGTTTTTTATTACCCATAAGGAAACTCCTTTCTTAAACGGCAGGCATACTGTTTTTGGTGAGGTTGTTGAAGGGATGGATGTTATTGATACCATTGCCAATGTTAAAACGGCCGCAGGGGACAGACCCTTAACGGATGTGGTCATGAACACCGTAGAAATAATTAGAAATGGTAAGGAAGCCAAAAAATTTGATGCTGTAAAAGTTATGAGCGATTACTTTGCCGAGGCCGAGGAAAAGGTCAAGGCTATGGAGAAAATGAAAACTGATTTCGTTGCCCAACTTACTGCTGAGGAAGCTACGGCCAAGGAACTTCCTTCAGGACTTAAAATTCTTACCCTAGCTCAGGGCAGCGGTGAGAAACCCAAAATAGGTCAAAAAGTAAAGGTCCTTTATGCTGGATATTTATCCGATGGGTCACTTTTTGATAGTAATTACGAAGAAGTAGCAAAAAAATACGGGGTGTACGACGAGGCCAGAAAACAAGGCCGCGGATATGAGGCCATTTCTATGGACTATAGCCCGGAGGCAAGAATAATCCCAGGCTTTAAGGAAGGCCTTATGGAAATGAAGGTTGGCGATAAGGTTCGATTGTTCATACCTTCGCATTTGGGATATGGGGAAGCCGGATACGGTCCTATCCCACCGGATGCAAAGTTGGTCTTTGATTTAGAAATTACTGGAATAGCGGAATAATTATTTTGCACAACGGAAAAAGTCCTTTTTTTGGTTTCAAATTCATGAAAACAAACAAAGGACTTTTTAATTAATAAAATTTATGGCTGCTATAAAATTATACTGAATTTGGTCCAAAACAATGAAGGCAAGATAATCTATTTCCAGTTTTGCGATTTAAGCTTCAAGGTGGCTTTCAATATATCTTTCTGGGAAATTTGTCCTACCAATTTACCATTTTCCACTATAGGAAAACGTCTGCGTTTTTCATTCAAAAACTTATTGGCCGCATCAAAAATGTTCATATTACCGTCAATGGTTTCCACATTTCTAATCATATGTCCTTCCACGGTTAAATTGGAGCTTGGCAAATTGTGATATCTATTTTCGCTTATATGTTTTATACAATCGCCTTCAGAAATTATCCCAATCAATTCGTTTTTATCATTCACGACTGGACCCCCTGAAATTTTATACTTTAAAAGGGCCACTATTACTTCCTCAACAGATTGCTCAGGCTTAAAAGTAATAAGTTTTCTGGTCATATAATCACTAACCCGTAGTGGTGCATCCTCACTCGGTTGTTGAACTCTAGGACCCTGAAAACTTTTGATTCCCATATTGCCTTTCTTTTGATTTACTTAAATGTAAGAAATTTAATCATGTCAACCTAAAAAAAATACCCCCATATTTTTAAAACGGAGATGTTTTTTGGTTAGCTATATAAATGTTTTACAGCCTTGTACATCTTAAATTCTTTATACCTCTTAGACCATAGTCCATCTATTTTTTTGGAATCTCCTCAAGTATTTCCAAAATAAACTTCCAAAATTTCTGCAATGAAGATATGCTTGCGCGTTCATCGGGAGAATGCGCACCTTTAATCGTTGGTCCAAAACTTATCATATCCACATCTGGATAATTCTTTCCCAAAATACCACATTCCAAGCCAGCGTGACAGGCAACTACATTGGGTCTTCCCTTGAAAAGCTCAATATATTTGGTTTGCAACAGTTCTAAAATTGCCGAATCAGGGTTGGGATCCCAACCGGGATAATCTCCACTTAAGGTCACCTCATATTGTGCTTCTTCAAAATTATTTTTGAGTTTTTGGGCCAATTCCATTTTACCGGCCTCAATGGATGATCTTGTAAGGCATGCGATCTTAATGTTGCCATTGGCTACCTCCACCCTCGCAACATTATTAGAGGTTTCCACCAAGTCTTCCATGGTCCTACTTATGGCAAACACTCCATTATGTGCATTTTTCACAGCATTCAACAAAGCACTCTGGGCAACTGGATCCATTGTCTTTTGAGGGAAATCAATAGGTTCACATATCATCCTAAGATGGGGTTCTGTTGTCGACATTTCCTCTTTTAAACTTTTGGCCCAAACGTTAAATAATGTAATAAACTCCTGGGAATCAGATGCATTCAAGACAACCAAGGCGGTACTTTCCCTAGGAATTGCATTCCTTAATCCTCCTCCATCAATTTCCGAGACCTTTAGACCAAACTGCTGCTGTCCCTTTATTATTAAAGAATTCATAATCTTGTTGGCATTACCTAAACCCTTATGGATATCCATACCACTATGCCCTCCAGAAAGTCCCTTTACTACAATTTTATAAGCAAGTGTCCCTTTAGGCAACGATTCTTCCTTATAACTTCCCTTGGCGGTAATATCTATGCCCCCGGCACAACCAATGTCGATCTCATCATCATCCTCCGTATCAAGATTTAACAAAATATCACCTTCCAACAATCCCCCTATTAATCCTTTTGCCCCGGTCATTCCAGTTTCTTCATCAATCGTAAACAAGGCTTCCAAGGGAGGATGTGGAATTTCACTGCTTTCCAAGAGTGCCATAATCGTAGCTACACCCAGACCGTTATCAGCTCCCAATGTTGTTCCCTTAGCCCTTACCCAATCTCCGTCTACATACATTTCTATTCCCTGGGTACTAAAATCGAAATCCGTGT
>Ga0222651_1001039_pt1 | contig 14709 bp, 13 predicted proteins | sample AntAcemetagen369_FD_179855 | JGI IMG/M metagenome (GOLD analysis project Ga0222651, IMG submission 179855) | Saline water microbial communities from Ace Lake, Antarctica - #369 | ecosystem: Environmental > Aquatic > Non-marine Saline and Alkaline > Saline | place: Antarctica: Ace Lake...
CTCTCCGATCTTAAAGGCACCCTCGAGTTCTTCTACCGCGCCATGTTCGGAGACAACACCGAAGTCCGCTTCCGCCCCCACTTCTTCCCCTTCACCGAGCCCAGCTTCGAGATCGACGTCAAGCTCCAGGTCAAAGGCGAAGCGCCCAAATGGATCGAAGTCGCAGGCTGCGGCATGGTCGACCCCGCTGTCTTCGACGCTCTCAACAAGAGCCGCGGCGATCAAGCTTTCGACCCCTCCAAGCTCACCGGCTACGCCTTCGGGATGGGCCTCGACCGCCTCGCCATGATCCAATACGGCATCAAGGACATCCGCCTCCTCATCGAGAACGACACCCGCTTCCTCAGCCAGTTCGCATAAGGCCACTATGCCCCTCATCCCCTCCTCCTACCGCGCTCCGCTCGGCCTGCGGGGAGGTCATTTCGCGACGATCTACCCCACCCTCTTTCGGAGTGTCGGGACTCCGGAAATCGAGCGCGAGCGCCTCGAGCTTTCTGATGGCGACTTCCTTGACCTCGATTGGTCTCAACGGAAGCACCAACGCCTCGCCATCATCGGGCACGGCCTCGAAGGCGAATCCTCCGCCAAATACATTCGCGGGATGTCGCTCGCGCTCCAAAAACGCGGCTGGGACACCCTCGCCTGGAATTGTCGCGGCTGCTCTGGCGAACCCAATCGCCTCCTCCGTTCCTACCATTCCGGCGTGAGCGATGATCTCAGCTCCGTCGTCGATCACGCCCTCTCAGAAGGCTACCAGGAACTTGCCCTCGTCGGCTTCAGCCTTGGCGGTAATATCGTCCTCAAATACCTCGGCGAGCAAGGTTCCCAAGTTCACCCCGAAATCAAAGTCGCCGTCTCCTTCTCCGCGCCCTGCGATCTCACCTCCAGCTCGCTCCGCCTCGGTGATTGGGACAACCGAATCTACATGTCCCGCTTCATGAAAGGCCTCAAAGACAAGGTCATTCAAAAAAACGAAGTCTTTCCCGGCAAACTCGACCTCATCGGCCTTGAGAAAGTGAAAACCTTCGCTGAGTTCGATAACCGCTTCACCGCTCCGCTCAACGGCTTCACCGATGCGCGCGACTACTGGACCCGCGCCAGCAGCAAACCCCACCTACGAGCGCTCACCGTGCCCACTCTGATGGTGCAAGCTCTCAATGATCCCTTCCTCCCGGAGCCATGCTTTCCGCGAGAGATCGCAGATCAAAGCCGCTCTCTTTATCTTGAAACCCCACCCCATGGCGGGCATGTTGGCTTTATCAGCCGGGCCTTGGAATATTGGTCGGAGACCCGTTGTGCTGAGTTTCTGACCTCCCGCTAATGCCATGATCCGCGCCTTCATTCTCACCCTTGCCCTTTCGGTCGCGATCCAAGCGAAAGACCTTAGCCTGAAAATCCCCGACCTTCCCCATGAGATTCTGATCTCCCTTCCGGAGAATTTTGATTCCACCCAAAAGCACCCCACCCTCTTCTACTACCACGGAACGAACGGTCGCCCGACGACTGAACTCATGCGAAGCCATACCGGCGACGACGACTGGATTATTGTGGGCATGACCTATCGTGAATCGGGGCAATTCCAACTGACGCCGGAATCCTTCGCGGCAGAGCGGAAAATCTACGATACCGTGCGCAAGCTCGTGATGGAAAGACACGGTGCCGACCCCGCTAAGATTTACGCCGCCGGTTTTTCAAAGGGCGGCTGGCACACCAACCTCATGCTGCAGGCCGAGCCCACCCTCGCCGGGGGCATCATCCTGGGAGCCGGACACTTCCACCTCGCCCCGGGTGCGATGCAAAAATACCCGTCCAAGAAACCCATCCATATCGGGATCGGCCGCAAGGATGGCAACTACCCCCTCGCCCTCAAGGCACTCCTCCACCATCGCCAGCTTAATGGCAAGGTCACCTTCGAAGTCTGGCCGACTCTCGGTCATTCCTACCCGAAGAACGGTTCGGACTCGCTCAAACAATGGCTCGCCTTACAGGCGCAATCCCCCAAAGAGATCACCCCAATCGCGACGAAGACACTTGCTAAAATGCTGACCGCAGCCCAATCGCTCGCCCCCCTCGAGAAATGGGCTCAACTTCGCGAAATTAAGGACATGCCTTACTTTGATCTCACTCCGCAATCATGGCAGGTCGATTTCAAAAAATCTTTCACCGCTCTGAAGGCCACGCCCGCGATCGCCACGGAAGCGATGCTCCTCGCGAAGCACCGCCGACTTCTTCACCAAGAAATCACCACCAATACCCTTTCGTCACTGAAACAAGTGAGCTTCGCTTACCTTGAACTCTCCGGAACGTATCCTAAAACCCGTCAGGGCAAGCTTTTGCAAGAAGACTTCAAGCGCACCGACGCGATGCTCAAAAACATTAAAGTCACTCCGGCCCCAAAGCCAACCCCGACCGAAGTCCCGACCGGCCCCGTTCCCGAGCGGAACATTCCGCGAAACCCGCTCACTCGTTAGTTCGCTCATTCTTGGACGACTTTACGGTGAGCCTTCTAGGCGATGCCATCATCTTGAATCCGTCTGAGAATCGCACCTCAAGGTCAGACTCTCCGAAGTGATAAGCCACATAGGTTTTGCGCCCATCCTTCTTGAAAAAATTCATGCAGGGATGCCATCCCAGTCGGTATCGGTAAATTCCTCGTTACGAATGGCCGCCTCCTTTTTGAGATATCCGCTTAAGCGATCTCGGTCGGCAATGCCCTCCTTGGGCAACATTGGAAGCAGTCCCTGAATTGGCACCGCTCTCTTGGAACCATTGCCACTGGCAAGCTTTGCGGATGGAAAATCCGAACATCCAGTATGGCCAATCACAAAATCGCCGGTCTTGGTGACCCCGCCGCCCATGAGGTGACCACCCCGGCCATCAGTCCCCGCCCCCGGATAAGAAACGGCCAAAATAGCTTCCTCCGCCCACCCCAACAATCTCCCCGGATATGGACAGCGAGCTAAAAGTCAACCCTAGGACAAGCCATAATCGCAGTGCAATTTTCATTTCCATTTCACTCAAATTTTCAAATTAACGACGAAAGTCCATTCGGAAACCCGCAACGACAGCCAAATAAATCACCACTCGTTCCTCATGATGCGATCATATTTGGGTCATCCAAGATCCTTCTTTCTCCGCCAAGGATATGCGCTCAAGGAGCCAGGCGCAAACTCCGCCGGCTAATATTTTGCATTGATTTGCAGTTCCCTTGGTCGCGAACCTTGCCAAACTTTAAAGCGCGCTCCACAGTCTCGGGTAAGTGCTCCTAAACATGAGAATCTCGTATGTCTAAAGTGAACCAGAAAGCGATTGCCGACCAACTCGGCATCTCGCGGGCAACGGTATCGCGTTGCTTTACCAACCACGCGGGTATCAACGCGACGACACGAGCCAAGGTCTTCCAACTGGCGGCCGAAATGGGCTACACCCATCTCGAATCCCGCAGCCCGTCGGTCAAAAAGGCCAAGAAACAAGCGAGTTTTAATGTCCTCATTTGTAGTGATACCGAGGAGTATTTTCGAGGAGCCTACGCCAGCCCTGGTGAGCAAATATTGGTGGGGGTTTCGGAGTATGCCCAAGCGCACGAAATTCGCGTCAATGTCGATTTCATCCCACCTAAAACCGCCAGCTTGGCCGATCCCGTGTTTGCCGAAATCAAGAGTCTCCGTTTGCGTAAGAATCGCGGCATCATCTTGATCTACCCCTTTGTCAAGAAAATCGTAAAGGATCTCGCTCTCAAATATCCCCTCGTCTCCCTCGTCGATCAATTAGAGCTCGAATCAATTGATTGTGTCGATGTCAACCATTGTTCGGGGATCTCAATGATCATCGACCAACTTATCAAAAAGGGCCACAAAAGGATCGGGTTTCTCACCCGGGACTACGCCATCACAGCGAGTTGGTCGTTTCGGAGATATAGCGCTTTCTTAGAGAAAATGGCCCGCGAGAAGCTCATCGTCGATCCACGCGATATCATCGGGATCTTCCCACGCACCTTCACATCAGCTGCGGCCGGAATTGCAGAAGCTTTCGATCGGACCCGTGATGGCGTCACCGCCTGGGTTTGTGCTGCCGATCACCAGGCCTTTGACCTCATCGAAGGCCTGAATCACGGGGGTCTCAAAGTTCCACAAGACGTCTCCGTCACTGGGTATGATGGCATTCAGCGTGAAAATAGCGCCACCACACTCACCACGGTCGAGATCCCCTTTCGCGCCATCGGCATGAACGGGGCCGAGCGCCTTGCCACCCGGATCCGCAAGCCCTTTGGGGGAAGCCAGCACGTCGATATCACGGGTAAGCTTCAGGAAGGAGAAACGATCGCTCCGCCGCCTGCGTAGGTCTTCCGTTCGCCTACTCGTCCAGCTTTCGGCGCTCAGCAAGCTCCGTGGTAATTGTCTGCATTTGAGCCTCAGTTAGCTTGTAGAAAATCAAGACGACACCATTGGCAATCCCGAAGACCCCAGGAATGATTGAAAACATAATTTTGATCCCATTCAGGGTGCCTTCCGAGGGTTCGGCATTGGCCTTAAATCCGTAATACGCTAGGAGCCAGCCGCCAATTCCAGAGCCTATCGCGAGCCCGACCTTTTGGGAAAACATTGCCGCCGAAAAGGCCAAGGCTGTCGTGCGTCGACCAAATTTCCACTCTCCGTAATCCACGACGTCTGTGTAGATCGCCCATACTAAGGCCGGAGTGGGACCCGCCAACAATGACCCGACTACGTTCACTAGAATCATCGTCCTATAGGCGTCGGTTGGGATGAAAAAGAAGACAAGAAAGGTCAGCCCGTTCAGGATCGTCAAGATCATCAAGCCATTCCTTTTTCCCAACCTTCGACTCACCATCCCGGTAAAAAAGACGCCGATGACGAAGGCCAGAGATCCGGTGGTGTAGAAGAATGAGGTCCGATCGAGGAACAAGAAATACTCCGAGTCATCTGCTCCCACGACGTATTTCAAAAAGTGGAAAGTTACCCCTCCTCTGAGCGCGACGTTTGAAAGAGTCAGGACCGCAGCTACGATCATAATAATCCACGGGATATTCTTTTTAAGGGCCAGAAAGTCACCCGAGATGCTCTGACGGGGTCCTTTTTTAGGCTTCACCTTCTCGCGAGTCGTGAAGAAAGCCCCCAGAAAAAGAAGAGTCGCGACGATCGAAAAGACGCCCATTGTCATGCGATATCCCAGCAAATCATCACCCCCACCAAACACCTTCACCAAAGGTAAAAAAGACATTCCAATGACAAGCTGAGCTGAAAAAGCGCCCACGAATCGATAAGTCGCAAGGGAAGTCCGCTCCGCCGGATCAGCCGACATGACACCCATCAACGCGGAGTAAGGAACGTTAATGGCCGTGTAGATCGTCCAGAGGAAAATATAAGTCACGTAAGCATAGATCAGCTTACCGGAATCGCTCAGATCAGGCCCGGCAAAGGCCAAGAAACCGACCAAACCGAACGGAACGGCAAACCATAAAAGGTAAGGCCTGAATTTCCCCATCTTGGTCCGGGTCCGATCCGCAAGCGTCCCCATCAAAGGATCACTCACGGCGTCCCAAAGCCGACAAACCACAAAGAGCGTTCCCACGGCGGCCGGAGCGAGCCCAAAAACATCGGTATAGTAAGCCAGCAGAAAAACATTCACGACATGGAACACGAAGTTCGAGGCAGTGTCCCCTAGCCCGTAGCCCGCTTTCTCTCTGATTGTGAGTTTTGAAGATTCAGACATCGTGATAGATTTTTAAGAAATAAGGAACTTAACCGGGATTTGGACGACAATTTTTTCCACTTCATCCTTGGTGAAAATGACCTCCGAAGTGGTTTTCTGGTCGAGGATACCATCCGCAAATTCGATTATCGCGCCCGAGGCGGTTTGAACGGTGGCACGAAAAGTATCAATCCGGCGACTCAATTCGTAGACCACCGGAGTGCGGGCATAGGTGAATGAGACGTTGCCATCGGCAAACTCTGCCAAGCGCAGAAGGGCCGGGCGGAAGCTCAACTGCCCCTCTTTGAAGTCGATCCCCAACTCTCCCATTCGGCAAAGAATCCCCTCCTTGACCTGTCCGGTCAGCCCGGGTTGCTGAGCTCCTCTCTCGCCTTGACTGTGCGAATAAGGCTCTGCCGGGAACGCACCATACCTCTGGGGCGATTGCCGGAAGCCCAAGCCTCGTTGGACCGAGTAATAAGCCACTACAGCGCGCTCCTTAAAATCATCATCACCCTTTCCCTTGAGAACCTTGAGCGCGACCTCTTGCGCTGCCAACATCAGTTTCGAAACCATGTGCCAGTAAACACAGCCCAGTCCTTCATAACCGAACATCGAGCCACTCCGCCCCGTGAATGAATGGTGCTCAAAGACTGTTTCATAGAGATCTTCAATCGCCTTCTGATCCTCATCCGAGAGGTCCATGATTTGATCCAGTTTCGCCGTGAGAGCGTAGCCATTGACGAGAGAATTATCGAAGCGCCAGTCGCCCCGATCGTCTTGATAGACCACACTTTGATCTCCTCCTTTGACCATTTCGACCAGTCCCCGAGTTTTAGAGAGATCGCCCTCAGGAATTCGGTTCAACTCGTCGAAGGTCGGCAACTCGCGATCCGGATAGAGAAGATAAGTGGGATGCCGCTTCGAGCGCAAGTCACTCACCGCAAGCTTTTCCAAAAGCGAGACCGCCTCTTCATCAGCCAGTAAACCTGAGCTTAGGATCGCAACTTGCCCCTCCAACATCAGTTGCAGATGCCCCACTCCCATTTCTTCGTCGCCGCCACGAACCTCTAACACATTGTAAGCATGCCAAAGTCCATCCTCGCGCCGATTGGCCTCTAAGACGCCTTTCAAAGCACTCGTTGCGGCCGAGAGAAAAACCTGCAGATCTTCTCGAGTCAGGCTTGTGGGCTCACTTCCAGCCTCATCTCGAGCGGCCTTACGATACCGCTCGGCAATGAGTCCATTCGCCTTCGCGAGTTCGAAGCGATTCCCTGCCGAAAGCTCACCTTTTCGCCAACGCAAGTCTCTCATCGCTTGGGACAATTCTCCGACCGCCGCTGCCAGAGGTCTCGAGAACTGGAATTCGGCCTCTCGCGAGCCCGCGATCATGCGGGTCAAGAACTGCAGATACCTGAGGAGGTATCCGGTCGTGACGACCGAGAGTCCATTCCCCGCGAGAGCATTATTGGCATCATTCCACTCCGGCTTCTGGGTATTCATCCAAATTCCGCCCCCGGGAACAAGCTGTCCCAGCTTCGCGATCGCAGGGATCAGGAGCTTCTCCGTTAAAGTCACCCGGAGGGATTCTCCCGCAGCATCGCGGAGGAGCAAACCATCACCTCCCATCTCAGCCTTCCGCACCATCAAGCGATCGTGTTTCTCTTGATCAAACTCCACCGTGTTCCGAGGATCTGCGAGAGTCTTCTCCCACCCCGCGATTTGATAAGGCACATCAGCAAAGACGTAGGAGTCCTTCGCCGATCCACCTGTCATGAATCCAGGATCGATCTTCTCCTTCAACTCTAGGAACTTAAGGAGATAAATAATCTGATGATCACCCCAGTAACCGATCGAAACCCAAGGATCATCGGCATCCGGGACTTCCCAATCCACTCCCGCGGAAGTGACCCGATAAGGATTAAAACCATCAATCGTGGACGCATTCAAAAAGCGGGAAAGAAAGCCATCAAGGAAGACCGGATAACTCCACGCGAGCGCTTCCCAGTTCTGGAAAATATCCCGCCAATTCCCCTCGTAGTGATGCACTGGCCGCCCTTCATCATCGGCAAGCTTGATATTGAATTTATTCCAAGGACGGCTGGGATCGCCGTGTCGACGACCCAAAATCAGAGGCAAATACTCGACCGTCAATCGAAGCAGATCAGGATCACCCAACTCACCGGCCTGCGCAATCACCCAGCTGCGCTCGAAGGTATCAGGAAGCCCCGTCAACCAGTCGCCAAACGTCACGACCAGTCCCTGATTATTCTGCTGAAGAAAGTGACTGAACTGCTCACGTGATAACACCGAGCCATTCTCAGGGAGCCCTCCCCTCAGGAAATTGCACAAGGTGTTATGATAATGATAAAGCGAGGTATCCCGGTCAGCCGTTTGCTGAAACCCATCTACCGATTTAGAAAGAGAACGGAGACGATCACGCCCCTCCTTAAGATCTTCTTCCACTGCGGATTTTAAGACCTCCTTGTCTTCCAAGGCAGTCAGCAACCGACTTACCTCACGATGCGACTGTTCAATCTCCGCCACCATCAGCCAATCCTTGGACCCGCCCGCCGACAAGCTTAGTTCCGCGCCCAGAAGGAACGCCCCCTTCTCACCCCTCTTCTGAAAGAGATCCGGCCCGGAGCGCCCCGTCTTCAAAAAATCCTCAGCCTCTTTTCTGGTCAGAAAGGCCTGGCCTTCCTCAAATCCCGAAGTCCAAACGGTCGTTGCTTTCAAGCTCTCAAGTGGAATCGGGGCATCCACGATTCCGGAAGCCAGGCGATGAATCATGAGAGATCCCCCACTCGTCAACTCGCTCATGCGATAAGCATCCGCCAAGCAGCTCAACTCAAGATGGAGCCGGTGACTCACTCCTGAAACCTGCAAATCCTGGAGACCGTCAATGAGGCGAAATTCCCGCTCCAAATCCCCCTCGTTCGTAATCCGGACCTTTCGGACAAATCCGTATTTTCCAGAGAGCTGCCAACGGTAGCTAAAACGTAGCTGCCACTTTTCATGGAACTCCTCAAACACCAGTTCATCACCGAGGTCACTCTTCAGAAGACGACGGCGAACCGAAGACCGGTGAGTCGTCGTTGGCCAAAACGGATGCCAGATTTCTCCGTCACATTCGATCGCGGTGAAGGGCCCGGTGACATTCCAGTTTCCGAGAATCTTGTCGACCGTGAGATAAGGAAAGAGAGCCTTTTCGGGATTCTCCCTCCCCGCGCTCAAGGCACCGTTACTACTGCAAAAGAGCCATTGATTGGTGACCGTGGCAATACTGAGAAAAAAAGGATCAAAGTCCTCGAGTCCCTCGATCACCGCAAAGTCGCGACCTTGATCAACGACCCATTCGTTGACCTTCTCAAATTCAATCACGGTTGCTTTCGCATCAGGGGGAAGAGTCAAGGGTCTCATCGGCTTAAAAAATGGATGTCAAAAGACTCCGGATCGCTTTTCAAGCAATGCCATAGTCTATGTAACTTTATGCAAAGTAACCGGATGAGGGGCCCCCGCAAGGAAATTTCACATTAATGCAAAATTATGCAATTATTTGCATATTCCTCTTGCGGTGAGAACGTAAATGAACTTGATTCATAAAGTTCAATAGAAACATAAACCCCATGAGACTTAAAAAATCCTCGCTTCTCCTTAGCATCCCCCTGCTCGCCCTTCCCAGCTGGGCTGACCTTTTCACAAATGGCGACTTTGAAGACGCCGGCACCTCTTGGGAAGAGGTCGCAGGCGGCGGGACCTTTTCCTTCAGCTACCCGACCACCGGGGGCAACGACGGAGGTTTTGGACTCATTGATCACACCACTGCTGATGGCGGCTTTGGGATCTGGGTTGGAAATGACAACGAGCCATTCACTCTCACCTCCCTCGGATTGACCGCTGGTTCCACCTACGATTTCACCCACGATATGAAAATCCTTTCCGGACCGAACATCGGCGGCTTCAAACTCGATTTCACCGATGGCGGCAACGGTGCTGGCTCGACCGGAGATCTCCGACCAGCCCTTATCGGTGACGGCACCACTTGGGAAACTTACCGCTTTCGCATCAAAATCCCGATAGGAGTCGATGGCTTCAAAGTGGTTCCACTTTGGGGTGTCGACTCCTCTGTCGGATTTGACAACCTCGGCTTCTCGGTCACGCCCATCCTCCCGCCCGTCGTGTCCCCACCCGCCTTAGGTTCTTTCGAGCCCCGCTATACCGATGGCACTTTTGTGAATTGGACCCCCACGAACTCTGAAAAATTCCACCAGCCCCAATCGTCACAAGACGGGACGACCTGGACTGACTTCGGAACAGCCTATCCGGGCACCGAGACCACCTCAGTGCTCGACCCCAACTCCGCCCCATTCTACCGCATCCAGGAAAAGGACCCGGCCGGCGCTGAATCGCTTCTCAATGGAGACTTGGAAATTGCCGATCCTGAAAATCCCGATTGTCCTGAAAGCTGGGAATGCCTCTCGACCTCCGGTCAATTCCCCACCCGGATCACGACCGACTCCTTCTCGGGTTCCGCATCCGTAAGCCTCGCCGTCATTAACGACGATAGCGGCGCTCCAAACACCGCTTCGTTTAAACACAGCCTCGGGAACGTCACCGGTGGAGAAACTTACACCTTCTCCTTCCGAGCTAAGCAAATTAGCTCAGGAGTCAGTTACGTGCAGGGCTACAAACTCCTGTGGTTTAACGACCTGGCTGGAACCGGCTCGCAAGTTGGAACTGAAGTCGGTCCAAACAACTTCACCGGAGGTAGCGGCACTTGGACGGAAAACACCGCCTCAAACCTCACCGCGCCCAGTGGCGCGGTGAGCGTCGTAATCGAGTTCTTCTGCGCCACGGGTGCCATTGCAGGGGCCAATGCCAATGGCGAAGTCCTCATCGACGCCGTCAGCCTAACCGTCGGAGTCGTCGCCGTCCCAACGAATCTCGATGCAACCACAACAACGGGAATTGGCGTTTTCATGCTCACCCAAAGCGGTAAGCGCTACAAAGCTCAGACCTCGGACGACCTCTTCGTCTTTGAAGACCTGAGTGGCGTCTTCGCTGGAAACGGCGAACTTGTGGGAGCCGGAATAACCGGAACGACCTCCGGGCAACCCAGCCGCTTCTTCCGCTTCCTCGAGGTTCCTGCCGAAGAAAACTAAAGACGTTTCCACTTCGTCACCATCGAGACCGTCCATTGGAATTTGCGAGCGGTCTCACGAATCAAAAACGGCTCGTCGGCCACTTCGATCAACTCGAAGTCGTCGGCGAGTTCTTTTTTCAGCCAGTCGAGTGTCCGGCCTTCAGGCCAGTTTTCCCGGCTCGTGAATTCCTCCAACCAGGTACATGGAGTCGCGAGAACCAGCTCACCACCTGCTCTTACGAGATCGGGGAGTCGCTCCAAAAACCGGCGGGGCTCCGGCAGTCGGCAAACGAGATTTGCCGCGTGAACCCGGTCGAAACTCCCAAGATCTTCGCGAAGAGACATCGCGTCCCCAACCTCAAAGACAACCTCTCCTCCCTCAACCCCTGCGGGAGCGGCAATCTCCACTTCCGATAACTCCGACGCTTCCTCCAGCCTCTGACAGGTCAGCTTTTCGCCCACGCGAATTCTTTCGGCAGCCTCGATAAAGGCTTTTGAAAAGTCGATCCCTACGACCTTCTCACTCGATCTCGCCAGCTCCAAACTGGATCTCCCCACCGCGCAACCTACGTCCAACGACCGGCTGACCCTTCCATCCGAGAAGTGCGCAACGGTCCGCACCGGAAAGTCGAGGGCTTCGGTAGGGCCACCTTCCCAAGGGAGAATTTCTTTCGATTTTCCGTAATGAAAAAGGAGATACTCCCCCACATATCGATCAGTTTCGTAAACATCCGGCATAGGTTGGCAATCAAACCCCTAAAACATTTATGTCCAGACCAGAGTCCCAGAAAGCGGCTTTCCTGGAAAATTTTATTTGTTCTTTGAACAAAGGTCGCAAGAAATTGTCCCCCCATACGCAAGCCAGAAGTGGCCCCAGCAAGTCCTCCCCCCCATTTTCACATGAAAACGCCCGCCCTTTTCGCACCCCTGGCCCTGACGATAACGCTCGGACTTGTCTCTTGTAGTTCGGTCAAAACGACCATCAAAAGGGTCACTGATCCCATTAGGTCCATCGCTAAGACCAATTCCGACCGGATCAGAAATATCCGCTCCTTGGGTAAGAAAACCGACATTCCACCCATCGTCGTTGTCCGAAAAGACGATCTCCGCCGCATAGAGTCTGGTCAGCAAAAAATCCTAGCGTGGAATCGTTCCCGAAAATTACTCTCCCCCGGCTTAGCCTACCTTTCAGAAGATTTTGATCCTTCCAAGCTCCCCGTAGGTCGTCAACTCCCAGCTTCTGGAATCCTGCCACCTCTCAACCCCGGCGGCAGCTCTTCAGCCAAAATCACCCCCTCCGACTCAGATCTCCCCCCCGATTTTGCCGACCTCCCCGATCTCCCCGGGGAGGAGGAAAGCGAATAAATCTCGCTCTCTCGCGAGTTGAGGGTTCCCACTCACGCCATCCTGCGCTAAAGCCTCGTCATCATGCTTAAGGCCGGAATCGTAGGAATGCCCAACGTGGGCAAATCCACCCTCTTCAATGCCCTCACGCGGACTCGTAACGCCGAGGCCGCCAACTACCCTTTTTGCACCATTGAGCCCAATATCGGGATGGTCACGGTGCCCGACCCCCGTCTCAACAAGCTCTCCGAGATGTCCAAGTCGACCAAGGTGATTCCTGCCGCCATCGAGTTCGTAGACATCGCCGGACTTGTCGAAGGGGCCTCCGAGGGCGCCGGACTCGGCAATAAGTTTCTCGCAACAATCCGTGAGGTCGATGCCATCGTGCAAGTCGTCCGTTGCTTCGAGAATGACGACATCATTCACGAACTCGGCACCGTCGATCCCACCCGCGATATTGAGATCATCAACTCCGAGCTGATCCTCGCCGACCTCGCCGCTCTCGAAAAACGGAAACAATCCCGCGAGAAGAAAGCCAAATCCGGCGACAAGGAATCGAAGGCCGAGGTCGACCTTATCGTCAAACTCCTCCCCCACCTCGACTCCGGAAAGCCCGCCCTCACCGCCGACCTAAATAACGACGAGGAGAAGCTCATGAAGGACTTCTTCCTCCTTTCATCAAAGCGGACGATTTTCGCCTGCAACGTCAACGAAGATGAACTCGCAGGAGCGGTCGCCGATCCCGGCTCCCACCCTCTCGTCTCCCAAGTCAAAGCCTACGCTGCTGAATCACTCGGCGCTGAAATTATCGTGATTTCCGCTCAAATCGAAGAAGAACTCGTCGAACTCAGCCCGGAAGATGCCGCCGAGTTCCTCAGCGACATGGGCGTGACAGACTCCGGCGTCACCGACTTGATCCAAGCAGTTTACCATCTCCTCGGTCTTCGCACCTACATCACCACCGGCGTCCAAGAGACCCGCGCCTGGACCATCGTCGAGGGTGACAAGGCCCCCGTTGCCGCGGGTGTCATCCACGGAGACTTCGAGCGCGGATTCATTGCCGCCGAGGTCATCCACTATGATGACTTCGTCTCACTTGGAGGCAAAGCCGCCGGACGCGATGCCGGAAAACTCCGCATCGAAGGCAAGGAATACATCGTCAAAGACGGCGATGTCATCGAGTTCCGCTTCAACGTTTAGGTCGCCCTATTCCGCGATCAGACGGGGATTTTCCCTCAGATGTTTCTCAACCCATGGGCGCCAGCTCTGGACTCGTTGACCGACCGGAACGCCGAGGTCTTCCCTGAGCTGTTGCACCATCGCGACGCGCTGTAATTGCGGAAGCGCCCGCTCTTCCAAAAGCCTGACCATCCCCGGTAATTGAAGTGCCGGAGACATAAGACTACTCAGTTCGAGATACTCCGTCACAAGATTGGCAGGTGCGGCAGAATTAAGATCCTCGGCCACAGCCTCAACCGCGTATTCGTGATCCTCAGGTGGCAGCTCCAATAAGACCTCCGCAAAAAAATCGCGTTTGGCCGCCTTGTCGGTCATCCCCCGCAACTTTGAGAAAGACTCACTCGCCCTCGTTCCCCCCACCCTCTTTGCGGAACCACCATCCGGTTCCATGACGGTGCGGCTTGAGATCTCCGGACTGATCTCCCCCGCTGAATCATGGCGGTCCGATACCTCCCCTTCTTCGCGATTACAGGAAATGATGAGCAAGCCAAGACACCCCATCGTTGAAATTCGAAACACTAAATTCATCTTAGGAAAATGCGGAAGCTCCAAGGCCTTGGAACTTCCGCCGCAATCATTTCAAATCAAACGGGAAATCTTGATCATTCTCCCGCTCCCTCTTCTTCCTCCTCTGGTGCTTCCTCCGGAATGACTCCAGCAACGATGTGAATGATCCCGTTGGAGGCCTCAAGATCAGCTTCCACGAGTGACACCCCATTAAGGGTGACTCCCTCCTCAGAAATATCGACATTGATCCTATCTCGACTCAGTGGCCTGAGCATCCCTCCATCGCTCAAATCCCCGGAGGTCACTTTTCCAAAAGCAAGGTGGCGCAGAAGCACCCCACGCAATGCGCGCCTGTCTGCCAACAGCGCCGACAAGGCGTCCACTGGAATTGCCGCAAAGGCTTCGTTGTTTGGAGCAAAAATCGTCCACTTCCAGTAGCTCGATTTTTGATCAAAGAAGGAAGTGTAACCCGCCGCATCCAAGGCCACTTTGAAGGTCGCCAACTCATCGCGCGAGTCAACGACACCGACCAGCGTTTCAAAAGTCTCAGGAAGAAGGACCTCATCGATGGCATGAACGACACCGTTCGAGGCCATGACATCGGCAAGCACGACCGTCGCGGGCCCAACCGTGATGGCATCCTCGCCCACAACCACATCGAGATTGGTCCGCGCGACTGTTCGCACCGACCCCGTCTCCAGATCTGTGCTTTTGAGAGATCCACGCACGATGTGGTTTCGCAAAATGAACCCGAGGAGCTTGCG
>Ga0222651_1001040_pt1 | contig 14694 bp, 19 predicted proteins | sample AntAcemetagen369_FD_179855 | JGI IMG/M metagenome (GOLD analysis project Ga0222651, IMG submission 179855) | Saline water microbial communities from Ace Lake, Antarctica - #369 | ecosystem: Environmental > Aquatic > Non-marine Saline and Alkaline > Saline | place: Antarctica: Ace Lake...
TAACAAATGCTCATCTTCCGAGCTCACAATCGGTGGCGAGCTTTAGCTCTCCACAGACACGAGCAATCCTCGCCCTCATACTGACGCTTTCCTGGATATTTCCGCAGTTTTCGCCACTACGCCGCCGAACTGCGTTCGTTCGTGGCCCTCTCCATTCCAGCTGGAAATAACACCTCGTACCCTGGCTGCCGAGTCAAGCATGATGTAGATGCTTTCTTATCTATCACTTCTGTCGTCCTGTGCTATCGCAGTACAGTCACCGCTGGCAGCGGTTGAGGAGGCCGTGGCGAGCTTTGATTCCATTGTGAGAGTCGTGGAAGGGTCATTCAAGCTTATTGGCTGAGTCACGAACGCAGTCGACTTGAAGCAACAGAATCTATTATGAATTATGAATTTTGTGTCGCAGGTTCGAGGCGATAGGCTATCGCTGATGGGAACCGTTGCGCAGAGCTCCGGCAGTCTTGCACCATTGGCTAGGTCTCTCGAGCAGCTGACCTATGCCACAACCTTTACGAGTTCCATAAACAGCGCTGATCCCGCCGCGTACTGTAAGGCCCATCCCAATGCCGGCTGCTGCAAGGATCTGCTGTCCGTGTCCGACGAGTGCGAGCCGTACTTTCAGGAAGGCGGGGTACATCCAGACAAGCTCTGCCCGTCCAAATGCGCGCAAGACCTTCTCCACATATCCCAGCACCTGGCCCAGAGCGGTGAGCGCGATGGAGTGTGCCCTCATCTGCTTCAAGGTATTTCTTTTGTCGTGGTCGGCTGCAACCAGGGATCTGACGGCGGATTCTGCTACGACCAAATCAATCGGATCGGGCAGCTGCTCAACGCAAGCTCCTCCGTCGAGAAGGCCGAACTGGCAAACGTCGCTGAATCCATGTGCGCTGGGAATAATCAAACTGCCTCCTGCGCGAACTAGCTTGCCAAGGGCCAGGAAGCGATTTATTACCTCATGTCTGTGCTCGTCCCCGACAAGCTGCCTTGGGGCTCAGGCGCAGCAGGTTCCGACGACCATTACCCCTTTGATGACGATCAGGTGCCTGTAGGGGCAGATGATGACGTCGGAATCAACCCGCTTCGCATCATCCAGCCCTCGGTGCGCGGTGCTGACATCTTCTGTGCTCGCCTCCCCGCAGCCCCTCTCAGCGAGAAGGAGCCGCTCTGTCTCCCTCACCTAGTTCGAAACACTTCTCTATTCACCGACGATGATGAGCAGCCGATTTCTCCCACTTAGGCGGTGGAGAGGCTGTGCGATCCCTGCGCCAAGCACCTGTTCGGCGACATCTCGAATACAGATCCAGTCGCCGTATCAGTGTCTACTTATGGGTGCGGACTATTTGACGACAAGAAACCCGATGAGATATGCGGGCTTGTCACTGGACTGGGAGGGATCTCGAAGAACATCACTGAGTTCTGCGCGAGTGACGAGGGCGGGAATTCTAACGTGCTGAATGTGTTCGCTGCTGGTCCGCCCTCGTGCTCGCCCAAATGCGGTGAAACCATCCAAGCCTACATCCCGTTCATGGGCTGCTGCAACGACCAAGTTCTGTTCGAGGAGTTCTACAGGGCGGCAGGCGTGTCTCTCCCCACGAAGCTGCGCCCTCCGATGGCGCTCTATAAACAGCGAATCGCCCAGGCGTGTGGCTTCCCCGTGGACACGTTTCCTGCGCGGTGCGGGGCAGAGAACAAGGAGAATACTGTGTTCATCAAGGCCAACTTCTTCAATGCAAAGGCGTCATACCTCCAGAAAAACAGCACGGAGGCCGTGGAGGTTTTCGGAAGGACCTGCATGGAGGCAGCGAGGTATGTGGGCGCAGCTCCTGATGCGTGCACCCTCGTATCGGGGTTCGTTCCATCACCCACCCTCACAGACACAATGGAGGTCACGATCAGCATTAATATGGAGAGCCCTGCAGCCGCCAGAGCTGCCTCCATTATGCTTCGGAGCTCCCCAGTGCAGCTCCGATCAGCGTGCAGGTACGTAATGAGACGGGTACCGGATGCAGTGTTCTAGCCTCAGGCTGAGGTCACGGCGCTGCTGACAGATGGCAGCAGCTCAGGTGATTGACGTGTGGGTGCATTGTATTGCATTTTCATTGATTATTGGCGTGACTGGAGCATTGCACCGGGCAAAAAGGACCAATTCGAGTAGACCTGCATGTACGCGAAACCCACATGGTAGATCCGTGCACAAACTCATTGCAGTTCAGTGCGGTGGCACGATATTCGGGGTGGTATCGCGCCCTGCGTCCTCCCGATATTCGAAAGAAATTGTTGATACACATTGGTCTGCTGGCCCCTGCACCCCTTGAACATGGTTCGCATGGGATACAGCGTGAAAGAAAGCCTTGTCGTTGCCGTTTGCCGTCGTCGAAGGGAGCACCCATGCTATGTCTGGAGAGCCCACTCTAACCCTGCTCCTGCCCCTGCCCCTGGTCCTGCCCCTGCCCCTGCCTTTGGTCATGACCCTGATCCTGATCCTGACCCTGGGATCTCCAGTTTCTTACCCTGGGACCATGGATGAGGCACCGTGACCAGCAGATGCACCATGACCAGCAGAGGCACCATGACCAGCAGAGGCAGCATGAGCAGCGGCATGTGCCTCAGACAGCTCCCGGGCTGCCAGAGGACCCACTTTCAGGCCACTCCCATCTGCAAGAGCCACAAGGGAGGCGTGCTCCAGCCGAGATTCTGTGCCTGTAGCAGCCCCTGTGCCGGCTCCTGGAGGGCCGGCGGCGCCCCATGAACCACCCTTGATCCGTAAGAAGTTCGCGACTAGGCGATGCCCGTGCTCGGTTGCGACCGACTCAGGATGGAACTGAACGCCTTCGATCGTGTACTCTTTATGCCTCACCCCTTGAATAATGCCTCTGTCAGTCCTTGCCGTAATTTGAAGCTAATCGGCTGGGAACGTAGACAGCGTTCCGGCCAAGCTATGGTAACGAATGGCTCGCATGCCCTACGGGACCCCGGCGAAAACCCCCCTCCCGTCGTGTGTCATTACCGACTGCTTTCCGTGCATGATTTCACCTGCAAACTCTACCTTACCGCCATATACCTCATACATGGACTGGCATCCCAGGCATACCCCGAAGATTGGAATCTTGCCAGCAAACGCTCTGATCGCGGCCTTTGACACACCTGCCTCCTCAGGCGTACCAGGGCCAGGAGATACGACTAAACGCACAGGCTGCAGAGCTTCTAACTATGAAACCGTTACCTTGTCATTTCGGTACACTTTAACTGCCGCTCCGCATTCCTGCAGGTACTGGACAAGGTTAAAGGTAAAGCTATCATAGTTATCAATCACAACCGTCACTCCAACACCTGCTCCTTCCACAACCTCCGGTTTCGGAATCGGGATGTCTGCATGCATTGGAGCAGCCATAACCTCAGCGCTATCACTAGATTCCTTGTAACAGGAACTTGTCCCGGCTCGGATCGAACGTCGACGAACGACCGAACATTTCCGTTCGATCGGAGCAGTTCGTTTTGCCTCACATGCGCGCAATCCAGTGCGATCTTTGCAACATTCTTGCGACTTCAAAAATCACAACTATGGCTGCTGTGCCAGGATTCGGAGATGGTCCTGCTGTGTCTTCTATTGTTGATGAGGAAACCGCCCGCGAGATTTTTGAGCGATACTCTGGAGGCGGTCCGACTATAGAGAAGGGAGATGTTCGGGACCTAGCGTACAGCATGGGGGATACCCTCACTTCCGACGACGTGGACAAAGTGTTCACGGAGTTAGATACTGATGGTAAGTGTATGATGATTGCTATCCTAGGGGCTTTACCCCAGATTGTGCGCGCGCGGGGCCTGCAAACTACGTACCCTACGCGTGCTACCTTCGCGGTCGGTCCGCTCGTTCGTTCTGGAAACCGCTGAGCCTGCAACCGTGCGCGTCAACATCACTCCAAGGTACGGCATGTGTATCTCCGTATGTGCATCTTCATGAGTCGCGTTGTTCTATTCTTGCAGGCAACGGGCATGTCGAGTTCTCAGAATTCTACAACTGGTTGTCGAACCCAGACCGGGAACGCTCCGGGAACGTCACCAGAATGCTGCGAGCGCAGGTGACGCTGAGCGCCACATCCAGGGCCGTGCGGTCTGCGATGAAAAACGCAGGTGGGCGCAAGATCAAGATTCAGGACGGTAAGACCGCCATCGACGTGCAGATTGGCGCTGGCGACGTGGGCGCGGATCCAGCCCTCAGCATCACAGCACGAACGCTCACGGCGGAAGCGGCCGGAAAGCCCTCTCCGGCTGAGACTGGGTTAGGTGTGGTGGTGACCCTAGGCTTCAGCGATGACGCAGCAGCAGGCACTGCGGCTGGTTACATAGACTAGTTGTGCGATGCCTTCACCGAGATGACCGGTGACGACGATGACATGCCCAAGGTGTCTTGCGAGGCCAAGGAGGTGGATGGAAGGTCTTGCGTCTGCATCTCGATTGCATTTGCCACCGGTGACCTGGCAGAGATGGTGCAGATGGGGCCTGCAGCATTCATGGACAAGGAGAGTGGGAGCGATTACAAATTCGCCGACTTGCTGGCAGGTCTGGAGGCCAAGGTGCAAGCGTCGATGACTTCGACCCAGATGAAAGATGCCACCGGGGCAGACCTGCTTTCTCGGCTCGCCTTCAATATAAGTCTTGGAGGCTCTCTCGATCGCTCTGGTCTCATGATCATGAACGCCATGCTTAAATCAGCTGCCGACGAATGTCCCTGGATGGAGGACGAATACAAGATGCCGGCAAAGGCATTGAAAGTGATCAGCTCCGTGGCCGAATTCACACAGAGGGTGAAATTCCACGGCTTTGAGGATCTGCTTTCCTCCATCGCTAAGGAAGGAGTAGAGATGGTGAAGGGAGTGAACGTGAGCGACTTGTTCCACGATATGCTGGCGTCTGAACTCGGCGAGATGCTCGAAGGCGACGACGCTCCTGAATCTCTCGGCCAATCGTACGAACAAATTCAGAGCCAGTGCGAGGCGGTGAGGAAGATTGAAGTTTGGGCAGCCGGGGCATATCTTGAGGTCGATATCGTGGGGCTGAGCCCTGACTTTCTGCCTAGCAAGCAGGCGTGCAAAGATGCACAGGAATGATGGCCTCACTGAGGGCCGGTATCAGGTAGTGATGGCCTCACTGAGGGCCGGTATCAGGTAGTGATGGCCTCACTGAGGGCCGGTATCAGGTAGTACTTGGTGACTCATCGCTGCTGCCTGAAGAGAGTCACCTGGACTTGCCTGACACTAAATCACATCATTAGATTTAGCAATAATTCTGCAATATGTATACACAACAATATTTGTACCTCAAATCATTTGCACACATAAATCGCATGGTCAGCCTTTCCCGATGGAGGCGCTGCTGAAATCGGCCAGCGGATGCACCCGGCCTCGGCTGCTGCTTCCCCCTAGCCTTCCAGCGCTGTCCATCGAAAGCATGGATCCATCAGGATATCCTTGTGCACCACCACCCTGCTGGGATGCAACACCCCGCCCTTGGCTCCGGTTCAACGGCTATCTAACACTGCCCGGACCCCGCCTTCCACCCCTCGACGCAACACCAGCACCTACAACAGCACTGCCTCTTGTGCGCTGCTCTAGCCTAGCCCGGGCGGCTCGGGCAGCTGCCACTTCTCTTGCGCGCAGTTCACGGGCCGAGGACATGGGCGAGGCTGGTGGATTCCGCTGGCCTCGCTTTATTTCTATTTCTGATCTAGATGCGGTGCTGGTCTCGTTGCCATTGCCAGTCCTGGTGCTATAGCCGGAGCTTGGTCTAGAGTCCAGTACCTATGCCTATGCATGTGCCTATTCCTTCGCATGACCGGCTTTGCGACTCCCGCCCTGGCGGTTACTACCACTGCCCAAGCCTATGTCTTGCATAGAGGCTTCCAGGTTGTCTAGAGCAGACGATTTTTTGCCTCGGACCCCACCATGGTCGAACGCGTCGTCTCCGTCAGCTTGCATGAGATCACCAGGCCCAGGCCCAGGCCCTTCGCCATCCGGATCAGCTCCTACCATTCCAATTCCAAATCCGTGTTCTCTCGATCTGGCCCCCGATCTTTTCCCAAGGGGGGCGGCTGAAAGAGCTGACGTAGGTCTGCTCCTAGCACCGACACTAGACCTAGTAGAGCCACCTCTCGAGCTCTCGATGCGTCCAGCACCTCCCCTCCCTGCCTGCTACTACTGATACATCTGCGACTCGATGCCGCGAAGTACTGCCGAATGGTCGCTGGGAACTGAAGAGGCCGTGATGGGCCTGGCTGCTCCAGCACCGGCCCTCTCACCTGACGCGCCATGAAGGTTGACTTGTTCCCCAAGACCCAGGTATGGCACTCCGTCCCTGCCTAAGACCCGACTGCCTCCGCGCGGTTTGCCCCTACCAGCAACATTCACAGTGGTTGAAGCGCCTGGAGGACCGAGCTCTAGGTTAGGCAGACCCAATTCGTTCTAACTATCTCCTTCCCGGGTGCTGTAGGCCCCCTTTCCTGCTTCCTCTCCGTCGAAGTCACGTGAGGTGCCGTCCCTCATTGCACGTGCCAAGGCACCAGCTCTGTCCTGCAGCTGCTCTATCTAGCTCGTTCCAACCTGTAGCTAGGGGAGTCGGCCTGTCGATGCTGACCCCGCTGACCCGAACGGCAAGCAACCAGCTGTTTGGGCATCTTGTCGACGTGCTGTCCCGCTCTGTATTCGGGGGGACGGCAGCAGATTCGCAGGCACTTCAACCAGATTGGGTCTGGTTGTGTTGGGCTTGGGACCAGCTTTGCTCTTGGTCTGGGTGCCGGGCAGCAGATGGGTCGTGGCTGTTGCTGTGGCGTGTGCTCAGGTGTCCTACCGAAAGCACCAAGGAGTGCCCTGGCTCTTGCACGAGCGGGTGGCGATGACCGTGCCCGGGGTAGTTCTGATTCAAGCGAGGAGGAAGCTCTTGCTGCTCTTGGTCTCGCTGATTCGGACGATGAGGATAACTTCGAGCCGGGTGGGGCATGTGGGAAAGCATTGCATTGCCTGCGCCAGGCAGGCTGTGCAAGCATCGTCTGTGCAGCGGAGGTACCGTCCTCACTCGCTGGATACAGAGAAGTCGAGGTGACTGATGAAGGATTGAAGCCGTGGCGCAACCCAAGCGCCGCACAGGTATTTCGGTATATCGGGCGGCTAGTGCGCGCCCGCAGAACTGCTCTGTCGTTCGGTTCGAGAGCAAACAACAGCGACTTTATCGAATCGCCTAGCACTAGCCAGACAGAAAAGTTCCAAGAAAGGACGATTTTACCGTTCGGAGTGAAGGAATTGCAGCTGCCAGCACTGGGCTCTGCCAGCATATTTCGGCTGGCCTCCGTCTCATCCCTTGTTGTTGCAGATAAAGCCGCCGTGTGTGCCCCAGAGCACACGCCGGACTCCGTTCTGCTGCTACAGGCCGAGGGTCGAGTGTCGGTTGTGAAGCTTGAGGCCGTTTCGGGTGGTAGTAGGGTGGCGTCGGGAGGCTCCTCTGGGGCACCCCAAGCTCGGCTCGAGCGCCAGTCGGCGGAGCACTGGAGCTAGCTTGCCCCCGTCGCACTCGCAACTCACATGGCTGCAGTCAGCACGGGAGAAGTCCATGATGACCCGACCGGCGCTGGGCAGGGCGCCAGTGCAGCCATCAGGGGTGTGACGAGACACCCGGCCGACCTCTTGGCCACGCTTGCAGGCCGGCCTGCTGCCCGCGGGTGGTATTCTTCGTTCTCGAACGCAGTGGCTCGAGTGGCACCCCCAGGGGTGGCCGGTGCCATGAGGCAGTTCGGACTTGGAGAGGCATTGCGTCGAGATCGCGATCGCGAGGCTGCGACAGGCACAGTCCCGAGTGGCAGCGGCCGTTCTGCCACAGAGGCTCAGGAAGCTCTTCCGGCGGCAGGAAGTATTCGCGCTCCCTGGCAAGCGATGCAAGTGCATGCTGTTCTTGACACGATCCTCTCCGCAAGGCGGGGCGGAGGTGCTTCGTCCAGGTCGAACATGAGCACTGGCAGGGGGAGCGGGGGAGAGTCGGAGCCAGACGGGGACTTGCCCATGCTGCCATTCAAGGAGCAAGCCGATGCTATGAATGTAGCCGGTGTTGCGGCTGCGTCCGTGAGTAGAAAAGCTGCCGCTGATCGACGGCCCCGGCGCCGGCCAGTCCGTCGCCGGCGACGCTCCATGGGCGCATTTGGGCGCATCACCCGTCGGATGGCGGAATCGTCGTCGTCGTCGTCCTCCTCAGATGATGGCAGTGGAGATGCTTCTAGTGCAAGCTCAGAAGAGGGAGAAGCCAGGTCGATGCCAGATCGTAACCCGCACAGAAACCGCACATCATCTGATGCTTCGATGCCGGTGCGGGCAGGGCCTGCAGTGAAGGCAGGGGAAGATCGAGTCCAGGCCAGAGTCAGCAATGACGACCGTCCAATGCGTTCTTCCTTCGATGGGGAGGGATCAAGGGGTGGGTCGTACCTCTAGGGAGAGGGGCACTTCGGGATTGGACGTGAACGATCATCCTTTGATGGCGAAGGAAGTTTCCGCCTGGGTCATGATGTAGGCATTCCCATTACTCCTAGACTGGATCACGACCACGTCGAGCGGATCACGGGACCCCTGACTCCCATGGAGGCAGGAATCGGAATCGAAATCGGAAACGGAAGCGGTGCTGCTGCGTCAGCTTCGGCTTTGGCCACACCCTCGGCTTAGTTCTCGTTCGGGGGTGGGACGCTCCTTGCAAAGAGTGCGATGGAAGAACATACACGGGTGTCTTCAAACGCAAGTGCTACAACCGAAACAGCCCGGGGTACCCCGATCGACCTCGGTCGAGCAGCTCTGTTTCTTGAGAGAGCAATCGCCCCATCAGATGCACTGGACGTTGCTGCTTCGGTCGCTGATAGTGATGCGCCCTTGGCAGATGGAAGGGAATCGATGACGACCCGGCTGCGACATCGGAGGCTGATGGCCCCACCGGAGCCCATGTTACAGCCTGTATCTGCTACGGAGCTCCCGCTGCAGAGCCAGAGCGCGGTACTTGACCTGCTGCAGAAGGCCCCATTGCGGCGGCCTGGAGGTCGCCTCAGGCGGAAGCAGGGACACCGCACCCCGTGGCTCGATCCTGGCCTCCATAGTGTGTTGGCAGGCGTCGGCAATCTCACCCAGGTCAGCACCTCAAGCGGGCTGCCGTCTGCCATTCTTCCGCGGTGCAAGCTGGTGTGGACGGGGACCGAGGCTGAGGATATAGGGCACCTGCAGAGGAGGCAGTTGCGATTAACCTACAACCAGTGGCGGGCGGAAGGGCTAAAATGCGTGGCATTCTCTCTCGTACCTGTGGATTCCAAGGGTTTCTTGAGGAGCACGGCAGCTAGACGGCTTTAGAGCGCAGCAGCCGAGTCAGCACGTAGTGGGAGGGCCCTTGTGACCTCCCTGCGACTCGGACAGAAGCATCCAGGGACAGGGTCGAATGCTGCAGCTGGCATAGGCGAGGCAGCTAGGTCGGGGTCGCACGGTCGCTCTGATGTCAGTATCAACCCTGGTCACGGCCCTCCGGCCGTAGCACTGCTGGAGGACTCCAGCAACGAGAGTCGCAGCCCTACGTCAGGGCCGATGCTCTCTGCCCCTCTCGGTCACAGTGGCAGAGCCAGATTCGGGTCTGCTTCCGTTGGAGGCATGCGCCCGATAGGTGACGACGGTAGGCTACGTAGCCTCAGGCGCGACCATGTGCTCCTCGGGATGGTCGCAGCTAGACAGGACCCGATGCGGAAGGTGTAGAGAGGGGTAGGGATGCTTGATGCAGCGGCAGTGCGATTTGTCTTTGCATCCGCCGATCGGTTTGCCCCGGCGAAACCTTTTGCCGACAGGATGGGTCTTGCAACCGGGTGGAATACGTCAGTGTCCCTTCGCCGAGCCAAGCGGCACTCCGTGCAGCCTGCCAGGAGGATCAATCTGGATCCAGCTGCATGGAGAGAAGCACCCCTCGCCCTCTACGACCAGGCGAGTGGTGCGCTCCGATTGCAGGCAGATATCATCGCTCTCTCTGCCACCTTGGAGCAAGTGGCCGCGACACTCCCACCCGTGGAGACTGACACAGGCACCAACGAGTCGCTCGCTGGAACAGAGGCTCCTGCTGGTGCTGCTGTTGTTCTCGGCGGCGAATTCCCAGTGGGGGTACGAGAGTTCACCTCGGCTGCAGTTTCATCTGGAGAGCAGACGAGCTGGGTGACCGGTGCTGGTGCCAGCGCGGTTGCTAGTCCTGGCGCCGGTGAAAATGTCAGCCTCGAGGGCAGCTGGGGTGCATTGCATGGCAGTGGAGGTGCATCGCATGCTAGTGCTGGCGCATCGCATGGCAATCGCAGTCTCGATGATACTGCCCTTGAAATACCTCATGTGGCAGCATTGCTTGTCGGAAGGGCATCAAGTGGTGCAAGTGATGCAGCTCCCCCTCCTGTGGAGCTCGCACCCCAGACAGCAACTCCATCTGACACCACTGGCAGCCGCAGCCGCAGCCGCAGCCGAGAAGGTACCTCCGGACCCGAGCACGGCGCTCATGCAGCCAGTCCCTCGAATCTTGCCGAAGTGGAGCCCAGTCTCGATCGCATGCACGGCTCAGGTATTCGATCCGCCGCTTAGAGCACTTTCGCGGAGACCGATCTCTCAGACGGCGCTGATGGTCGAAATCGCGTATCTGTGGGCGGAGATGGGAATGAAGACGAAGATGAAGATGAAGATGAAGTTGGAGGAGGGACAGCATCTGCATTTGCGCCTCCTGCTGTTCTCCAATAGACGAGCGGTGCGTTTGTGCCGCCATCTCACTCCCCGCCGTCGTCCTCCGGGATATCGGCCAGTCTAGATGAGGCAGAGGCAGAGGATCGGCTGCCTGCTGGTAGAACAGCAGGCGGAGATCAAAGCACGGCATCTGCGTTCCAGCCAGGGGAATGGCACGTCAGCGCGACTTCAGCTTCGAGTGGCCGCGAAGGCACAACAACTGAGCGACTTGTAGTTGGGGGACAGGTCTAGTCGCAGCCAACTGAGCGACTTGGAGTTGGGGGACAGGTCTAGTCGCAGCCAACTCCTCGCGAGCAAACCTTATTGGAAGGAGCATTCACAGCGAGCGGGAATCAGCTGCTCGCACGCAACAAGTCCGACGGGGAGGCTAAGTTGACAGCTAATGCAACCGGGTTGGAACCCAGTCTGCTTGCTAACAGGAATGAGGTGCTCACACGCGACAAGTCCGACGGGGAAGCCCTAGTCCAGCGACGACGAGCAGCCCCAGCGCGCTTTCCGGTCGCAAAAATTATCATCGCTCCGCAAGAGCTGATTCCTGCTAGGGCTGCATCGGCGGGGGCTTCTGCGTATGCGAAATCGAACCCAGAGGTTGCCAGAACTAGCGTAAGCGCTGAAGGAGGCAATGACGCGCTTTCGCATTTCACGGGGAATCTCACGGACACAGAGCTGCAGCTTTTGCTTAGTGCCAAGAGGGAGGAAGCTGCGAATCTACAGGTCGCTCAGATTAAGGCGCAGCTACCTGAGGGGTCCAGAGACCTTCGCAAGCACGTGGTGTGCGTGGACAATGTTCCACTTCTCGTGCAGATGTTCAACCAATCGACTCCCCTGACTATCGCTGCCTCAATTCGCATGGCGCAAGAGTTTGGCGAGACCAGCGCTGCCGTCTGCAGCTCCCTTCTTCGACCTACTGCAGGTCTAATTCGTGTGGCAGACGCAGGCATCATTATGTCCCAAGACTTGTTCCGAGTACCTCGGTCTCTCGCTCGCCGAGGCAGCCGAGATAGAGCTGTCCATTCCCAGGCACATCGAGCATATGGCAACCGAGCCCAAGTGCAGCACACTGCAGTCGACACTGGTGGAAATGGAGGTGTGAATACCAACAGAAATGACGGCAGCGACTCCAACGATGAAGGCAGGGGCGAGGCGGATTCTGAGGACGAGGACGAAGACGACGAAGCGGGTGGAGCTCTGTTTAGATTCGCAGCTGAGATGGCCTCGATTCACGCATCGCTAGTGCTACAGGCAGATTCAGGGCTGCATATTGTCAGCAAAGCAATCGAGGCATCACGGCGAGGACTGGCGAACGGAGAGCAAGCACTCGTGTACGTCCTTCGATTCGAAGCCCTCGTGTCTGTTTTCATCAGTTCCTGTACCATCGTGGGTCTGCCTCTGCCCGTGACCCCCCTCGGAGTTATCTGGCTGTCGTTCGTGCTCGCACCTGTGCTTGCTGCTCTGATGCTGGCAGCACCGCCCAGCACGCACACGGTTGGTGCCCGCACCGTACCCCCTAAACGATTGGCTGAAGGGGATGAAGCCGACCACGAACAGGATCTGAACGATGCCGAAGACGAGGAGGCGGCGGCGTGCAACTGCTGTTCCCTGGCATGTGCAAGGTGCTGGATCCTCACAGCTCCGTGCAACCCCCCTTGTCTCAAGGCCATGAGGAGGACAACGTGGAAATGCAGAGAGTCCGATGTGGATGGAGTAGGCCCGGTGGGTCGACTTGCCAGACGGCTTGAGGGGTGGGACGCGGAGGCTGCCATCGAGAGAGAGAGAAAGAACACAGCAGCAATGGAGGCGGATCTTAGGGAACAAAGCAGCGCCCGAGCATCTAGCGAGAGTCATGATAGCCGAGTCAGCAGCAGTGACAGTGCAATGGAGGGACCTGAAGGGGTTGAGGACGACGGGGAGTTTCAGACGCTGCAAGACACGATCAGGCCAGCGCTTGCTGCCAGGCTAGTGTCTGCGTGGTCGTCGATCGCTGTGACCAAAGCCAAGCGCGCCATGGAGCACTACAGTGCAATGCATTCAGCGTGGGTGGACGTTGCTCCCACTCCACCTAGATCTAGCACGGAGGGCTTGCAAGGGAACAAAGACACCGCTGGTCCATCCGAGGAGTGGACCCGTGCCCGAGCCGAGGCTATTCTGCTCGCAACCGAGCCGAAACGGCTGCTGGACGAAGAAGTGGGCGTGGATCCGGAATCGTTAGTGCTTGCACAGCCCCTGCAGGGGCGGTCCCTCTTCCTTGCAGACCACTCCGCGCAGATTGAGCTGCTTTACAGGAGCACGGGGTTCCGGTGCAGTGACGGCTGGTGCGTTTGCTCAACCCATCGTCCCGGGCAAGCTGGATGGACCGATCAAGGCGATGGCGATGACAATGACGATGGCATTCAACAGGCGGTCAACGAGTCTGCAGAGGACGGTGGTCGGGAACCGCTAGATCATGGCCGATGCCGAGGCCGAGGGAGCGGCAGAAAGAGCCACGCGGCAGCTGATGCGGAACTGGACTCTGTGAATGCATCGCCTTTCGATCCCTCGATCCCTTCAGTTCCGCTCCATGCGCGGCGCCTTTACCGCCCAATTCTCGACAAGGCGCCCGAATCGACTTGGGCCTCGATCGCGCCTTCCTTCGCCGTCGTGGTACCGATAGCGTGCGCTTTGACTATCTGGTTTGGATGCGCGGTTGTTGCTGCGTCCGAACGACTGGCACGATCGGGCGCGTATGGCGGTGTCGGGCTGGGGCTTCCGCTGCCCGCTCCAGGGAACACTAGGAGCAGTGGCGCCGGCGTGTTTCTTGACGGGGTCGCCGGATCGGGTGCGATTCGATTCGCATCCTCCTTCCCTCCGGTGCGACCGATTCGGACGGGCGGTGCAGGTGATAGTAGCGTGTGGTTTGGAACGTATACTACCGATTTAGAGGGGGCTGAGCCGGGGTTCGATGCCGGTACCCTGGCCGTGGCGGAAGGCCACGCTCTAGGCAGTGCCCGAGGTGGGGTTATGTTGCTGTTGGGTCTCGCTGGCATATTGCTTGCTGCGTCCATGCAATTTAAAGGGGGCAGCGGCATCTGCGACTACAATTCTCTCGCGTGCTCCAATCCTGCGATGCGTGCGTCTATCGTCTGGGTCGCGCTTGCCCATGCCGTGGTGAGCCTGTGCCTCTCGCTCGGGGTGGCAGGTGAAGCATGGGAGGGCTGGGGCCGCTTGTGGGCCGATGGAACGGAGGATAGGGCTACATATGCGTGGACTGCCGGCAGCTCTGGGGAATCGCAGTAGGATTGCGGCGCTGTTACAGAAGAGGGAGAGGATGCAAATGTCGGCGAGTGGCCAGAGCAGCTAGCCGATGCGATGCTTGGCGGCTGCTATGGCGGATCGGTTCTTGCTGGGCTGTTTGCCTTGCCATTTGTGGCCTAGATTGGAGCTCTCTTTGTGATACTTGTTTCAGTCTGGGCCATGGATCTCTCGGCTCGTTGGGAGAGGCACGCGAAGCGAGCACAGGACTAGGAGGCTCGCCTGCTCTTCGATACGAGGCTAGGACAATTCTCGCCGCGCTAAGACGTTTAGGGCGCATTTTAGTTGGCATGGGGGGCTGTGCGTAGATTTACATATCGCGTGTGCGATGCATGTAGCACCGTTGAGGCTTGTTGATCAGGCCACCGCCGACGGTGATGACTGCCGGATGGTGCCAGAGTACATCTATGCACCACCTGACTTTGGCAGCCGTTCTGGTTTGCAGCTTGGCGTTGAACTCAGACGAAGCTTATGGCGCTAACAAATGCTCATCTTCCGAGCTCACAATCGGTGGCGAGCTTTAGCTCTCCACAGACACGAGCAATCCTCGCCCTCATACTGACGCTTTCCTGGATATTTCCGCAGTTTTCGCCACTACGCCGCCCAACTGCGTTCGTGGCCCTCTCCATTCCAG
>Ga0222651_1001045_pt1 | contig 14646 bp, 7 predicted proteins | sample AntAcemetagen369_FD_179855 | JGI IMG/M metagenome (GOLD analysis project Ga0222651, IMG submission 179855) | Saline water microbial communities from Ace Lake, Antarctica - #369 | ecosystem: Environmental > Aquatic > Non-marine Saline and Alkaline > Saline | place: Antarctica: Ace Lake | collected...
ACCATTCAGGTGGTGATGGGGCTTTCGGGATCGGGAAAGTCGACGCTGATCCGGCATATCAACCGGCTGATCGATCCGACGGCGGGGCAGGTCGTGGTTGATGGAGAGGACGTCATGGCGCTGTCAAAGGCGCAGCTGCGGGATTTTCGCTGCCGGAAGATTGCGATGGTCTTTCAGCGCTTTGCCCTGATGCCGCACCGGACAGTATCCCAGAATGTGGCTTTCGGACTGGAAATACAGCGGTTCGACAAGGCGGAGATCGCCCGGCGGGTTTCATATTGGGTTGAACGGGTCGGGCTGGGTGGCAATGGTGATCAGTACCCGAACCAGCTTTCCGGGGGCATGCAGCAACGGGTCGGGCTGGCGCGGGCGCTGGCAACGGATGCGGATATTCTGCTGATGGACGAGGCGTTCAGCGCGCTGGACCCGCTGATCCGCCGCGACATGCAGGGTATGCTGCTGGACCTGCAGGCGGAGCTGAAGAAGACCATCGTCTTCATCACCCATGACCTGGATGAAGCGTTGCGGGTTGGCGATGATATCGTGATCCTGCGCGATGGCGCGGTGGTGCAGCAGGGGAATGCACAGGACATCGTGCTGCGTCCCGCCGACGATTATATCGCCGATTTTGTCCAGGATATAAATCTTGGCAAGGTGATCAGGCTGGCCAGTATCATGCGGCCGATGACGGCGGGCCTGACAGGCCCGGCGCTTGACGGTTCGATGCTGCTTGCGGATGCGGTGCGGTTCTTTGCTGCGGCCGATGCCGATACCGCGCTGGTAACCGGCGAAGCCGGCCGGGTCGTCGGGGCTATCACGGCGCGCGATGTCATGGGGGCGATGGTCCGGGGTTAGGGCGCGGCGCCAGCGAGGGCTTCCTTAACGGTCTGGCATTTGTTGTGCAGGTGACGCTTCAGGATTTCGGCAAGGCGCGGCCCGTCGTGGTCTTCCAGCGCGGACAGCATTTCCTCGTGTTCCGCCATCGCCTGTGCCCAGCGGTCCCGTGACATATTGGCGGCATAACGCGCGCCGCGAATCCGGCCCGCAAGGTTCCGGTATGCGGTGCTCAGTGTCGGGTTGCGGGCGGCGGAGAGGATCTTTTCGTGGATATCCTGGTTGCTCTTGAAATAGGGGGCATGCTCGCCGCGGGTATGATGCAGGGCCATCTGGTAGTGCAGGACACGAATTTCAGCGATTTCCTCATCCGTGATCCGGCTTGCCGCCAATTCGCCGGCCAGTGATTCCAGTGCGCCCATAACCGGGAACAGTTCGTCAACGTCATCGACGGTCAGGCCGACGACCCGGGCGCCCTTGTTGGGGGCAAACTCCAGCAATCCTTCCGTCGCCAGGACTTTCATGGCTTCGCGCAGCGGGGTCCGGGAAATGGCGAGCTGTTCGCACAGGATGCGTTCCGGCAGTCGCGACCCGGGCGGAAAGGCGCCTTCGGTGATCAGGTCGCGAACGCGGTCGGTAACGACCTCGTGCAGCGAGTGGCGGGCGATGGGATCGGCGGCGGTGCTCATGCGTGACCTTTTACCAGCGCGTTTTCCAGAACCTGCGCTACATGGACGGCTTCGCGGTTGGCGCCGTCATGGATCTGGTGACGGCAACTGGTGCCATCGGCGACGAGGATCGTATCGGGCGCGGCTTTACGAACGGCCGGCAGCAGCGAGGCTTCCGCCATCTGCATGGAAATTTCCTGGTTCTCCGTCTTGTATCCAAAGGCGCCGGCCATGCCACAGCAACTCGACTGAATCGTTTCGACCTCCAGCTCGGGCACCATGCGCAACACGGTTTCGACCGCACCCATCGCGGCAAAGGCTTTCTGATGGCAATGCCCGTGCAGCAGCGCGCGGCTGAACTTTGTCGGGGCGAGAGACAGGGACAACTGACCGGCTTCCTTTTCCTGGGCCAGGAATTCTTCGAACAGCAGGGCGGAATTGGCCAGCCGCTCGGTGGCTTCGCCAGGGATCAGCGCCTTGGCTTCGTCGCGGAAGGTGAACAGGCAGGATGGTTCCAGTCCGATGACGGGCATGCCTTTTTCCAGGTACGGTTCAAGCGCCTGCATGGTGCGCTTTATCTCCGCCTTTGCCTGGTCGACCAGGCCCGACGCAAGGAAGGTGCGGCCGCAACACAAAGGCCGGGTACCCTGTGGTGGTGCGGGCAGGTGGACCCGGTATCCGGCTGCCATCAGAACGGTAACGGCGGCGCGGGCGTTTTCTGGTTCGAACCAGCGATTGAAGGTGTCGGCCAGGAAGACCACGGGTTTTCCATCGATGGGGCCAACGGCATCATCGTCAAGCCGGAAGCTGTCCTGGCGCCATGCGGGCAGGGACCGGCTGGCGCTGAATCCGAACAGTTTTTCCGACAGCTTCGCCAGTGCCGGAATCTTGTTGCGCATGTTCAGCAACCCGCCGAAGCGGGCCGCGAGGGGGGCAAATCGGGGCAGGTAGGCCACCAGACGATCATGCAGGCTGAGCCCGTGTTCCTTGTTGTAGTGATACAGGAATTCACTTTTCATTTTCGCCATGTCGACGCCGGTCGGGCACTCGCGCTTGCAGCCCTTGCAGCCGACGCAGAGCGCCATCGTGTCGTGCATGTCCTCGGAGGTCAGCGCGTCGGGGCCTAGCTGGCCGGACAGCGCCAGCCGCAGCGTATTGGCGCGGCCACGAGTCAGGTCTTTTTCATGCCCGGTTGCGCGGAAGGACGGGCACATCACAGCGGCGTCGCGTTTGCGGCAGGCACCGTTGTTGTTGCACATTTCCACCGCACCGCTGAGGCCGCCCCAGTCCGACCAGTCGAACGCGGTTTCCAGCGGCAGTGGTGTGTAGCCGGGCTTGAAACGGAACAGGCTACGGTCGTCCATCTTTGACGGGTTCACGATCTTGCCCGGATTGAAACGGACTTCCGGGTCGAAGTGCTGTTTTACTTCGGCGAAATTATCGATCATTCGCGTGCCGAACATGGCTTCATGGAATTCGGAGCGGACCAGCCCGTCGCCATGCTCGCCGGAATGCGAGCCCTTGTATTCGCGCACGATCTCGAAGCATTCCTCGGCGATGCCGCGCATCATTTTTGCGCCGGCTTCCTGTTTCAGGTTCACGACGGGACGAACATGTAATGTGCCGACCGAGGCATGGGCGTACCAGGTGCCGGTGGTGCCGTATTTCGTGAAGATACTGGTCAGACGGTCGGTGTAATCGGCAAGGTCTTCCAGCCGGACCGCACAATCTTCGATGAACGAGATCGGTTTGCCGTCGCCCTTCATCGACATCATGATGTTGAGGCCCGATTTGCGGACTTCCCATATATCTTTCTGGAAGGCGGGGTCGATGGCTTCGACGACGCCGCCGGGATATCCCAGGTCGGCCATCAGCGTGACCAGGTCGCGCAACCGCCGCAGCAGGTCGTCGCGGTCCTCGCCGGCGAACTCGACCAGCAGGACGGCATCGGGTTCGCCCTGAACGAAGCGGTCGACGATGCGGCGGAAGATGGGAATGTCGCGGGCCAGTTCGATCATCGTGCGGTCGACCAGTTCCACCGCGGCGGGGCCGAGCTTGACGATATGCTGGGTGGCGGCCATGCCATCATAAAAGCGCGGGAAGTGGCAGACGCCGAGGATTTTGTGGGTCGGTGTCTTCTGCAGGTCGAGCGTCACTTTGGTCGAGAAGGCGAGGGTGCCTTCTGAACCAACCAGCAGATGGGCGAGGTTGACCGGGGCGTTGCGGCCTTCGGCGACCAGTGCGTCAATATTATATCCGCCGACGCGGCGCATCAGGTCCGGGAAGCGGGCGGCAATTTCATCCTTTTCCCGCACGCCCAGCGCCAGCAGGTCGCGGGCCAGTTGGGAATCGGGCACGCCGGCGGGCAGTTCGCCGAAATGCATTTTAGATCCGTCAGCGAGGATTGCGTCGATTGCATTCACATTGTCGCGCATCGTGCCGTGGACGATGGAACGGGCGCCGCAGCTGTTATTGCCGGTCATGCCGCCGATGGTTGCCTGGGCCGCGGTCGACACATCGACGGGAAACATGAGCCCATGCGGCGAAAGGAAGCGGTTCAGTTGATCCAGCACCATGCCGGGCTCCACGGTGATCCGCCGCGCCTCGGCGTCGAAGTCCACAATCTGGTTCAGATGGCGGCTTACATCGACGACAATGGCTTCGCCAATGGTCTGCCCGCATTGCGACGTTCCGCCGCCGCGCGGCAACACGGGGAGCCCTGCATCCGTCGCGATTTGAATTACACGGTGGATATCCGCTTCGTTTTTCGGTACGACGACGCCTATCGGTTCGATCTGGTAATGCGAGGCATCGGTGCTGTAGCGACCCCGGCTGAAGGAATCGAACAGGACCGCGCCCTCGATTTCGCGCTTAAGCTTGTTGGCAAGCGCGCTGTCGCCGATGTTGGCCCTGTTTGCAGGTAGAGCGGTTCCGGTGGGCGCCATGGACATTTCCTCGCAGGTCTTGATGGGATCGCAGGCAGTCTACAAATTTGTATACAAAGTACAAGGGTGTTGGCCGGTTATCAAAAGCGTTTGGAATGCTGATACTCAATCATTGCATCTGAAGTAATATTGTATACAATATACAAATAAATCCAGCAAAGGATCGATCGATGTCGCGTCAGAGTGGACGTCATTTTCTGCAAATTCCGGGACCAACCAATGTGCCCGACCGTATTCTCCGGGCCATTGATGGCCCGACCATCGATCACCGAGGTCCGGAATTCGTCGCGCTTGGTAAGGGCGTCCTGCAGGATATCCGGACCATTTTCAAAACCGATAGCCACGTGATCATCTACAGCGGCTCCGGTACCGGTGCCTGGGAAGCGGCGCTTGTGAACACGATGTCGCCCGGCGATCAGGTCCTTATGTATGAAACCGGGCAGTTTGCGACATTATGGCGCAACCTCGCCGAAAAGCTTGGGCTGGATCCGGTTTATATCGAAGGCGACTGGCGCCATGGTGTCGATGCGGCCGCTATCGAAGCCCGGCTGGCCGAAGACAAGCAGCACAAGATCAAGGCCGTTTGCGTTGTCCACAACGACACGGCGACCGGGATCACCTCCAGTGTCGAAGCGGTCCGCAAGGCGATGGACGCGGCGAGCCATCCGGCGCTGCTGATGGCGGATACGGTTTCCTCGCTCGGCGCCATTGATTTCCGGCATGACGAATGGGGCGTGGATGTCACCATCGGCGGGTCGCAGAAAGGTCTGATGTTGCCGCCGGGGCTGGGCTTCAATGCGATCAGCGAAAAGGCGCTGGCGGTGTCGAAGGCGACCGGCGGGCTGCCGCGTTCCTATTGGGACTGGGATGACATGCTGACAGCGAATGCGGGCGGCATGTTCCCCTATACGCCGGGCACCAACCTGCTGTACGGGCTGCGCGAAGCCATCGACATGCTGCATGAAGAAGGGCTGGACAATGTCTTCGCCCGTCATGTGCGGCACGGCGAAGCGACCCGTCGCGCGGTTGCGGCCTGGGGGCTGGAACTGCAGCCGGTTGTCCCGGAAGAGTATTCCAATGCGGTCACCACGATCCGTATGCCGGAAGGCAACAGCGCCGATGCCTTCCGCAAGGTGGTGCTGGACAATTTCAACATGTCGCTGGGCAGCGGGTTGGGCAAGGTTGCCGACAAGGTATTCCGGATCGGTCACCTGGGTGACTTCAACGATCTTACGCTGGCGGGCGCGTTATGCGGCGTTGAAATGGGGCTCGGTCTCGCCGGTGTGCCACACAAGACGGGCGGCGTTGCGGCTGCGATGGACTTTCTGTCCGGCAAGAAACAGAGCAACTAGCGAAATACAGGGCCGGTCTGGAACCGATATCTACGCTCCGGCCGGCCCTGACGCTTTTGATGACAATCAGGTAATCAGTCTTCCGTCAGCGATTTCAACTCGCGATAGACGGCGGCTTTCAACTCCAGACCGATACCCGGCGTGTCGTGCGGGCACGCAAAGCCGTCGACGATATAGACATTATCCGCGAAACCACCCCAGGGCTGGAAAACCAGCGGGTAGGATTCCGACCCGCCAAGCTGCATGCCCGCCGCCATGTTCAGGCCAAGCTGGTGGCCGCCATGGGGAACCTGCCGACGCCGGTCCCAGCCTTCCGCCGTCAGCATTTCATCGATCCGCAAGTATTCGGTCAGCCCATAGCACAGTGCCGGATCGGGCTGGATCCAGTCGATATCCCGCCGCATGCCGCCGTATAGAACCAGATTGTGCACATCCTGCAGTGAAAACAGGTTTTCCGCCGTCGCCATGGCGCCGGAATAATGCTGCGTCAGTTCCGCCTGCAGGGCGAAATCCAGCGGATCGCCCGGTTCCTCGAACCAGAACAATCCGTATTGTTCGACAGCCTTGCCGAAGGCAATGGCTTCTTCGAGCGAGAACCGTCCGTTCGCATCGACAGCCAGATTCGCGCCGGAGCCGACAACCTCCAGAACCGCTTCGATGCGACGCAGGTCGGTGTCCAGGTCAGCGCCCGCGACCTTCATCTTGACGACCCGGTAACCCATGTCCTGATAGCCGCGCATTTCATCCTGCAGCGGTTCCAGCCCCTTGCCCGGGTAATAGTAGCCGCCACCAGGATAGACCAGCACCCGCTCGTCGGATGCGCCGTTGTTAAAGCGCTCAGACAGCAATTGCCACAGCGGCTTTTCAGCGATCTTGGCGACGGCGTCCCATATCGCCATGTCGATGACGGATGCCGCATAGGCGCGTTCGCCATGCCCGCCGGGCTTTTCATTGATCATCATGGTCGCCAGGACCTTCGCGGGATCAAAGTTTTCGCCGGTTTCATCCAGCAACGTGTCGGGGGCTGCTTCCAGAACGCGCGGGATCAGGCGTTCACGCAGCACACCGCCCTGAGCGTAGCGTCCGTTGGAGGAAAACCCGTAGCCGATTACCGGCTTGCCGTTGCGAATGACATCGGTGACGACAGCGGCGACGCTGGTTGTCATTTTGCTGAAATCGATTGAGGCATTGCGCATAGCGGAGGCAATCGGAACCGTCCGTTCACGGATATCGACAATTTTCATGGAACTTCCTGCTGGTTACTTGATCAGCCCTGCGCGTTGCGCAAGGGCGAGATATTCTTTCGTCCGCTGGGCCATGAAGGCCGGCAGATCGTCATAGGGCATAATGACGGGCACAAATCCGAATTCATTTTTCCGAGCCAGGGTTTCTTCGTCCTGGCTGATCTTCAGAAAAATGTCCGAAATTTCCCGGCGGATGGCCTTTGGCGTTGCTTTCGGTACGGCGATGCCGCGATAGGCGCCACCGATCATGTCAACGCCGCGTTCCCGGAATGTCGGTACATCCGGCTGGTTCTCAAAGCGGGTTTCCGTCGCCACGGCGAGCAGTCTTACCTTGCCCCTGTGTTTCGGCGGCACCGTCACGTAGCCCCAGGCGGCATCGACTTTTCCGGCACGCAGTGCCTCCATCGATTCCCCTGTGCCTTTGTATCCTGAATAGGTGGTTTCGATTTCTGTCAGGTGATCAAAGCGCAAATGGGCCAGATGATTGGCGGTGCCTTTGCCGGAACCTGAAAGCCGGATTTCGCCGGGACGTTTTTTTGCATCCGCGACGAAGTCGGCGAGCGTTTCGTAGGGTGAATCGTCATCGACGATGAGCGCGTTGGGCGTGTAATGGAAGATGTTGATTACGGTGATATCCCGGGTCCGGTAGCCCGCGCCGCGCGCCGGCTGGATCACGATATGCGGCAGGTTAACACCGACGATGGTGTATCCGTCGGCAGGCATGGAATTGATCTGCGACCACACAACGGCGCCGCCGCCGCCAGGTTTATTCAGAATGGCCAGGTCCTGCCCGGTCAGCCGGTTGAAAACAGGCTTTTGCAGTCTGGCGGCAATGGTTGACTCACCGCCATCGCCAAACGGGATGACGTAGCTGACAGGTTTGTCCGGCCACTCCTGCGCAACTGCAGGCATGGCAAATGCCACGACCAGCGCCAGCGCTGCAATGCCTGAAAAATTATGAAAAATTCCCGGTTTCGTTGCTCTCACTCCGCTGGAGGGACGTATTCCGCGCAACTTTTCTACGCCCTGCGATACTGCATTGCCACAACGTTTTTGTGAATTTTCAAGCATCATCGCGTTCAGCCTCTATACCGTTTCCCGCAGAGGCATCGAAATACACGAATGTGTCAGTGTCGTGGCGGGTTATTCCTGCGTTTCGGCGCGGGCCGACTGCATTGCCTGGCGCCGCAATGCCTTGCCGGGACGTTCGCCTGTCGGTGCGCCATCGCGCCAGACGGGGCGACCGTTGACGAAGACGGTATCGATCCCGGCGGCGGGTTCGGTTGGGTGCTGGAAGTCAGCCCGGTCAATGATCGTTGCCGCATCGAATATTGTGACATCGGCCTGGTTGCCGACGGCGAGCACGCCCCGACCGGTCAGCCCGAATTCGGCTGCCGGCAGGCCACTCATGCGAAACACGGCATCTTCCAGGGTCATCAGACCCAGATCGCGGCTGTAATGGCCAAGAACCCGCGGGAAGGTGCCCCAAAGGCGCGGATGGGGAAATACGTCATGTGGCAGCCCGTCAGATGCGACGATGGAATGTGGGTATTTCAAAACCCGCTGGACATCATCCTCGTCCATCATGAAATAGATCGCGCCGGCGGGCAGCAGCGATTTCGCCGCTTCCTCGAGGCTGCACCCCATTTCGTCGGCGATTTCGTCGAGAAATCGGCCTGCAATATCCGGCCGTGGCACCGACCAGGTGACGATGACGCGTTTGGACGCTGCCAGCCGGTCGACCGTCAGGACGGTCGACGAGGCGTCATAAGGATAGACGTCCAGCGTGACCGGCTGTGTTTTACGAGTCTTTTCGACAAGGGCCAGCGACTCCCGGGTCGCACCGAAATTGCTGGCGCCGGACGATTTGTGATGGGACAGCACGACCTTGGCGCCGCTGGCACGGCCGATCGTGAAGGCTTCCTCCATTGATTTTTGCAGGTGTTCGCCTTCGTCACGCAGATGGGTCGTATACAGCGCGCCGGCCGGTCCCAGTAATTCCGCGATACGGATAATTTCTTCGGTTGGCGCGGCGCGTGCCGGTTCATAATAAAGCCCGGTGGACATCCCGATGGCGCCGGCGTCCAGTGATTCCGACAGTTTCTCGCGCATCGCGTCAATTTCGGAATCTGTCGCCGCACGGTCGAGGTCATCCATTGCGCCGACCCGAAGCGTGCTGTGCCCACATAGCAGGGCGGCGTTCAGGGCCGGGGGCGTTTCGTCCAGTGCGTCGAACAGATCGGCCATTCTGGGAAAGCGGTATCCGTCACCCAGCAGATCGAGTGGCGGCGGCGGGCGGTCGCCTTCAAAGATCAGTGGTGCGAGGCTGATGCCGCAATTTCCGGCAACGACGGTCGCGACGCCCTGGCTGGCCTTGTAGGCCATGTCCGGTTTCGACAGGAGGGCATGATCGTCATGGGTGTGTACGTCGATGAAGCCGGGGGCGACGATTTTCCCCGAAGCATCGATTGTGCTGGTGGCGTCAGTCAATGTTCCGGGTTCGCCGATAGCGGTAATCCGGTCGCCCGATATGCCAATATCGGCGGCACGGCGTGGCGCGCCGGTCCCGTCGATCAAAGTCCCGCCTCGTATAACGGTGTCGTATCTGCGATCACTCATTCCGTTTTCCTCCTGCCGTCGGGTTAAGCCCGGGATTTTCGCCTGTTCGCGTGCGGGAAGCCCTTTTTTAACCAATAGGCAATATATTCGCGATTGCTTAATTCAGCCGACAATGCCGCCGGGCCATCACGGGACGCTAAAATACGGTAAATTAGTAAGTATTGTATACGGTTGCTGCCTGATTCGGTCTTCGGTACAATACAAATAGCTTGGAGTAATTGTTGGCCCGAATATTGCGTGGCTGAATTTTAATTAACGGTATTTCACTTTAAGGTTCTGCCTGGTGCGTTTGGCTTCCGAATGCTTTGCTCTATTCGCGAATATTAGGCCGTCACGCCATATGTTTGCGGTTGTTGCTGCATGCGTTCTGGGTGTGACGGCATCGGGGCAGGCGGATGAATTGCGCAATGTCGTCGAAAGGACTCTGACGACAAGTCCCGATATGGGAATCGTGATCGAAGGGCGCCGGGCGGCGGCCTTTGAAGTGGATCAGGCTGGCGGGCTGTTTCTGCCGACGGTGGATTTGCGAACGACAGCCGGCGAACAATATTCCAACGACCAGACCTCGCGGAACAACGCGGCGTTATCCGGCAAGAGTCGAACTGTTGGTTTGCCCCGTTACGAGGCGGGACTGACTCTGCGCCAATTGCTGTTTGATGGTGAGGAATCCGAAAGCGAGTACGCGCTGCGGACCGCGCGCCGCAAATCCGCGTCCCGGCGGGTGTTGCAGACATCTGTGGGCGTGGCGCTGGACGCGGTCGAAGCCTATCTGGAATCCCTTCGGCACCGGGAGCTGGTCGAGCTTGCGAAAGAGACCATTGCGGCGCATGAGCAGACCCTCGACCAGGTTGAGGAAATGGCCGCAGGCGGCGCGGTCGGTGTTGCCGATGTGAAGCAGGCAGAGTCACGCCTGTCCCGGGCGCAGGATGATTTTGCCCAGGCACGGAACAGAATGAATGACGCGGACGCGGCCTATCGCCGGATCGTTGGCGAGCCTGTGGCCGGCCTTGTTCGGCCGCAGGTGCCGGAAAGCGCTTTGCCGGTTTCGATAGCAATTGCTGTGAATTTGGCGGTCGAATCGAATGCTGCGGTGAAAGTCGCGAAATCAGAACTGGATGAAGCCAAAGCCGAGTACCGGAAATCCAGATCGAATTATTTTCCCCGGGTCAATCTGGAAGTATCGGCGAATTCGTCGCGCAACCTGGATGGCGCGCGCGGTTCCGAAGCCGATGTTTCGGCGTTGGTAGTGATGAATTACAACCTGTATCGCGGCGGGGCGGATGTCGCATTGCGGCAGTCGCTGATCGCGCGTCAGGCGGAAAGCCTGCAAAGGCTGAATAGGGCGGTGCGGCTGGTTGAAGAACAGGCGCGCCTGTCCTGGAATGCTTTGCGTAATGGCCGTGACAGGGTTCTCGCTCTGCGGAACCAGGTTCAGGCCAATCAGGTTGTCAGAGCGACATACCGCGAACAGTTCGATCTCAACCAGCGCAGCCTGCTGGATCTGCTTGATTCCGAGAACGACCTGTTTGTGGCGCGGGCGAATTTGATAACCTCGGAATTCGCCGTCATGTTCGGGGTTTACCGGGTTCTGGGAACGACTGGGCAATTGCTCGACGCGCTGGGGGTGCAAGCACCTCTCGAGGCACTGGATGCGGGCGTTGAGGAAAGGTCCGTGCCAACCGCGCGCCCCGCTGCCAGGGCAAAGCCTCTGCCGGCTGCGGCTTTGCCGTCTCCCCTGAAACTGCCGCCATCGTCAAACCGGCCCAGCGTCGGTCCTGCTGGTACAGTCGCTGCCGGGATTCCTGTGCGGGAAGCCAGGCCGAGGCCGGAATCATTGGTCGGTACGGCCAGCCCGGTGGTGGTGGATGCACCGCATCCGCCAGTAAGATCGGCGGTTCAGGTGCCGTCGATTCTACCTGGAGACGCGAAGTTGTCCGGTTCGGTGCAGGCTATACAGGAATCTGCGGTACCTCTGTACTGGGGCTTTAATTAACGCCTGTTTTCAGTCGGTTTTATGTTTTCGGGATGTTTACGGGATGTTAATGGTGACCCCGTAAATTTGCGTTAGATGAGAATTAAAATAAAATTTATATTGCATTTTATATAAAATTGAATAAAGTAAGGTAGTAATGAAGTTGCGCGTAATGTGCGCGATGTTCGAAGCGCATCACCCCTTCCGGGTTAAGACAATCAGGCTACGGTTAACGATAGCCATGCTGACCGGGAAGAAGGCCTAAGGTTGATGCGGGATAATGTTCCATTCGGGGTAGACGGTATCTTCTGTCGCGTGTTCCGCTTTGCGGGGTGTGGGCGACGGCGGATTGCTGCATGAATAACGGGTCCTGATGGGCCTCGAAGCAGGAGCGGTACATGGCGGAGCAATCGGGAAATAATACGGGCGGGACGAACGTTCTTACAGTCTTGCGACCGGATGAAGGTGATGATCTCGTTGTCGAGATTCAGGCCGGACAGACACTTGTGTTTGATTTCGATCTGGATGACGTGGCCGTTTCACAATCCGGTAGTGACATTCTCCTGACATTCCCCGATGGCTCGCAGGTAACGCTTGTTTCCGAGAACGGTTTCACTGATTCGTCCTTTCAGTTCTCCGATGGTCTTGTTGCCACAGAAAGCAGCCTGTTCGGCGACAACGCGGGGCAGCAGGACGGAACGCGCGACTCTCAGGATGCGCAACAGGTTATCGAAAAACCGGATGCTGGCCAGGCCGTTACCGTTACGGTGCAGCCGGGCGAGGCCGTTTCCTTAGGATTCGATATCGGTGATGCCGAAGTCCTGCAAAGCGACAGTGATATCGTTCTGCTGTTTGAAGATGGCAGCCAGATCACGCTGCAGTCGGTTCTGTCGGCGGCAGCGGCGGATGCACCGCCGCTGGTGCTGTTGAATGACGGCAGTATCGTTACACCGGACGAATTGCTTAGTGCCGATGGTGGTGGCCTTGAATCGCTGGCCCAGGGGCTCAGTGATATTGCGCCGGCATCCGGGCCTGACGGTTCCCCGGCGCCTGCGCCTCCGGCGCCCGGAAATGATTCTCAGCTTGATACCGGCCCTCTAAGGGGTGATCCACCGGCAGCGGGCGGTAATGCACCGCCAGGCCCTGGGCCGAGCACCCAGTCTGCCGGTGGCAGTGGCGGCGGTGGTGGTGGTGGTGGCAGCGTGCCGCCGGATACAACGCCGCCGGAACAGCCGACGCCGACAGATCCGGTAATTGAAGAAACGGTTACATCCGTTGCCGATGCACCGACGCTCGAAGTATCGGCGGCAAGTGGTGACGAAGACACGGCGATTGCCCTGGATATCGCGTCTGCGCTGACGGATGCGTCCGAAGTTCTCAGCGTCACAATCTCGGGTATCCCCGAGGGTGCAACGCTTTCGGCTGGCACCATTGTTGACGGCGCCGTCACGTTGACGCCGGCTCAGCTTGGCAGCCTGACGATCACGCCCCCAGCGGACAGCGACGCGGACTTTGACCTGACCGTGACGGCGACATCGACGGACGGTACCGACACGGCCACCACGACGGCGACCTTGCCGGTTACGGTTGCGGCGGTTGCCGACGCGCCGACGCTGGAAGTCTCTGCCGCATCTGGCGATGAAGACACGGCGATCTCTCTCGATATCGCAACTGCGCTGACAGACACGGACGGTTCGGAAGTTCTCTCGGTAACGATCTCGGGTATTCCGGCGGGTGCAACGCTCTCGACAGGAACCATAGTCGATGGCGCGGTTACGCTTGCAGCGGGAGACCTTGCCGGCCTGACAATCACGCCGCCCGCGGATAGCGATGCTGACTTTGACCTGACGGTGACGGCGACGTCCACGGATGGAACGGATACAGCCACTTCGACGGCAACCCTGCCGGTGACGGTTGCTGCGGTTGCCGACGCCCCGACGCTTGAAGTGTCAGCTGCCAGTGGCGACGAAGATACGGCGATCGCTCTTGATATCGCATCTGCGCTGACGGATACCGATGGCTCGGAAGTGTTGTCGGTGACGATCTCGGGTATCCCCGAGGGCGCAACACTCTCGACGGGCACCATTGTCGGTGGCGCGGTCACGCTTGCAGCGAGTGACCTGGCTGGCCTGACGATTACGCCGCCTGCCGACAGTGACGCGGACTTCGACCTTACCGTGACGGCCACGTCCACGGATGGGACGGATACGGCCACGACGACGGCAACGCTTCCTGTGACGGTCGCTGCGGTTGCCGACGCCCCGACGCTGGAAGTGTCGGCTGCCAGTGGCGACGAAGATACGGCCATCGGTCTCGATATCGCGTCTGCGCTGACGGATGCGTCCGAAGTTCTCAGCGTCACAATCTCGGGTATTCCCGAGGGTGCAACGCTTTCGGCTGGCACCATTGTTGACGGCGCCGTCACGTTGACGCCGGCTCAGCTCGGCAGCCTCACAATCACACCGCCCGCGGATAGCGATGCGGACTTCGATCTGACGGTGACGGCCTCGTCGACGGATGGGACGGATACCGCGACGACAACGGCAACGCTTCCTGTGACGGTTGCCGCGGTTGCGGATACCCCGACGCTTGAAGTCTCTGCCGCCAGTGGTGACGAAGACACAGCGATCGCCCTGGATATCGCTTCGGCCCTGGCAGATACCGATGGTTCCGAGGTTCTCTCGGTAACGATCTCGGGCATCCCCGAGGGTGCGACGCTCTCGACGGGCACCATTGTCGCTGGCGCTGTGACCTTGGCCGCGGGTGATCTGGCTGGCCTGACGGTCACGCCGCCAGCGGACAGCGATGCTGACTTCGATCTGACGGTCACAGCAACATCTACGGACGGGACGGATACGGCGACGACGACGGCAACGCTGCCGGTGACGGTTGCAGCGGTGGCTGACGCACCGACGCTTGAAGTATCGGCGGCCAGTGGCGATGAAGACGCGGCCATCGCTCTTGATATCGCGTCTGCGCTGACGGATACCGATGGCTCCGAGGTTCTCTCGG
>Ga0222651_1001056_pt1 | contig 14548 bp, 13 predicted proteins | sample AntAcemetagen369_FD_179855 | JGI IMG/M metagenome (GOLD analysis project Ga0222651, IMG submission 179855) | Saline water microbial communities from Ace Lake, Antarctica - #369 | ecosystem: Environmental > Aquatic > Non-marine Saline and Alkaline > Saline | place: Antarctica: Ace Lake...
AATTTTCTGAATTTTGTAAGGGAACTGGGGTCGATCACACCTTGCTCAGGTGCCATTTCAAGGAAATATTTGAACGACATATCATAACGCGAACGCTCGACGACATCGACATCCGAAACCGTATAGATCGTTTTCAACAACAGGTACTTGAACATGCGGATCGGGCTTTCCGCATTGCGCCCATTGTTCGGACAATACTTGTTTACCAGTTCATCATGGATAAAGGTAAAATCTATCAGTTCGTTGATCTTTCTAAGAAGATTATCTTTCGGTACGATCAGGGCGTATAGGTCGGAATACGCGCTCAATTGAATTTTTTGCTGTTGTAACAACATCCCCAAGTGTTTGGTTATCAGTAAAAAAGATACGAAAAAAGGAGCGGAAACCGCAGTTTTTCCGTTCCTTTTTATTCATTTTTTATCTCGCTTTTTTGAGGGACTTTTTCAGTGGCCTCCGTTGGCTGGGCCTGTTTTCTTCCGATAACATTTGCGAAACATAAGGTTGTCCATGGTCATAGGGGTAGCCATTGGCAACATTTGGGGCCGTATTGTCAGTTCCTAGGTTGTCATAAAAACCTCCCTCACCAGGATTGTCATAATCAACAATCATTTCTAAAAGATTATGGGTCTTTTTTTTATGGGCATTTTGAGCTCTTGTCAATTGTCGCCTTAGCCATCCTAATCCAATATAGTCATGCTTCAGATTAAAATATCCATCATTTCTTTGTCCATAAATAATATTGCTCTCCTCTCCCAATTGTTTGGCTTCTGCAAGTAGACTGGCCATTTCCACAGTCTCCTCTGGAAGTTTTGTTTTATTGATAATATCTTTTAGTGCTAAGACCTGGGCGTTTTTTAAATAGGTGGCAACATCATTTTCTATTTCACGTTCCAATTTCTTTTGCTGAGCTACATTGAGTTTCACATACTTGTCCAACGCTGCCTTTTGCATGTACATACGCCAAAGCCAATTTGTTTTCATTATTTCAGGAGGCATCACCAGCCCGGCTTGGTGAACAAGGCGGTAGTATTCATCAATTCCTTGTTTTTGATCAAGGGGAAGACCTTCTATTTCTTCGAGGTTCTTCTCCAATTGTAAAATGGCACGGGCCATTAGAGGGGCTGCTTTGTGTCCAAACCAGGCTTGGGAATATTCGGTCAGGACTTCATCAACAGATGTCCTTGGAGACCATAATAACCGTTGCCACATCCATTGGTTAAAATGATCGTGGTGTCCGCTGGAATGTGTAATGTCCCCATTGCCATATCGCATTAAATCGTTGAAGACCCTGTTGTAATATTCTGGCCAGGCAAAAAACGTTAATCTATTATAGACCATGGTTAGGAATTGATCGGGCCGTCTATTGTATATTTCATGGCTCCAATGGGGTGGTAGGTCTCCGTTTCGATCAGCCCTGGGATACATCTGGATATAAGCGTGTTGGGCGTATTTCCAATGGGTTATTTCATTGTAATAGATAAGTTTGTGCCGAGCAGGGATTTGATGGATAATTTCTTTGGGGTACATTCCATAGGGCCCAAATCCAGGGTATTCAAAAAGATCCATTCGGTGCGTTTGCCGATGTCCAGGTTGCCAGGTTGTGGCATCCGACCCGGGACCATAGCCCCATGCCCAAAGCCAAGACCTAGGTTTCTCCTGTAAATATTGGAATATGGCATTATCGTCTTCATTGTCGAATTTTTGATTCGTGAAATAGATGCGACTTTCAGAATGATATTTATGGATAATTGTCGCCATTTCCTCGACTAATTTTATGAATGTAAGGCCATAGGGATTGCATTTGTCACATTCACAACCGCCTCCATCACCACCGTAGAATTCAATAAGATCATAGAACAGGCTATCCTTAAAATGCTCGTTACATTTCTTTAGCATATAATCCCGAGCTTCAGGAACTGACAGGCAGACATATCCAGAACGGCCAATAGATTCAAAGGCATTCCATTCTATGGGCACTTCGGCGCCAGCGGTATTGGCTCCAAATTTGGTCTGCGTCATTAAGCCAAATGATTTTATAAATTGGTACATGGAGTCGTCTTTGGAAGCAAAAATATTGGCCCCTGCAAGGGCGTAGTCCATTAGAGCACGTTGTGTTTCCTCTTCGGTCCAATCCCTTACCTGTGCCAATTTTTTGGCAACATTGCTTTGCCCAATTTGTGTCCCCCGAATTTCAAAGGCGGGAGCCGTCCTAATGTTTAAACTGTTGGGTAGGGCCAGTTGGCCTTCCTTATATATCAATTGCCTCAATATTTCCCCAACGGCATATAGGCAACCCCGCTCATCCAAACCAGCGGCAATTAAAATTAAATTGTTGGAGTCATCAACGGATTGTAATAGAAACCCTTCTGGACCTGGGGCCAAAGTGGATAGTTTAGGTATCCTCAATTTCTTAAATTGAGCGTTCATCAAGGAATGGTGCCCAGGGGTGCCCAAAAGAATTTGCAATTCACTTGGATTGCTTTGTAACTCATTTGTTTCGGTCTGCAGACTAACGTGAATGTTTGGGATTTCCTGCAATCTATTTTTTAATAAATCTGCTATATTACGCTCCACTGGGCTAGCAGAATTACCGGTGACGATTGCAATATTTTTAAATAATATTTCCTGTGTATGACCTAATGGGCCGTTAAGACAGATTACACAAAAGAAAATTATTTTAGTGGCATAATTGTTCATGGGAGATGGTTCTGATAATTAGTCATCCAAAATGGGAATTATTGATTTACTAGTCCACTTTTCGCCATCCAGGAAAACAGTGGTTGCATCCATACCTCGGTAGGTAAACTTAAAACAAAACCATGATTGCCTTTTGGATATAGGTGCATTTCTGAAGGTATATTATGATGAATCAATGTTTGGTAAAAGCGGATACTGTTTTCCACGGGAACAACAGTGTCATCACCTGTATGGGTCAACCAAGTGGGCGGGGTGTTTGCGTTGACGTGCAGTTCATTTGAAAAATTTAAAATTTGTTTCTCTGTAGCTGATTTCCCTAGTAAATTTTCACGGGAACCATTGTGGGTCAATTGGTCTTTCATACTAATTACAGGATAAATCAAAATCATAAAATTGGGTCTTAAATTTATACCTTCAGTATTTGGGATATAAGACTTTTCAAAATGTGTTCCTGCGGTTGAGGCTAAATGGCCACCGGCAGAAAACCCCATAATTCCTATTTTTTCCGTATCCAAGTGCCATTCCTCAGCCCGTTGCTGTACTATTTTTAAGGCTTGTTGGGCATCTTGTAATGGCCCAATACTTTTATCGATCATAGTTGAATCACTAGGCAAACGGTATTTTAAAACAAAAGCAGCGATGCCCTTTTGCAAAAAGGCCTCAGCAATTTTAATACCTTCCAACTTAAAGCTTTCCATTCCATATCCACCACCAGGGCAAATAATTACCGCTGCTCCCGTTGCTATTTGCTCCGCAGGAAGGTAAATTTTTAAGCTTGGTTGGGAGACATTTTTATATCCAAAGAACTGACTATCCTTTTCCAATTCAATTTCCTTAATTCCGTTTGGCTTACTGTTGGGAATTGTTGAGGAATAGAGATCTATGGTTTGTTGAGCTCCCGAATGCATGGAAATCATTATAAGAAAAAGTAGTGCAAGTTTTTTCATGGAGGTAGCATTTAGTTACTCAGTTTCTTTTTTAAGTCGGGAGAAATTATTCTTTTGGCTTCGTCCACATTAATATAGGCCTGTAATTCCTTAAGGGAAACCACTTTAAAATTATGGTCGAAAAAATACTGAAGATATTCCCTAAAGAGGTCAGGTGGTGTATTTACCCAGGGGTGCTCCATATCTGGTACTCCGTGAAGCGTTAGTACCACAATCTTTCCATTTTTGGCTTGGTCCAGGGAAGCCAATATTTCATTTTTGTTTTCAGTATCAGTTGCCCAACTGGGAATTAGATAGGGGTGGTCAACCAAGGGGTCATAAGCTCTGCTACCTCCGGCGCGCGCAAAGTCATATTCTTTTTCCTCTAGAAATATAAGCGTATTGGCGTTTAATCCATAACCAGGATAAGCAAAATTTTGTGGTTTGCCAATCCCTAAGGAGTCGCACTTATTTTCTATGTATTCCAACTCTGCATTAAATTCCACTTTGGATAGTTTGCTTACATTGGCATGGGTGTGGGTATGATTGGCAACTTCAAAGCCCATTTTGTCCAGAGCCTTGATCTGTCGCCAATTCATGTACAAGGTACTGTCCTTATAATTCGGGGGGAATTCACACACAAAAAAAGTAGCTCCAAAACCTAACTCTTTTAACATTGGTGCTACAACGGAATATTGACTTGCCGGAGCATCATCAAAAGTGAGTACCACTAATTTATCAGGTATTTCCTTTTTCAGTATTTGCGAATGCGCTTTTAAAAAAAGATTAAGGGCAATTAAGACTAGGATGTTTTTTATCATGAAAAATTATGGCTTGGCTAAATTTAGGAAATTTTGAACGAGTTGGATGTATTTTCAATTATACCAAACAGCATAACGCGCCCTTCTTAATTCCAAGGCCAATCCCTCCTCTATTTCCAATGCCTCGGCCCTGGTCAATACCGGGTCTATATGATTGTAAAGACTGGGCCTCAAATACAGGCCGTATTTTTCAACTAAATTGGAAGATAACTTGTGGCCCTTCTTGTTTCTGTAGCCCGTCTTGTGTTGTTCAAAACGTTCCTTGGGAAGCTTAGAGGTCATACCTACATATAGGCATTCCAAAACCCCATTAAACTGTGGGTTTGCGGCCCTAAACTTGGCATTTTCGGTAAAAACGCGCTTGGATAATTCCACAACATATACGCGGTAAAGAGCTTTGGACATGGTTGATCAACAATAGATGGGCATAAACTAAGCAAAAATCGTATAAATTATCCACTTTTCCATATCGAGTTTTTTTGTTTCAACGGTTGACATCCCATTTACGATTGTTTGTAATGTCCTTCTTAATTCAATAATGTTGTCAAGGCATAAGTAAAAATAAAAGCAAATATTGGTGCTACTGCCCAAACCGTAAAAAAGCGTTTCACCGTTTTATTGGCAAACGTATTCTTAAATCCGTTTTTACTAACACTCAAAGCAATGAAGCCTGCTGCATTAAGTTGGACCAAAGATGTTGGAATTCCTTTTGAAAGGGAGGCAAACAGCAAAAAAAATGGCAACTATTAAGGCAATTACGGTAGCATAGAAGGGGCTGACCTCTACTATTTCCTTTCCTGTTTTTTGGGTTACTTTGTGACCCATAAGAGAACTCCCGATGGCAAAACAGGGCGCTACGATCAAGACCGATAAAATTATGATCGGTTGGAAGTTTTGTAAGGTGTCCACACCTATTTCATTGGCTGTGAGTGAAGCTATGGGGGCAGCTGCATTGGCCACATTGTTTGCTCCAATTGAAAAAGCCACATAAAGGGAAGAAAGTATAAGCAGGGCTTTTAACACCTTATGTTCTTTTAGATGTGAATAATCAGTGGTAAAAACCTTGTCCTTGAGTATGGGAAAAATCCATTTGTGTACGACTAGTATTATTAGAAATGAAATTATGGGAAGTATAACCCATGTTGGAATTATTTCATAAAATAGTTTTCTTGTATTTAGGCCGTCCAAAGCGGTTGCAGCGCCTGCAATGGATAATACACTTGCCTGACTGGTGGATTGTGGTACGCCAATTAGATTCGCTATTAACAGGGAAAGTCCAATTGAAAGCAATATTACCGAAGTATTGATCGGCGTAAAAAAAGATTGTTCCAATAATCCCGTGCCCAGGGTAAGGGAGACTTCCTTACCGGCAATCAAAGCCCCTGCAAGTACCATTATCCCAAACAGTCCCGGTATCATGGTCCGTTTTATGACATCGGCACCATAGGCGGCCGAAAAGGCCGGAGCTGTTCCACTGCCACCCATATTAATGGCCAAGAACATGGCCAAAAGAAAAGGTATCGTCAATAGGTTTAATAATTCTGACATAGTTCTATTTTTTATGGGATTTTAAATTAATGTTTTGGTGGATCGTTAATCTTATGATATGTCGGTTGTAGAAATCAACCCCTGTTTTTTGTTGTTGAAACCAATTGATGTAGCCTACTTCAAATCCTATTTTATCAAAGGGCATATATTGTATGCTTGCACCATAGCGGTTTTGGTCTAATACATTTTGAACAATTTCTCCACCAATATTCAATAGAATTTCATCAAATGCTTTAAAGTTTATTTCAGGAGTGGCAGCGTATCTTAGTTCTAGTTTGTATCTAGTTCTGTTATTGGCAAAATCGAAGGGCCCATTGGCTTGTTCAAAAAACCTAAATTCCGACCAATACCTATGATGAAGCCCAAGAATTTTTGAAATCGGTGACCAATACCCAATTTCCAACATAGGCCTTAGTTCTGCCTTAGTTTCTGTGATCGGGATTTCTGGATCATGGGGAAGTGATTGTAAGGAGGAAGCCATCCCGATTCCCGCATTCCAACCCTTTCCCTGTTTTCTATCCAATAGGGTTCTGGTGATAAATTGATGTTGGCGCCATGGAAACCAATAGGTTCTTTCTTCCAATTCTTGTTTTATGGAATAAGTGTCGTTGATATTGATTTTTAGATTATAGCGTGTCCATAGTAATTGCTGTGACTCAACATTTTTTTGAGCCTGAAGGTTTGGAACCATCACAGGGATCATAGTAAGGAATGCAATGGTTTTAAAATAGATGGACATGGAAAGTTCAATTTATCGACTGCGAATATAATTAATTATATTAAATCTATAGATTAACTAGGATAACAAATTTTGCTTATTTTAAGAGAAGGATTATTTGGCTAATTACCCGAATACTGTACCATAAGAATGATGAAAATTATGTTGGGATTATGGTCATTTGAATTTTTTACGCTTAGCCATTAATCCTATTTGGAACAAACATCTGGAATACCACGGCTTATCCAGTCACAGGCTTATTTAATGTAAAAATCAAAATTTGTTGATTTTTTGAGCCTTTTTTTCATATTTCAACTAAAAAGAACAATATTTTTCCGAATTTAGAGAGCCTTAACTGCATTTCAAAAACCTAGAAAACAAATAATACAATCCTTACCATGAAAAAAGAACCAAACAAGCCCCAACCAATTACACGAAGATCATTTATCAGTAAAACGGGAGTGGCCGCTGCCGGCATTACCATTCTCCCTAGTAACGTAATTTCTGGACTTGGACATAAAGCACCTAGTGATAAATTGAATATTGTAGGAGTAGGGGTAGGAAGCATGGGGTTTGGCAACCTGAAAAATTTAGAGAGCGAAAACATTGTAGGACTCTGTGACGTGGATTGGAAATATGCAAAGGATTGTTTTGATCACTTTCCAAATGCGAAAAAATACAAAGATTTTAGGGTGATGTTCGATGAAATGGCTAATGAATTTGATGCTGTTTTGGTGGCCACTGCCGATCATACCCACGCCATTGTGGCGGCGGAGGCCATGATTCGCGGAAAACATGTTTATGTGCAAAAGCCCCTTACACACTCGGTATATGAATCCAGATTGTTGACCAAACTGGCCAAGAAGCATAATGTTGCCACTCAGATGGGGAACCAAGGCGCCTCCGGTGAAGGAGTGGCCAAAACCTGCGAACTGATTTGGAGTGGAGCCATTGGTGAAATAACAAAAGTGGAATCCTTTACCAATAGACCTATATGGCCACAAGGCCTTAACCCACCTACACAAGGGCAATGGGTGCCGGATACCTTGGATTGGGATCTGTTCACAGGTCCTGCAGAACTTATCCCATATAATCAGGTGTATCATCCATGGAACTGGCGGGGATGGTGGAATTACGGTACAGGGGCTCTTGGAGATATGGCCTGCCATATCCTTCATCCCGTATTCGAAGCTTTAAAATTGGGCTATCCCACTAGAGTACAAGGGAGTTCTTCCCTGCTTTTAAGGGACAGTGCACCAACTGCCCAATCCGTACAAATGACTTTCCCGGAAAGGGGCAGGAAAGGCAAGATCAAATTGCCGGAAGTAGAGATTAATTGGTATGATGGCGGTATTAAACCCAATTTACCCGCCAATTGGCCTAGTGGCAAAAATCCAAACAAATCTGGAGGAGGTACCTTCTTTTATGGTACCAAAGGTATTATGCATACCGGTTGTTATGGGGTGGAACCAGAAATTTTGGGAAGGGACCTTCCTAAAGTGGTAGAGACAGAGCGTAGGGTGGAAAATGAGATCGGAAAGGCTTGGAATAGGGGAGGACATGAGATGGACTGGGTACGAGCCTGTAAGGAAAGCGCGGAGAATAGAAAGCCTTGTACTTCGGATTTTTCCGAAGCCGGACCTTTTAATGAAATGGTGGTTATGGGGGTTTTGGCGGTGCGCTTACAATCCTTGGATAAAATACTGAATTGGGACGGGGAGAATATGCGCTTTACCAATATTGGCAGCAATGAGACCATCAAAACCGTCATCAGGGATAATTTTGTAATGAAGGACGGTCGCCCACAATTCGAAAAGGAATGGACGGATCCCGTTGACGCCAATGCCTTCGCCAAGGAACTGATCAAACATACCTATAGGGAGGGTTGGAAGTTACCGGATATGCCGGTCTAGGTAGTTGAGCTGACCTATGGATTCAGTGGGCGGTGTTCAGTATTCAGTGGATAGTTGGCCGTGTTCAGTAGGCAGTATTCAGTATTCAGGAGTCAATAGAACGGAGCCTAGAGTCAAGACAAAAAAAGTCTAGTATCTAAGTTCTAGTAGCGAAGCGGTCTTGTTTCTGATTCCTTAGGCAGTATCTTGGAGCCAGGAATCTGGAGACTAGAGCCAAAAGTTAGTAATCAATAGTTAGTAATCAATAGGCAGTAGGCAGGAGTCAGTGGGCAAGAACTAAGAGTAAAGGGCAAAGACAAACTAGTCCAGCTTCTAGGTTCTAATAGCGAAGCGGTCTAGTTTCTGATTCCCCTATCCACCAAATTTGACGGCTAATACCAATGAATTGCTCCTTTTTCAATTTTTATAACCAATAATTTGGTATCTTTAGAAAGCTGGTGATCATGGTATTATGACCTGATATGGGGTGTTATACCTTTACTTTTACCCAGTTTACCTAATTTTCATCCCCCGTCCTAAAACATAGAAATTATGCCACTATTTATGGATCGACATTATATTGAAGGGGCCACTCCTGAAGAGGTAGCAAAGGCGCATCATGAAGACATGAAAATTCAATCGAGGCATCATTGTAAGGCATTGACCTATTGGCATGATGAAGATAAAGGCATGGCTTTTTGTCTTATAGAAGCCCCCTCCGCTTCAGCAGTAAGAGGAATGCATAAAGAAGCACACGGGCTAATACCCAATCAAATCATAGAAGTCGACGCTTCTGCTGTAGCCCAATTCCTTGGCCGGGTAATAGAACCCGAAAAAGAGGACGGTAGACCCATGACCGAGAGTCCTTTTAGGGCAATTATGTTCATTGATATGGTCAGTTCTACAGATATCACTAAAGCCTTGGGGGATACTAAGGCCCTTGTTCTAGTACATACCTATAGGAATATAGTGAGAAAGGCCCTTGTGGACCACGGGGGCCGCGAAGTGGATCGGGCAGGGGATGGATTCCTGACTAGTTTCAGATCTGCTTATATGGCTTCGGTATGTGCGGTGGAAATTCAGCGTCAATTATCCAAATATAACGAATCCCGGGAAGATGGTATTTTGCTCCAGGCTAGGATCGGTATAGGGGCTGGAGAGCCTGTACAGGATGGTGACGCCCTATTTGGCTCTACGGTAAATCTGGTAGCACGTATCTGTAGTTACGCAGAATCGGGCCAAATTACAACCGCCAAGGTGGTCAAAGATCTGTGCATAGGCAAGCCCGTCTCTTTCACTTCTCTGGGGGCTCAAATGTTAAAGGGCTTTGATGAGCCGATCGATCTGGAACTTATTGAATGGTGAGATGATGTTCAGTAGTAAACAGTTATTAGTGGTCAGTATTCAGTGGTCAGTATTCAGTATTCAGAAATGAGTATTGAGTATTCAGTTGTCAGTGATTGTAGTCATTTAGTAAATAGTCAATATAAAAAAAAGTCTAGCATCTAGATTCTACTGTCTAGTTTCTGTTCCCTTAGTCAGTAATCAGTGATTGTAGTTAGTTATTACAGAGTCAAGACAAAAAAAGTCTAGTATCTAGATTCTAGTATCTAGTTTCTTACTCCTTGGCCAGTTAGTAAATTGTCAAGACTATAAGAAAAGTCTAGCCTCTAGATTCTTGTATCTAGTTTCTTCGAGCGAAGGGTTCTAGTTTCTGTTCCCTTAGTCAGTAATCAGTGATTGTAGTCAGTTAGCACAGAGTCAAGACAAAAAGAAAAATCTAGTATCTAAATTCTAATATCTAGGTTCTATAAACGGAGCGTTCTAGTTTCTGATTCCTTAGTCAGTTAGCAAGGAGGAAAGCCAAAAAAATCTAGTATCTAGTTTCTAGAACGGACGCGTTCTAGTTTCTAATCCGTTTATCTGTCTTGATATCAGAAATCAATTGGTGCCATCCGGTTTTGGGAAATTTCTCATTGGGGAATAGCGCTTATAGCTATCAAATATTTCGGTGTTGGGGCCTACAATACGTGGGTCATTGAATTTTTTCAATTCGGTCAAGAGTTCGTTTTTTAAAGCTTTCTCAATCGTATTGAATGCCGGTGTTCCCGATAGGTTTTTTAAACAGGAAGGATCTTTCTTCGCATTGTAAAGTTCAAATTCAGGCCGTTTATCTACTGCTAAATCAAAAAAGGGTAAAATAGTGTCGTCCTCGTGATGCTCAATGAGGTAGGTTTTTGTTGGGCAATCATCAATATCGGTATAGGCACTGCCATTAATGTAGGTATTGTTTTTATCCAGTCCATGCATAGGAAGCAATTCCGTACTATCATTTTCTGCAAACTTCTGTGGAGCACCTGCTGGCCAACGTTCGGGTTTCATGTTCCATATAAAAAGAAAATCCCCCTTTCGTATTGCCCTTTGTGGATATCCCCAATTCAAATATCTGGACGAGGAGTGGCGTTCCCTGCCGGAATATGCAGCTCTTTCCGTTTTTGACAAGACGCCACTTTCCTTTGATTGCAGCAGATTAAGGATACTTTTTCCAGTAATGGGAAGCATTCCTTTAGAGGAAGTGTTGGTTATTTCAAGAAGGGTAGGGGCCAAATCAATAAATCCAATGGGGTCCTCTACAACCCTGTTTCCCGGAAATTTCTTTGGGTACCTAATGGCAAAAGGAACATGTACTCCGTATTCATAGCTATTTGCCTTGGCACGCGGAAAAGGCATGCCATTATCGGCAGTTACGATTACAATGGTGTTTTCCAATTCCCCAATTTCCTCCAAATATTCCAGCATTCTTTGCAGATGAAGATCGAACCATTCAATTTCCACAGCATAATCCTGGAGATCTCCCCGAATCTCATCATTGTCAGGAAGGAATTGGGGCACATCAACGTCCTTCAAATTTTTGGACATATTTTTCCATGATCCCTTTTCATAGCTTCTATGTGGTTCATATCCCCCATACCAGAAAAAAAATGGTTTATCCTTTGTAATATTCTCTACAAAATACCTGAAATTCCCAAAGTAATTGGTAGTGTTGATGCCCTTGGCAAATCGCTCATCATTTTGCTCCTCATATTTAAGATTACTATGCGAAACTCCTGCAGCATCGTTTTTTCTCCAAAGCGAATCCCCTTCTGTACGGGCGTACTGGAAAGGACCAACTCCTTTTCCCGTTCTTCCGGTTGCATATCCATTTTTTTCAAGCAAATCCACAAAGGGCACATACTTCTTTAACCAGGCCGAGGCATGTTGTCCGGCCTGTTCATTTTGCCAATGATGCCTACCTGTAATAATTGCGCTTCTGGAGGGTGCGCAGCCTGGAGAACCGGCATAAACGTTTGAAAAATATACCCCCTCTCGGGCTACCCTATCAAAGGCAGGCGTTTTAACAAAGTTTGACCCCTCGTAACCAGTGTGGAAAAATGATTGGTCATCACTAATGGCAAAAAGAATATTCGGACGGTTTTGCGCAGAAGCATTTAACCCCAAACCTGTATTTAATAGTACTGAAATAAAAATTACTATTCTTAAGGTCATATTTTTTTCTGGTTCAATTCCTGCTTTACACTGGCCGCCTTGTCCATGTCCGAACCCACCAATCATATTTTTAGCGTCTTTTCAGCCAGTTTAATATTTAGATTCCTTCTGTTTCTAAATCCCGGTTCAAAAGGGACTGTCCAAAAAAATGGAATATAACTTAGCAGGGAAAGCAACCAACCCTTGTTTAATTGGAACGACTTTAAACTGCCATAAGCATAGCTGCCATTATTCGTTGGCGTTATTTGGTCCACTATTTCAAACATATCTTTTTGAAGCCTAATATCCAATTTTGGGCTATTCCTTAAAGTAATTGTTTCGTTCATGTGCTATATAGGATTTAATTTTGAAGGTGGACTTTAATGAACCTCACTAAAAATAGGCTTTATTTGTGGAGTCTTACAAGTTTCCGACTAGGACTTATTTTATAAAATACCCGGACACCTTCCATTGATCACCATCTTTCATTTGCGTAACGGTCTCTATACTCTCGTTTTTATTTTCAAAGGAGGTTTTAAATTGAATTACGATATACTCCCCATCCGGCGCTCCTGGTAGTGCTGTATGATATTCTGATGAAATTACATCCCTACTAATCACTTTTCCCAAGGGAGGTACAATACCACTTAACTGTTGTGTCCATTGTTCCTTTGTAACCGCTTTCTGAAAAAGAGAAGCCGCATTATCCCAACTTTGGGAATAATTATTATCATAAATTAAACCCAGCCATTCTTGGGCATCTTGGATTACTTCCTGTTTCAGGTCATTGGAAACTGTTGCCTCGGTATGAACACTTTCAATTTTCTCATTTTTAGGTTCGGACTTACAGGACAATAGGCCTGTAGCAACTAAAAGGGCAAGGTATTTGTGCATTGATTTTTTCATGAATAAATTATTTTTTTATGGGCTAACAATTCAACACCCTATAATTAAATTATGGATTGATAAAAAATTCACTTTAATGTCCTAATAATTATGAGATACATAAGTGTTTTTCACCGGATTTGCTTTTGCTTTATCGATGAAGTACGGTTTTACCCGATGAAAGGCAGTTTGAGTTGAACGTCTAAAGTTCAAAGTTCAAAAACTGAAGGTTCAAGGTTCAAAGTTCAAGGTTTAAGGTTGAAAGTTCAAAGTCCAAGGTTGTAAGCCACAATTGGGTAATGCTGTCCGGTCTAGCGGAGTCGTGGTTTGTCAGGTAGAGCGGAGTCGAGACCTCAATAAAAGTTATTATTGTCCTATACCTCTCGACTGCGCTCGAGGAGCCAACAGAGAACTGTTAGCTAAAAGTGCAAAAATGAAGGTTCAAGGTTTCTATTTAGTCGGCAGTTGCAGTTGGCGGGAGGAGGTTCAAGGTTCAAAGTCCGAATTCCTGAATAACAAAATATGGCAGTTCATTGTATTCTAGTAAGTTAAGTAGGGTAGGGCTCAATGTGAAAGACTATGCACAGAGGACTAATATGAATTGGCTTTTTTCATTTATCAATATACTCAACGAGGTTAATAAGTTCAAAAACAAGAGCTGTTCGTTTTTGCCCGACAGGTTCCATTTTCAACTTTACTTTCAATTCAATAAACTTATTGGCAAATTTGCAGAACTTCTCATTAGTAACAAAAATTCCCAGCCAGTCAGCAAATTCGGTCAATTCCTTCTTGTCTTTTGAATATTGCAGATTTTGAACGAGATCGGCAGATGCCCAATTTGAATTTTCCAACTTGTTGATTTCAAGCGATTCTTTTTCTAAAAACTTGTCCAATAGATAGATGTTAGAACTGAACGTTTGAAGAGCTTTTTTTTCGGCCTCTTTGATTTGTTGTGTCTTAAACAACGTTATTGTCCATTCGAAAAGGAAGATTGGGAAACCTATGTCGTCTGGAAAGTTTTTCTTGAACCAATTGAAATATCTCAGAGCTCCGGAATAGTCATTTAACTTTAAGTACAGCTCGGGCGGTAAATAACGAAGCCCTCGACTATCATCAAAGAATCCACCACACCGTCTTTTATCGGGCGCCAGTTCCCGCTTGATTACAATAATTTTCTTTTTAATTCTTTCTATTTGTTTTGGAGTCATCCATTTCTATCTGTTTAATTATATTCCACTTATTTGTATCGGTTTATGCGTGTATTTAATGCAAACAATTTAGCAAATACAAACTTAACTTGCCGTTGTATGGCAGTATTTTCTTGTCCAATCTTAAAACCCTTATCGCTGGCGCGAGCCTACCTTTGGTAAACAGGCATCTTGCTCTTTCTGTCCTGTTATGGAACGGTGGGGTTGAAAGTTCAAAGCTCAAGGTTCCTATTTAGTCGGTAGTTGCAGTTGGCAGTATGCGGTTCAAAGCCAAAAGTTTGAATGCCACAACTGGGCAATGTCGTCTGGTCGAGCGCAGTCGAGACCA
>Ga0222651_1001064_pt1 | contig 14500 bp, 30 predicted proteins | sample AntAcemetagen369_FD_179855 | JGI IMG/M metagenome (GOLD analysis project Ga0222651, IMG submission 179855) | Saline water microbial communities from Ace Lake, Antarctica - #369 | ecosystem: Environmental > Aquatic > Non-marine Saline and Alkaline > Saline | place: Antarctica: Ace Lake...
GAGGATTGAAGTGCATACCCTTTACCTTAGTTGCTTTCTTTACTGATCCTGCTGTATTACAGGCATTGTGTAGTTTCTTATATATGTTATTCATATTTTTATTCCCCATAGTTTATTGATTAATTGTTCTTGTTCTTTAGTTAAATCTTTATAGTAAAAAAAATGATCCATGTCTGGTGGTTCACACATCAAAGCTAACTTCTCTATGCTACCCTCACAAAACATAATCATTCTTTCCCACAAAAGAATCTTCTCAACCATTTTAAAATAAAGATATTCTAAATGGTCTGGCTTCAACAACTCATGGCTAGAATCAAAAACCTTTGAACCTTTATCGTTTACATAAACGAGGTAAGGTATTTTTTTTGTTGCCATATAGTAGAATGAAGTCTGTGTTACATTTGTAAGTAAAGGTTCTTTTGGTAACTCTTGAGATCGCATTGTCCACTCTTCTTTACCTTTTGTTTTATAAACTCTTGGTGGCTTAGTTTTAAGCTCAATTATTTTATTTTTGCTCTCATAATCAATCCTACCAATGATGGGTTTAATCATGGTCATTTCTTTTTGCTCGACAAACCTTTCACAAACCATTTTTTCTTTACCCATAATTTCTTGCACAACTTTTTTAGTTTCAGAAATTGCATCATGGACATGGTTCAACATTTCTTTTCTGGCAAACTCATCTTTTTTATCGACAGGTTTTTTCTCATCTAAAAGTTTTAACTCTGTTTGATAAGCTGTGTTGTAATCTCTATCTTCTTTTGTGAACTCTGTTTTCTTAATTGTTTTTGATTCATAAATTACATCAGCAATTAATCTTTGTACTGTGTTGTTAACTAGGTTGCCAAATTGTGCTGCGTGTCTAAATGGAAAAGTTCTTCTAACTTCTTGTGGAAAAGAATAGTTAATTAAATTCTTTGCCATTGGAGAGCTTGTTGAAGAATAGGACCAATGTGCTAATCCTTCTCCACCATTATATATTGAAAATGCTTTTTGTTCTTCTGTTTGTTCTCTAAGTTTCATTAGTTCCTTTGTTTTAGTTCCTTTGTTTTCCAATACTTATAAAGATATTTATTTACTTGTCAAACAATTAATATGATGTATATACATACAAATCATATAACAAAGAAAGGTAATAATGACACTCGAAGAATACAGAAAAGAAAAAAGTTTATCCTATTATAATTTAGGATTAGAACTAGGTATAGTAGGTGTACAAAATCCAGGCACAAGTGTGCAAAGATGGTGCTTGACATCAAAGATAAAAAGATTTCCTGATCCGAAAATGGTTAAGAAAATTATTGATGTAACTAAAAATAAAGTAACTTTAAAGGATTTATATGAAACCTGGTGGAACACCGAAGTTTAAATATAAAAGAGTAAAAATAATTTGGCAAGATATTGTTACAGACCCATCTTGGTATGACAGCTTAGAAGATGTTGACAAGTTAACTTACTCATGGTGTGAAGATACAGGTTATCTTTATTCTAAAGATGCTAAGATGTTAAAAATATTTACATCATATTCTTATGATGGAGATAAATTAACTATTGGAACTATAACTGTATTTCCTAGATCAGTTGTTAAAAAGATAGAGATATTAAAATGAAACCATTATCAGAATATGACCAAGTAAAAGCAATTTTAATTAAACATAATGCTTTAAATAAAACACTAGATGATATTGTAGATTCTGGAACTGAATTATATACTGACCTATATGAATACTTCCAAGAAGATATGCCATACGGAATACAAAAGGCTAGAGATGGAGATCCAGATGTTTGGATTGCTGACAGACTTTTTGAGTTAGATTTATTTAAAGAAGAATCTGAAGGGATTTCTGGAGTATGACATACGAAACAATTTTTGATGAACATGATGATAGTATTGAATTAAAGAAATTAAAAACAGAAAATAATCAACTAAAAAAAACTATTGATATAATTCAGACCGAAAATGATATAAAAGATTACGAGATAAGAATTTTAAAGGAAAGATTAAAAGAAAAAAAATAGGGAACAATGGAAACAATTAATATTGAAGATCAATGTTTATTATACTTCTTTTATAACAAAAAAGAAAAAGTATATATAGGTCAAACTGCTAAGGGTTATGGTAGATTTTATCAACACAAAGATAAAAAATTTGATAAACATAATGTTAAATATATTTCTGGTAAAAAATTAAATTTTATTAACCATGAGTATTTTAGAAAATATTATGAGTTGCGTTTAATTAATAAGTTTAATCCAAAATATAATAAAGAAAAAACTACTCCACCAACTTTAAATGAGTTTATTTGTAAAATGTTTTTGTGGTATGAAAATCCTAATCCAACTTTTATAACTCCCCTTACTGCTTATAATCAAATCAAATATAATAAATATTTAGAATATAAAACCAAACAAAGAAAACTTAAAAAAGTTTTAAATCAATACACTAATGTTTGGAAAGATTTACATATGAGTAAAAAACTTTATATTGATAATGAAAATGCTTTTACCTTTTTAATTAAAGAAACAATGAAACCATCAAACAACTATTCAATAAAATTTACACCAAGAAAAGAAAGATTACATAACTAATAATGGCTAAAACTACTTTTTTCATTACTGTTAAGGCTTCTGTTAAAGGTGTTCCTTATCCTATTCCTTATACTTTTCACTTTAAAAAAAAAGATCATATTGGTCAAGCATTTGAGGAATTGTGTAAAAAAACAAATCGTTCTTTAAATAATCTACCACCTATAACTAAAGTAGAAACACACACAAGAAAAGAGGGACTTATAAAAATTTATGGCTAGACACGCTAAATACTTTGATAAGGACCTATATAGTAAGTTCCATAGAAAATATGATGGGATTGCTATGTGTGATGTGGATAGTGTTGAAATATGTGGTAACAAAGGGTGTTGGAAACCTCTAGCAATCATTGAACACCTTTTTGATACTGGTTCTGATAAAAAGAAGTACACTAATATTGTAGAACAGATTGGACAAGCTCTTAAAGTGCCTGTTTTTTTGGTATATTATAAAAAAACGACCAGAGATAGCCTAACCTTTAGAGTTGCTCAAAAGCACCCCATTAGAACGCCATTAAGACCCCATTCTGAAGCTGAGTGGGTAGACATATTAAGACAGATACAAGCTAAGCACCAAAAGGTATGTAATTATGGGAAATAATATTATATTTAAACGATATTGGTGTATGCCTTCTCATAAAACCTTTAGTATTAAACCCTTTAAAGAATTAATAGATGAAGAACTTGGTAATAATTATATTGATCCTTTTCCTTATCCCTTTAAACAAGATGCTATTGAATATTTAAAAACTATACCTGATAATTCAGAGAATTATTTAGTTTTTGATCCACCATATTCACAAAGACAATTAAAAGAAAAATATCATAACAATGGAATATCTCTTGAACACCCAATGAACTCATCTTATTGGTCTAATTGTAAAAAGGAAATTTCAAGAATTATTAAAAGTTCAGGTAAAGTTATTTCTTTTGGTTGGAATAGTAGTGGTATTGGAAAAAAATATGATTTTACAATAACAAAAATAGTTTTAGTAGCTCATGGTGGACAACATAATGACACAATAGCTACAGTTGAGGTTAAAAATGAAGTATGACGCACACATTAGAGTAAAGTTCTCCATCTTTAGTGATCCTAGTTTTAGATCAATTCCAGAAAACCATAGACCTCACGCCTATCTCGTATTCATTTGTTTACTAAAATTCGCCAATGCCAAAACCCTCACTTGTTATCCACGCAAAGCCACTATATCTGATATGTCAGGGTTATCCAGGACCACAATCTATCGAGCTACGCTATGCCTGGTTAATGCTAAAATAATTAAAAAGAAAAAGCTAAAGTCTACTTTATTGTACACGCTAAACCCTAAGTATATCGTGGGTTATAGACCAGACGTTTCAGAGAGAACACACAGTGTTTCTAAGGGAACACACCATGTTTCTGTTAGACCGACATTAAAAGAACTAACATATATAACTAACATAGATACTAACAAGAAACAGTTTAGTAATAAGTCTAGCGAGGTAGATGCTATCGTAACATCTAATATAGGTAATAAAGAATTTATGATTAATGAGTTATCGAAACTCCCCTTGCCTATCTTAGAAACAGACCTTAATAATAAATACTATTGTAAATTGGCAATCATAAGAAAGGAAGAACTGGCTCGTGAAAAAGACGCTGTATATGTAAGTCCTCAAAAGATTATCTCAGCTCTTAGTAATATAAAGAAACAAAGCAATGTAAGATACAGACAAAAAGTTGAATACAATAAAAGAAACGGAATAAAACCATGGCTAAAATAAAGATACAATGCGAGGCTACTACTAGGACCTCAATTAAATTAGGTAAACCTAGAAGATGTAAAGCTAAAGGCTATTTTACCCCTACTACCAGGCGTATGCTTTGTCGTTTTCATGGGTGTAATAAAACAATCAATAGTAAGACAAGAAAATATAAAGGTCTATACAAGAACGATAATATTGCTATAGATACAAAGGTAAAAATATTAAAAAATTTAATAAACTTCAGGGATAAAACAGATGAAGAAATCAAAGAGTATATCACCCAAGAACAAGAACGAGCTACTAAATCTAACAGATACAGAACAAAATACTATTCTAGACACTACTTACGCTGGAGGTCTGTCCATAGACGTAGCAAGGGACTTGCAAATCAACTTGAGGACTTTTTACAAATATTTAGAGCAAAATCCAAAGTTCAAAAGTGAGTATGATAAAGCTCAAGAGATTGGAATTAAAACCTTAGTTGAGAAGATGTTAAAGATCTTTGATACTGACCCCTCAAATATTGAACCCAATGAGTTGCTTTTTATTAGAGAAAAAAAGGATTGGTTGAAGTGGTTAGCTCCAAGAATAAGCTCTTTGTTCCAGGAAAAACAAAAGATTGATGTTAAAACTGATAGCAATATAAAGATTAGTTGGTCCTCAAATGATGAAGATCTAATTGATGTTAATGAGGATATAATTGATATACCCCCAGTTATTAAAGATTAATTATTATGTTTATGTATTGCGTCAATACCTATGTTTCTTACCATCTCTTCATAAAACTCATATAACTCTTTATGAGCCTTAGCACCCTCTTTTATAGTAAGAATATCTTGTATTCTTTCAGTTACATAAAAAGCACAAATCCTGTCATCAGGTTCATACTTAAATTGAGAGTGTTCTAAATCGTATTTGTTTTTTTTGTTTTTCATATTCCCCTTTATTGTTTATTGGTTGCCTTCCTACTCTTCTATTTTCTTGGGTTTGTTTTTCTAATCTCATTATAAAACCAGACGTTACTTCCCCTTGAAAATTCTGTTGGTGCTCTAATTGCTTATTCATATTGTTATTGTTGATGTTATTATTAAAAATAAAACCATGACTAAGCAATAAAAATTTAAGCTAGTCATTTTTTACCTTCATTTTTTATTATATATTTGATCGCACTTGTTGTTGGGTCAAATTCCATTTTATCACAAGAAATTAGACTTATTGATATAAGAATAATAAATATTATTGATACTATTTTTATAACTATCCTATTATATTTTCTGTGCACTACATACTTTCCAAAAAATATCATATTAAAAACCATTCCTGTCAGCTATTTTTTGTAGCATTTTTTCTTTATTACTATCATCAAGGCTATCAATATAGATTTGTGGTAGTGGTTCGTATTGTATAAAGTCATCATTGATTGATTGATCTTCATACTTATGCTGTAAGCTCTCAAGGTCTATTTCTTTTAAGTAAGATCTTATTTTTTCTATTAGTTTATTAGGCATTATTTCCCCCATATTAAAGTTATTATTATTGCTAATACTAAAGCTAAATAAAAATGTTCCATTATTTTATATCCCCTTATTAGTTAATGGTGTTGTTAATTGGTTGATAATTTTTAAAAGACAATTCAGCTCTAAATCTTTTAATTTCATCTTTAAAATGAAATCTTTTAATAGTATGCTTTGCAATCTTGCCTTTTTCAAAGAATAACCAGCAAGAAGTTTCTTTGATTGGCTCTCCCATTTCTTTGAACTCATGATTTGATAATATTATCATTGTATCCCTTTATTTTAGTTATGATTTATTATTTAATAAATCTCTAAAGGGTTTAATTAAAAACCCCTTAAAGTTTTATTAAGCATATTTTAATTCTTTTTTAGTCCATCTATTTACTATTTCTTTTTTTTCCCACATGCTTTCTAAAATACTACTTAATTGATCGCAATAAATGTCTGTTTTACTTTCAACAATACGACCCCTAATATTTTTGATTTCTATGTCGTAAAGATCAGCACCATTTAAAACAATCCTAACAGTTGCAAATTTATATTTTGAGGTATTACTAATTTTAAATTGAATACCATATAAACCTTCTTTGTTTTCAATAGCACCATAATTTCTGGCAGCTGCACACATTAGAACTGTTTTATTTATTTGTGATCTTATTGTTTCGGCTACTTGCATCATTTCATTGTTTGTCATTTTTTACCCCTTCTATTGGTTGTTGTTTAGTCTTATAGTTGCGTCAATTTCTATGTTTTTGTTTGCTTGGTCCATAAAGTTTTCAATATCATTATCAAAAAACCAGCATTTTGTGATTTTGTTGTAATGACCTGTATTTTTATGATTGGTTAAGTAATCTTTATTATTGCAAAGATTCCAGGCGTTTCTTTTTATTAACCAATTTTTACCCTTTGCTAATCCAACATTTGAACCAGTTGCATCATCTATTAAAATATAACAAGTTTTAAAAGTTCCTTCTGTTTTTCTAATTCTAATCATTATATCCCTTTTTTATAGTTTTGATTTTCATAAATCATTAAGCCTGAAAATAATCCTGCTTGAGTTGCTTTTAAAATGTAGCCTTGATTTTCAAGTTTAGTTTTTTTAATGTCTGCTTTTTTATTAGATCCAACAATTGAATCGTTCCAGCTCACATACTGTATTTTTGTTTTAAACTTTGTCATGTTTCTTTCCCTTTGTTAGTTGTTTATATCTTAATCGTATATGTTATTGTTATTGGTGTCAACTTAATTATTACTATCATAAAAGTTAATAACCTAGCCAGATTTTAACGTCTTTTAATTTATATTCTTTTTTGTGTCCTAGCTCTTTAAAGAAGTAATAAATCTCATCTAAGTTTCCATGTTGGTTTATTATTTGTATGGCTCTTTTTAATGTAATTATTGTCATAGTTTCCTTTATTGGTTTAAGTTTACTTTTTTAAAGATATTAATTAAAACTGTAAATTGTTCAAAATTTAATTTTTCAATGTCATTTACATATTTTTTTAAATCATTATCTTTTTTCATTTGTTTAATTAAATTGATTTTAATTTGTTTTTTCTCTCTGTTTTCTTTGCACCATTGAGATAGTTTTTTGTCCCAATTTTTAGATTGGTAAGTAGTTTTCATTTCTAACATTTTAGTTCCTATTGTTTGATTTGTTTTAATGCTCATAAATATCAATATACACATTGGATATGTTAACACAATAGTTAATTTAAATTATCTTTTAGAATAGTTCTAATGTAATGTTGTGGTATTATTGCAACAGTTAAGATTGAAAGTATATATATAAAGAATAGGACCAGGATATATAAAGGACCAATTAAAAGAATAGTTAAAAGAATATATATAAAGAATAAGATCTAAAAGAATAATAGTTAAAAGAATATATATTGAAATAGTTGCTATTCTAATTCATCAACGAATTTTTATTCCTAATGCGTAAACAATCGGATTAAGTACCAATCAACTAATATAAAAGAATAAATATTATTACTATTGATAATCTTTAATTATCGTTAGTAATTAAATTATAAAATAAGTTAGAATCATTCCAATCTATCACTTTTTTTGTGGCAAAATGACCCCATACCCCCCAGATCGCACCCGCACTTTATTATATATATATACATGGATAATTTTCACAACCACACAGACAGCTCTCTAAAACAACCCACCCCCTTTTATACACACTTAATCTAAATTTTTTATTTTACTATTTTTTAAAATACACTAAATGTAGTATATGGATTACCTTGACTTAGAAGATGTAGAATCAATCTGTTATATTGAAGAAGGCAGCAACAATGTAATAATGAAGTTCTATGGTTTTAGTGAATCTAAACAAGCTGAACTATTTAGCATCTTTGCTATGAAGAAACTAGACTTTGACTACATACCCAATGATGCGTATAGAAACAAATCTATACACTAGATATGGATATTAAGATTCCCTATACACCAAGGAAGCTACGTAATCTCTTTCGAGGATTACAAGAAACCGAGGTTAAATGGATATAAAGATTCCATACACACCTCGAAAGCATCAAAACTTTTTACACAAGCAAATAGATAAACATAGATGGAGTGTGCTAATATGTCACAGACGCTTCGGAAAAACAGTCTGCATGATCAACCACCTTATTAAATCTGCACTAATGTGTAAATTGAAGAACCCAAGATTTGCCTACATTGCACCAACCTTTAAACAAGCTAAGAGTATTGCCTGGGATTACATGAAACAGTTTACAGATAAGATCCCTTATATTAAATTTAACGAAACTGAACTTAGAGTTGATTTACCCAATGGTGCTAGGATAACATTACTAGGAGCAGAAAATTCTGATGGATTAAGAGGTATCTATCTTGATGGCTGCGTAATTGATGAGTATGCTAATGTTCACAGCAAACTATTCCCAGAGATTATTAGACCAGCATTATCAGATAGAAAAGGCTACTGTGTCTTTATTGGTACACCTGCTGGAATGAACAACAACTTCTACGAACTATACCAACACGCACAAGGTGCGGAGGATTGGTTTAACTATAAGGCAAAAGCATCAGACACTAAGATTGTAGATGAAGAAGAGTTGGTCAAGGCAAAAGAAGTAATGGGTGATAAGAAGTACAACCAAGAGTTTGAGTGTGATTGGATAGCTAACATTGAAGGAGCTATCTATGGAGATGTGATTGGCAAGATGGAAGATGAAAAGAAACTAACAAGAACGCCTTACGATCCTGCACTACCAGTTTCTACAGCATGGGATTTAGGGGTCTCCGACCATAGTGCTATTATATTTTACCAGCAACTTGGAACAGCAATAAACATTATTGACTACCATGAAGAGAGAGGTCAAGGATTACCTTATTACATACAGATGATTAAAGAGAAAGATTATGTCTACAAAGATCACTATGCACCACACGACATTGAAGTTACGGATTTTGGAAATGGTAAGACCAGGAGAGAGGTCGCATATCAATTAGGAATAAGATTTAAGGTAGTACCAAAAATACCCCTTGAGGATGGCATACACGCCACTACAATGACCTTGCCTAGATGTTACATAGATACAGACCATTGCAAAAAGTTAATAGATGCGTTAAGACATTACCACAGGAAATATATAGATAAAGATAGAATGTTTAGATCAAAGCCTGTACACGATTGGAGTTCACACGCAGCGGATGCTATGAGGTATCTAGCGGTTGGACTACAAGAAATTAACACTAGACAAACTGCACCACAAAGTGTAGCAGAGAATGAGTATAGGATTATATAATTATGAGTTTTTTATCACCAAAAATGCCACCACTACCACCAGTTCAACCTTTGCCAGAACCACCTTCAGCAGAAGTCTCTCAAGAAGATAAAGCTAGAATTGCAGCAGAACAAGCAGCGGTAGAAAGAAAAAGAAAAGGTAGAAAATCTACTATTCTAACTTCGCCATTAGGCGTTGAAGATGAAGCAGAAACACAAAAGAAAACTTTGTTAGGATCATAATGGGATCAGTATTTAGACCTTCACCACCACCAACACCAGCACCAGCTCCTGTTGCACCAACTGTAGCAGAGGTTTCACAAAGTTCGGCAACAAGTGCAGATGGTTATGATTTAAGAAAAACAAAAGCAAAAGGAAGATCAGCTACAATTATGACAGGTTCAAAAGGTGTATCAGACGAAACTATAACACTAGGCAAGAAAAGTTTACTAGGACAATAATGGCTAAAACAGATTTAACTAGAGATTTATTATCAAGGTTTGACAGACTAGAAGGTCAAAGACAAAATTGGGAAACGCATTGGCAAGAAGTTGCAGATTATATGCAACCAAGAAAAGCAGATGTAACTAAGACTAGAGCTAGAGGTGATAAACGAATGGAGATGATATTTGATTCTTCTCCAATACAAGCAGTAGAATTATTAGCATCATCATTACATGGTATGCTAACCAATCCTGCTACACCTTGGTTTACTTTAAGATTTAAAGAAAATGATATTGAGAACGAAGATGAAGCAAAAATCTGGTTAGAATCTGCAACTGCAGCAATGTACACAGCATTTAATAGATCAAACTTTCAACAAGAAATTTTTGAATTGTACCATGACTTAATTACATTTGGTACAGCAGCAATGTTTATAGAAGAAGATGATGATGATTTAATTAAATTTTCAACAAGACATATCAATGAAGTTTATATTGCAGAGAATGATAAAGGCAGAGTAGATACAATCTTTAGAAGATTTAAAATTTCTGCTAGAGCAGCAATACAAAAGTTTGGAGATAAAGTTTCATCTGACATTCAAGGAATATTTAAAAAAGATCCTTATGCAGAAGTAGAAATTATTCACGTTGTTTATCCAAGATCAGATTTTGATCCTAAGAAAAAAGATAAAAGTAATATGCCATTCGAATCTGTGTACTTAGAATACAAAAATGCAAATGAATTATCTATGTCTGGATTCAAAGAGTTTCCTTTTGTAGTTCCAAGATATTTAAAAGCATCAAACGAAATTTATGGAAGAAGTCCAGCAATGACAGCGTTGCCAGATGTTAAGATGTTAAATGAAATGTCTAAGACAACTATTAAAGCTGCACAGAAACAAGTTGACCCACCACTATTAGTTCCTGATGATGGATTCTTGCTTCCAGTTAGAACTGTACCAGGTGGATTAAATTTTTATAGAAGTGGTACAAGAGATAGAATTGAACCTTTAAACATTGGTGCAAACAATCCACTAGGTTTAAACATGGAAGAGCAAAGAAGAGATTCAATTAGAAATGCTTTTTATGTTAATCAACTTCAATTGCAACAAGGTCCACAAATGACAGCAACAGAAGTTGTACAAAGAAATGAAGAGAAGATGAGATTACTAGGACCTGTTCTTGGTAGACTACAATCAGAATTATTAAAACCATTAATTGATAGAGTGTTTGCTATATTACTTCGTAACAATATGTTACCAGAAGCTCCAGAGTTTTTGTCTGGCAGAGATATAGAAATTGAATATGTATCACCACTTGCTAAAGCACAAAAATCTTCAGAGCTACAATCTATTATGAGAGCAATAGAAATATTAGGTTCACTTGCAAATGTAGCACCAGTATTTGATTATGTTAATTTTGATAATCTTGTTAAACACTTGGCAGACATAGTTGGTATGCCACAGAAATTATTAAAATCACAAAACCAAGTAAACGCAGAAAGACAACAAGCAGCACAAGCTGCAGAACAACAACAACAAATGGCTCAGATGCAACAAGTTGCACAAGCAGCAGGAGATGTAGCACCACTAGCGAAAGCGTTGCCAGAAGAAGCACAAGCTTTAGTTAATTCAGAAGTGGAATAATATGGACGCAAATAAACAATTGGAACAATTAATTCAAGGACTAAAAAAAAATTACGAATACATATTCAATACAGAAGAAGGCAAACAAGTCTTAACTGATCTTGAAAAAAGATGTCATTATCATTCTACCACCAATGTAAAGGGGGATAGCCATGAGAGTGCATACATGGAAGGACAACGTAGTGTCGTTCTATTTATTAAATCAATGCTACGAAACGATAAAGAAAAAGGAAAATAATATGTCAAGCGAACAGATAACACAAGAAACTGTGCCTGTAGAAACAGCGACACCTACAGAAACAACAACAACAACACCAACAACTACTGCAGCACCTATAACACCTGTAGCACCTGCAACACCTCCATCTTGGAAAGATTCAATTAGTGAAGATTTTAGAAATGATCCTAACATTGAAAAATTTACTGAGATAGATGCGTTAGCAAAAAGTTATATCAATGCAACTAAAATGATTGGTCAAGACAAACTAGTTATACCAACTAACAACTCAACAGAAGATCAATGGAATGAAGTATATTCTAAATTAGGTAGACCAGAATCTGCTGACAAATATTCTTTAGATGCAAAATCAGAAATTGTTGAAATGGATGAAGGTGCAATAAAATCTTTTGCCGAACAATCTCACAAACTTGGATTAAACAATAAACAAGCTCAAGGTATTTTAGAATATTATAAAAATAATATGGAAGGTACTGCACAGCAATCAAGAATTGATACTGAAACTGCTCAAACACAAGCTGAACAACAGTTAAGACAAGAGTGGGGTAGAGACTTTGAAGGTAAAGTTAAACAAGCTGGTGCATTAGCAAAAGCAAATATTGATCCAGAAGTATTAGATATGACTTTATCAAATGGTACAAGACTTGGAGACCATCCAGATATTATAAAAGGCTTTGCAAAAATTGCAGGTATGATGTCTGAAGATAAAATACTTTCAACTGAAAGTGAAAATGTTAATACAACTAAAGATATTGAATCTGAAATAAGCACTATTATGAATGATAAGAATGGACCTTATTGGAATAGACAACATCCAGATCACGATAAAATGGTACAACAAGTGTACACTTTAAGAGAAATGGCTAACGCAAAATAATATATTAAATTGCTTGTAATATAATAAAATTTATTATAAGCAATTAATAATAAGATAACTCGCAAGAACCTTATTGACCACAAAGAAAAGAATTGTAGTCTAAAAGACTTTAAATCCAAGAATTGCCTATCGTTTTGATGGAGAACCTTTCTGATTTTTAACATAACAATAACAATAATAATGGAGAGACAAATATGTCATCACAAATAACAACAGCATTTGTAGAGCAGTATTCTGCTAACATACAAATGTTATCTCAACAAATGGGATCATTATTAAGAGACAAAGTCAGAGTTGAAAGCGTTGTAGGAAAAAATGCTTTCTTTGATCAAGTTGGAAAAGTAACTGCTCAGTTAAAAACTAGCAGACATTCGGACACTCCTCAAATAGATACACCTCACTCAAGAAGAAGAGTATCTCTTGGAGATTACGAATTTGCTGATCTAATTGATCAACAAGACAAAGTACGTCTTTTAATAGACCCTACATCATCTTATGCACAAGCCGCAGCTATGGCTATGGGAAGAGCAATGGATGATGTTATTATCACAGCCGCTTTAGGAACTGCTTACACAGGTGAGACAGGTACTGGAACGGAAAGCGTTCAAACTGGTGTTGTAAAAGGCACAACTGGTTTAACTGTTGCTAAATTAATTTCAGCAAAAGATTTACTAGACAAAGCAGACGTTGACCCTTCTATACCTAGACACGTAATGTGCGGTCCAGAGCAACTTGGTAATCTATTAGGTGATTCAGAAGTTACAAGCTCAGATTTCAATACCGTCAAAGCACTTGTGCAAGGCGAACTTGATACTTATCTTGGTTTTAAATTTACTGTAACAAATAGACTACCTAAATCAGGTAATGATCGAACATGTATTGCTTACGCAGAAGATGGTCTTTTACTAGGAATCGGAAAAGATATTTCCGCAAGAATAGATGAAAGAGCAGATAAATCGTATGCTACACAAGTTTATTACTGTCAATCAATCGGTGCTACAAGAATGGAATCTGCGAAAGTTGTTCCAATTGTTGCAATCGAAGCTTAATAGATAGGAGTATATAATTATGGCTAATTCGACACAATATACGAAAACACTTAATACACCTTCTGAAAAGTTAGATACTAATGAACTTCATGGAAGAGTAAGGGTTGCTTTTGCAGACTTTACTGCTGAAGGAGCAGAAGAAACTATCAATATGTTCAAGATACCAAATGGTGCTAGAATAATTGGTGGAAGAGCAAACCATGCAGCTTTAGGCTCTGGTACAACTCTATCAGTAGGTCACGCAGCATACGTTAATGCAGCAGGAACTACTGTAGTTGCAGATGTAGATGAGTACAAAGCAGCAGCAGCTTCAACAGGAGCAGTAGGATTTAACATTGCAGCTACTACAGCATTGGGTGAAAACTCAATTGTAGATGCTCCAGATGGTTTAGTTGTTACTGTAACTACTGCTGGTGGATCAGATGCTACTGGATTTTTGTCTGTACAAATGACATACGTCCTAGACTAGTATAAAATTATTTTAAGGGGTGGAAGCGAGAGTGGAAACCCCTTAGAGTGCATGAAACAAATTAAAGATTTAAAACCTGTATTACATCTTAAAAAAGACAATTACATTTACAGGTATGTATTAGTAGACAGATTTCAAAATGATGGTAAAAATCATTATGGTTTTGACACTAA
>Ga0222651_1001069_pt1 | contig 14458 bp, 11 predicted proteins | sample AntAcemetagen369_FD_179855 | JGI IMG/M metagenome (GOLD analysis project Ga0222651, IMG submission 179855) | Saline water microbial communities from Ace Lake, Antarctica - #369 | ecosystem: Environmental > Aquatic > Non-marine Saline and Alkaline > Saline | place: Antarctica: Ace Lake...
CCGCCAGCGCATATTCCCAGGTCAGCAGGCCATAGAGACTGAACATCGTGATCTTGACGACGGCCTGGCCAATACCGATGACGGCCTTGGTCGCGATCAGTGCGCCGCCGTGCAGCCCCGCGCCAAGCAGTGTGCCGACCAGAATTCCCCCGGTGCCGGTCATGCTGCCGTTGATCACACCATAACCGGCGCCAATCGAAGAGACGCCCCGGGGCGAAAGGCTGAGACGCCGGCCTTCGAAGAAACGGCGCAGCGGGACCATGCCGATCAGCATGAACCCGAGCAAACCGTAAAGGGCGCGTTCCGGCAGCATTTCGTATATTGTGACGCCGAGGATCAACCCGGGGATGGCGGGCAGGTAGAACTGCATCCCGACCCGAAAATTGACGCCTTTCCAGAAAGCCCAGATGCGCGACCCGTTGCCGATGACCATGGCCACGGTCATCATCGGGATGACCGACTTGATCCCCAGTATCGGTGCCAGTAGCGGGACCAGCATCAATGAAACACCAGCACCCCCCAGGCCACCGATAACCGCGGCACCAAAGGCGACGATACCCACAGTGACAAGCGCAAGGGGGCTGAATTCGGTGAAGAGGCTTGTGGTGACCGGGTCCATTCTTTCTTCTTCGTTCTGGCGCAGGAAGGGGCGACGTTGCCCTGTTACCCAGGTCGCGTAACATACACCAAGTAACCGTCGATCAACCTCGCCTGTCAACGGACCGCTTCTGGGACACCCGCTGAGGCGTCGGTAAAAACATAGCAATGCCGTATAGGCGCGCCCTTTGAAAGAGGAATTGGCGGCGGGCTGCCGGGCGGATTCCATCGCAGCGCTGCGCCGCGCGGAAATTCAGGGCTCTTTTCGTCCGGGAAACCGATATGGTTTGATGTTTCTTAATATTTTTCGAAGAGGCTTGCGGTTCGAAGAAATATTGGCCAAACGGTTTAGCGAATAAAAAGCGCCTTCGTATCGCTGGAATTCCCGCAATATGGGGCCATATCGTTGTATTCGCGATAAAACGCGTCAATCAATCAGAAACCGTTTGTAATTTGTTTGCCTGATTGGCAAATGAGCGGACAGTTTTAAACGCGGCGTTTTGATAAGGGATACAATGACGAAGCAATTGTTGCATATGGTTTTGGGCGGGAAGCTCAAATCACTGGATTCGAATGAATTCGCCGACCTCGACCAGGTTGATGTCGTTGGCCTCTATCCGAATTACGAGGCCGCAAAAAAGATCTGGCGCAGCAAGGCACAGGCCACGGTCGACGATGCAATGACAAAGTATTTCGTTATTCACGTACATCGGCTGCTCGATCCGGATGACGAGTGACTAAACCCCGGCAGGGGCGCTAGCCACAATGAAAACCGCCGTGCAGGTTTCCCTGCGCGGCGGCATTTCGTTTTGTCCGTTCGAAGGATCAGTCGGCAGCCATGCTGTACGACGCTTCAATCGCCGCCAGTACCTTCGGCGGTGACATCGGTACTTCGGTGAAGCGGATGTTCAGCGCGTTCGATACCGCGTTGGTAATGGCCGCGAGCGGCGGGATGATCGGTGTTTCACCAATCCCCCGGACGCCAAAGGGATGCGTCGGGTTTGCCACTTCGACAATGACCGTATCGATCATGGGAACGTCGGACGAGACCGGGATCCGGTAATCAAGGAAACCGGCATTCTCCATCTTGCCATCCTTGTCGTAGATATATTCCTCGTTAAGCGCCCAGCCGATACCCTGAACCGCACCGCCCTGGAATTGCCCCTCGACATAGTCCGGCTGTACGGCCTTGCCGGCATCCTGGATGACCGTGTAGCGCAGGACCTTCACATGGCCGGTTTCCGGGTCGACTTCGACATCAACCAGATGCGTGCCAAAGCTTGGCGCCGCGCCGGTTGCGTTGATCCGCGCGTCGCCGCCGATCGGGCCGCCTGTCTTCCCGGCGGTCTTGGCAATTTCGGCCAGCGAAAGCGGGTCGAATTCACCGGCGTTTGATCCGGCGGGATGGGCGGCACCGTCTTTCCATTCAACGGCATCGACGGGAATGTCCCAGATTTTCGCAGCGCGGGCCCGCAATTCATCGATGGCGATCTGCGAGGCCTTGTGAGCGGCCAGCCCACCGGAGAACGTGCCACGGCTGCCGGCGGTGATGAACGTGAAGCCAAGCGCCGCCGTATCGGCAACGATCGGACGCACTTTGTCGTATTCGACGCCAAGGTCTTCCGCGACCATCAGGGCCAGCGATGCACGCGACCCGCCGATATCGGGCAGGCCTGTCATCACGGTAATCGAACCGTCCTCGATGACGTTGACGGTAACGCTTGTTTCACCACCGATATTGAACCAGAAGCCGGACGCGACGCCACGGCCCTGATTGGGACCAAGCGGCACGTGGTAATTGGCATGGTTCTTCGTCGCTTCCAGGGTTTCAACCAGTCCGATGGGGCCGAATTTCGGGCCAAAGGCGGCACGGGTGCCTTCCTTGGCGGCATTCTTGAGCCGGAATTCGACCGGGTCCATGCCGATCTTGTTGCAGATTTCGTCGATTGTCGCTTCGACGGCATATTCGGACATTGGCGCGCCGGGGGCGCGATAGGCCGCGACCTTCGGGCGGTTGGAAACAACGTCAAACGCAACCGCTTCGACATTTTCCAGGTCATAGGGCGCAAAGGCGCACATGACACCAGGCATTACCGGTGCACCAGGGAAGGCGCCGGCCTGATAATGCAGTTCGACCTGTCCGGCCGTCAGGCGACCGTCCTTGGTGGCCCCGACTTTGGCCTTGATGAACGAGCCGGATGTCGGCCCGCTGGCGCGCAGAACTTCGTCGCGGGTCATCGTCATCTTGACCGGCTGGCCGGCCTTTTTGGACAAGGCAAGGGCGAGGGGTTCCAGATAGACAATAATCTTGCCGCCGAAGCCGCCGCCGATTTCCGACGAGGTGACCCGCAGGTTGGCAATGTCGATGTCCAGCAGCCGTGCGCAATTCGCCCGGGCGACGAAATGGCCCTGGGTCGTGCACCACAATTCGGCGACATCGTCTTCGGACCAGCTGGCGAGACACGCATGCGGCTCGATATAGCCCTGATGCACGGCCGCGGTCTTGAATTCGCGTTCGATGATGATATCGGCTTCCGCAAACCCTTTTTCGATATCACCGCTTTTGACCTCGACGCGCTTGGCAACGTTCGAGGCTTTGGTCGGTTTCGGCTCGACGCCTTCGGTGAACAGGTCGTCATGCAGCAGCGGGGCATCCGGCGCCGAGGCTTCCATGACGTCGATGACATGGGGCAGAACCTCGTAATCGACCTTGATCAGGTTCAACGCTTCCGTGGCGATAGCAAGGCTGGTTGCGGAAACGGCCGCAACCGCATGGCCTTCGTACAGAGCCTTGTCGCGGGCCAGCATGTTATGGGCGTATTCGCGATAATTGATCTGCATTTCGCCGTTCTGGACCATATCGGTCGACATGAGCTTGAAGTCGGCTGATGTGACGACGGATTTGACGCCCGGCAGGGCTTCCGCTTTCGACGTGTCGATTGACCGGATTTTCGCGTGTGCATGCGGGCTGCGCAGGACCTTGCCGTGCAGCATATTCGCGACATTATGGTCGGCGCCGTATTTTGCGCGACCGGTCACTTTATCCGTACCGTCGGGACGGGTTTGGCGGGTGCCGACCCATTTGAACTGCTTGTCTTCGCTGGTGCCCGTGCTCATTCCTCATACTCCCAATGCAACGGCCGGATTGCCTTCGGCCGGGATATTCCTGAATACGTCATGACCTGCCAGAGTATGCGTCGACATCATCCAACGACGTGCGCATGTCACCCTGTTCACAGGACGCTGAAAATATTCTAGCGTTGCCGCTGAATTATTGCGAACGGTAAATCACGTCGGCGTCAAAGGGGAATAATTATGAATGACACTGTATTTGTGGGCGGCGCGTACTGGGATAAAGCGGCGAATGGCGCGGTAACGCAGGGCCTTTTCCGGCTGAACCGGGAAGCGGGCGAGCTGCAACCGGTCACGGATGGGCTGCCGGATGACCTGGAAGTCCGCCATATCACGCTGCGCAACCCGGACATGGTCTATATCGGGGCGCAGGACGGCATCTATCGCAGCTATGACGGCGGCAATAGCTGGACCCATCATATCCTGCCCGGCACGGAACGCCGCGTCTGGTCCATCCTGCCGACGGGGGACAAGACCCTGTTTGTCGGGACGGAAGGGACATCGATCTACAAGAGCGACGATGATGGCGAGACATTCCGGGAACTGGATGTCATTCGTCCCGAAGGATTCGTCGATATGGGCTTCCCGAACCGGGTCATCCGGATGGCGGCCGATCCCGCCAACCAGGATGAAATCTATGCCGGGCTGGAAGTGTCCGGCATCGTTCGCAGCCTCGATGGTGGCGAAACCTGGACCGATTGCAGCGCGGGGTTGATCGAGCTGGCGGACAAACACGACCGCCTGAAAAGCAAGATCGGCAGCGACATGCATACCGAAGGCATGATGGACCTGCATTCGGTAACCATCAGCCCAACCCATCCGGGCACGGTCATTCTCGCCAACCGGCTTGGATTGTTCATCAGCCATGACAAGGGCGACCACTGGGAAGAAATGGGCATCGGCAAGTTCTCCGACCTGACCTATTGCCGCGATGTGCAGGTGTTTCCCCATAATCCCGAAACGCTGCTGGCCGCGTTCAGTGATTCATCACGTGGTGGCGCCGGTTCGCTGTATCGCAGCGATGATTTCGGCAAAAGCTGGAAGCGTTTTGACCACGACGTATCCATGGACAGCACGTTGATGATCCTTGGCGCCAGTCCGCAGACGCCCGACCGCGTCTATTGCGCGGCGCGAAAGGGGCAGGTTTTTGGCACCGAGGACGGCGGCAAAACCTGGAAGGAATTTGGGGTGCCGCCCTTTGTGAAGGACCTCTACGCACTCGCCTGTGTCTAGAACAAACCCTCGTCGCAGATTGATTTGGTCTGGTCTGCGACGGGGCTTCTAGTCCCTCGGTTGTGAATCGAGGAATCCGGCGAATACCTTGTTGAAGGCGTCGGCTTCCTCGACATAGGGCATGTGTCCGGCATTCGCGATGGTTTCCATCCGTGCGCCGGGGATGCCGTCGCGATACAGGGTCATCCGTTCCGGGGTGGTGGCGATATCGTCCGATCCGGCGATAATCATGGTTGGCAGACGGATTTCACCGATCCGGGGGTCGAAATCCATGGCGAAAATGGCGTCCCCCGCTTCGGCGTAGCCTTCAACCGGGTTGGTTGTGAATTGTTGCCGCAATTCGGCATAACTGTCGGGCCGGTCCTGTCGGTATCCTTTGCGCAGATAACGTTCCAGCACGGCATCGGCGCGAACCTCCGCGCCTTCTTCACGCATGATCGCCGTGACCCGGCGCTGGTTGTCGATGCTCGCCTGCGGCAGAATGCCCTGTGTGGTGACAAAGGAAACGCTGCGTAGCCTGTCCGCGTGATCCAGCGCCAGTGAGAACGCGGCCATCCCGCCAAGCGAGGCGCCAGCATAATGGGTGCGGTCGATATCCAGCGCATCCAGCAGCGCAACGATATCCAGGGCAATGTCTTCGATCAGATAGGGCTTGCCTGCCATTGCTGTCTTGCCGTGGCCCCGCAGGTCGGGGGCGAGCACCCTGTAGCGATCACTGAAATGCGCAATCTGCGCCGCCCAGCTTTCCAGCGTGAACCCCTGGGCATGGGCGAGGGTCAGGACCGGCGCGTCTGACGGGCCTTCCAGCACATAATGATGATCGATACCGTTCAGGGTAATACGGGGCATGGTCAGATATCCTTTTATCGACGCTGTTCAGCCTGCATTGTCATGCGTGGTCAATTTTCGGGCAAGGGGGGGGCAGATTGCTTTTTGTACAGGGGGCAGACAAAATCAGCGCGGGACGTGGAATGAGGAGGATGGCGCCATGAAACTGACGGCAGCGCAGCGTAAGCAATTCGCGGAAGAAGGTTATCTTATTTTCCCGGAACTGTTTTCACCGGAAGAGGTAAAGGTCCTGCAGGACGAGGCCGGGCGGGTGTCGAAGATCGATGCGGCGTGCATCTTTCGTGAAGGAGAATCCGGTCAGGCCAAATCCATGTTCCGGCTGCATGAATCCGATGGCCCGACGGCGTCGCGGGCCTATCGCGCGGCGGCCCGTTCGGAACGGGTTCTGGGAGTCGCACAACAGGTGCTGGGCGATGACGCGCTGTACCTGCATCACTGCAAGGTCAACATGAAGGCAGCCATCGAAGGCACTGCCTGGCCATGGCATCAGGATTTTGGTTCATGGCACCTTGATGGGATCGCGTGGCCCGATATGGCCACTGTCGCCGTCCTGCTGAACGATGCGACCGAATTCAGCGGTTGCCTGCATCTGCTACCTGGCAGCCATCTCGAGGGTCGGCGCAATCCCTACTGGGATGATAAATCCGCATATAAATTATGGGCCGTGGGGCCAACTGAAATGCGCGACATGATCGCCCGCTATCCCGATCCCGTTCGGGTCGACGGCAAGGCAGGAACCGCGGCGATCTTCCACTGCAACCTGTTGCATGCCTCCGGGCATAACCTGTCGGCGGAGGATCGCTGGCAGGCTTATTTCTGCTTCAATACGGTGAAAAATCGACCGGCCGATGTTGAAAACCCGCGGCCTGACTATGTCCGGTCACGCAACTGGGAACCGATGGTTCTGGAAGCGGATAATCGCATTTTGGCCGATTCTACTGTTCCGGCCTGAGATCTTCCCGCAACCGGTTTTAGCGAATTTCAGCATCAAAGTCGCGGGTTCCGGTCCGGTCAGATATCCGGATATTGACCGAATTCAGATGATAATCGGCCATGATGATCGTCCTCGTCGCGGCGGTCTGTACCGCATGATTTCGAACCCTGCTCCGAATTGTTGAGATATGTTAGCGTGCCGCTCGTGACCGGCAAAACGGTCAGTGGCAAAAGGATTCGGTGAGCAGGAATGACGAAGACAGCGTTTAATATTGTGGTGGTCGGGACGGGGGCGGCGGGGCTGAGCGCGGCGCTGGCTGGTGCGGTAAACGGGGCACGGGTGCTGGTGCTGGAGAAAGCGCCGGTGGTTGGCGGCACGACCGCCATGTCGGGCGGCTGCATCTGGATCCCGGGCCATCATCATATGGCAAAGCTGGGCGTCAGCGATTCCCGTGAAGCGGCGCTGGAATACATTCGGGCGGTCTCGCCGGACGGCTGGCATAACACCGAAGAACCGCTCTGGGCTGCCTTTGTCGATCGTGCTCCCGAAATGCTGCAATTTGTCGAAACGCACAGTCCGTCCCGTTTCACCCCGAACCTCGATCCGGACCCCTATGCGGAGGCGCCGGGCGGCATGGCATTCGGTCGCAATGTATCGGCGGCGCCAATCCGTATCGGCATGCTGGGCGTATGGGCGAAGAAGGTCCGCCGGCCGACCGTCGATGTGCGGATCAATTACGGGGAAGTCATCGATACGCATTTTTTCTCGAACCCGAAGAAGGGGATGCGCCGCCTGTTGCCCCGGTTGCTCTGGCGCAAGCTCATGGGCCGCCATGTGCGTGGCAATGCGCTGACCATCGGGCTGCTAAAAGGCTGTCTCGATAAAGGCGTTGAAATCTGGACCGAGGCGTCGGCGCGGAAATTGTGCCAGGACGACGGGCGGGTGACCGGGATCGAGGTGGATCATGATGGTGAAGTCAAAACCATAGCGGCAGGATCGGTGATCCTCGCCAGTGGCGGGTTCGAATGGAATCCCGAGATGATGGCCGAACATTTTCCGGGGCCGGTGGAATGGACGGCAAGCCCCTCGACCAATACCGGCGACGGGCAGCGCATGGCGGCCGATGCAGGCGCACAACTTGACCGGATGGATCAGGCACTGATCATGGGAACGACGCCGGTCACCTATGAAGGGCGTATCCAGGGCCAGCCGGCGGCGGATTACTTCCTGCCGCATACGATGATCGTCAACCGGCATGGCAAACGCTTTGTGAACGAAAAGCAGATGAATATCGGTCTCGCTTTTTCCGAACGGGATCCGGAAACGGGCACGCCACGGCACCTGCCTGCCTGGCGAATTTATGACGGTCAGTATGCGGCGAAATATCCGCATGCGTTGCCGAAAGCGTCCGTCCCGGGCAATCATTTTCGTGCCGACACGCTGGCGGAACTGGCCCGGCAGATCGATGTCGATGCGGATGGGCTGGTTGAAACCGCGAAACGCTTCAGCGAATTTGCCAGAACCGGCACCGACGAAGACTTCGGGCGCGGCGGCAGTATCTGGGATCGTAATCGGGCCGCCGACCCGACGCACAAGCCCAGCCCGACGCTGGGCACCATTGATAAACCGCCGTTCTATGCGATGCCGTTCAAGGCAAGCTTCCTTGGTACCAAGGGCGGCGCGCGCACCAACGAGCGGGGGCAATGCCTGCGTGCCGACGGGACCGCAATACCCGGTCTCTACGCCGCCGGTAACGTCATGGCGAATTCCTTCGGTTCACGCGGCGTTGGCGCGGGCACCACGCTGGGGCCGTGCCTCACCTGGGGCTACATCGCCGGGATGGACGCGGCCGCGATTTAGGGGACCCAGTCTTGCCTGTAACTGGGCCGACCGCCATCATGGTGCGGCCCGAACAACGATAGACCGGACCGCACCAATGAAAATGAAAGCCGTCGTGTTGTATGAAGGGGGCCTCGCCGGGCCCTATGCCGAAAGCCGCCCGCTACGGGTCGAGGAAGTGGATCTGGATCCGCCGAAAGCCGGCGAGGTGCTGTGCCGGATCGGGGGCGCGGGCCTGTGCCATTCGGACCTGTCGATCATCAACGGCCATACCCCGCGCGTCCTGCCGATGGTTATGGGCCATGAAGGTGCGGGCGAGGTTGTCGAGGTCGGGGCCGGGATCAATGACGTTCAGCCGGGCGATCATGTCGTCTTCCAGTTCCGGACCAGTTGCGGCCGCTGCCGCCGGTGTCTCGAAGGGCGGTCGGCGCTGTGTGAGGTATCGGCCAAGGCGAAGGCCTCCGGCGGCTTGATCGGCGGCGGCCGGCGGCTGTCCCTGAACGGGACACCCATATCGCATCATTCCGGTATTTCCTGCATGGCGGAATACGCTGTCGTAGACCGCGGTACCGTTGTCGTCGTCGACAAGAGCCTGGCACTTGATGAAGCGGCGATCTTCGGGTGTGCGGTCATGACCGGCGTCGGTGCGGTGACCAATACCGCGCGGGTCCGGCCGGGCGATGTTGTTGCCGTCGTGGGGCTCGGCGGTGTTGGATTAAACGCGGTGCTGGGCGCAAAGCTTGGCGGCGCGGAAAAGATCATTGCCATCGATATTGCGGATTCGAAGCTGGGGCTGGCCCGGCAACTCGGCGCGACGCATACCTTCAATGCGACGAGCCCGGAATGCGTGGCCGAGGTCATGAAACTGACCGATGGGGGCGTCGATTTCGCGGTGGAAACCGCCGGGGTTATTCCCGCGATGGAGACATGCTACAACATTCTGCGCGTCGGCGGCCAGTTGATTGCCTGCGGTATACCGGCTTCGGGGGATACGTTCGAATTTCGTCCGGCGCAGCTGGTGGGGGAGGAACGCGGCATTCTGGGCAGCTCGATGGGAAGCTGTGTTCCCGTGCGGGATGTCCCGCGCTTTATCAGCCTGTATCAGCAGGGGCGGTTGCCTGTTGACCGGTTGATCGATGCGCGTATCGGCTTTGACCAGATCAATGAGGGCTTTGACAAACTGGTCAGCGGCGAGGTGGTGCGGCAGATTCTCGTGCCGCACCTATAGGCCCTAATCCACGATGGGCATGACGCCTTCGGAGAAGACGGTCATGCGGTCCAGGCTTTCCGCCAGGGTTGGCGACCGGAAGTCGAAGACAATCTCCGACACGCCAACCGCCTGGAAGGCGCGCACATCCTCGGCGATCTGTTCCGCCGATCCGGAAAACGGTTTGCGGTCGGCGCCGTCGACGGCCATGCCCGAATCATAGAGCGGGGTCTTGTAGCAGATCGTCATGGCTTCCGGGTTGCGGCCCTCCGCTTCGGTCATGCGTTTCAGCTCATCGATATGCTTCAGCAGCTCTTCCGGCGGCAGGGGGACAGCGGCAATCGATCCGACGGGGTGCCAGCCATCGCCATACTTCGCGGCCCGGCGCAGGGCGGGTTTGCTGTGTCCGCCGATCCAGATTGGCGGATGCGGGTTTTGCACCGGATGCGGCATGCAGCGCAGTTCCTTGAAGCTGTAGAACTCGCCTTCATGGCTGACAGGGTCTTCCGTCCAAAGCTTCTTGAAGATTTCCAGGTATTCGTTGCTGACAGCACCCCGCCGGGCGAAGTCCGGTGCGGACAGTGCCTCGAACTCCTCGCGCAACCAGCCGACCCCGACGCCGACAGTAACGCGGCCCTTCGACAATACGTCGATGGTCGCCAGCATCTTCGCGGTCACCACCGGGTTGCGATGGGGAACAATCATGACGCTGGTCACCAGCCGCAGGGTCTCGGTCTTGGCGGCGATGAACGACATCAGGGTCAGTTGCTCGAACGCATCGCCCTGTCCCGGGAAGCCACCGCCGACAGTGTAGGGGTATTTGGAATCGAATTGTGTGGGAAAGACGATATGGTCCGCGATGGTCACCGAATGGAACCCGAGCTTCTCGCCGCCTGTCACCAATCCGGTCAACGCGTCGGTTGTCGCGACTTCACCACGGGTCGGCAGGTAAAAACCGAATTTCATTATTCGTTTCCTTTCATGCATCGCGGGCGTTGTCGCTGCCCATCGGAGTAGCTAGTTTGCCAGACAGAAGCAGACATCAACAGAACAGGTGAATCAAGATCATGAAACTCATTGGTGGATTTGGCTCGCCGTTTGTTCGGCGGGTTGCGGTCAGTCTCAATCTTCTCGGGTTGGACTGGGATTCGGAAACAATCTCGGTATTCGATGATCCGGATGCGGTACGCAAACATAACCCGCTTGTCCGGGTGCCGACGGTCGTGCTCGACGACGGTGCGCCATTGATTGAAAGCCATGCGATCCTGGATGCGCTGGACGAAATCGCGGGCGATACGAAGCGGCTTATTCCGGCCAGTGGCAACGCACGGCGCAAGGTCATGCAACTGACAGCCGTCGCCACGGGCGCGATGGAAAAGGCGGTTACCGCTTATTACGAATATCGCTTCCATCCGGAAGAAAAGGTCCATGAGCCCTGGGTCGAGCACAACGAAGGGCAGGTCATGGCGGGACTGGCGTATCTAGACGATGTCGCGGCCAAGGTCGGCGATGGCTGGCTTGCGGGTACGGACCGGATCAGCCAGGCGGATGTCAGCGCTGTGGTCTCGCTTGGTTTTGCCGACCGCGTGCGGCCAAACCTGAAGGTGCAGGAAAAGTTCCCGAACCTCGCCAAATTCGCCGTGCGCTGCGAGGCGATGGACGAATTTTCCAGCGTAACACCCTGATAAAGAAGGAACCAAGGGATGGCTGTTGCCGAAACCAGGCGGGTCCGCACCGATGACGGTGTCGAACTGCATTGTGAACTGACCGGAAGCGGTCATCCCCTGATTTTTGTGCATGAATACGGTGGTGACTGCCGAAGCTGGCAGCCGCAGGTCGATTTTTTTTCCAGTCGCTACCGCTGTATCACCTTCAATGCGCGCGGTTATCCGCCTTCCGACGTTCCCGAGGAGTTTGAAGCCTATTCGCAGGAACGTGCCTGGAAGGATATCCGCGATGTCCTGCAGGGACTGAACATCGACAAGGCGCATGTCGTCGGTTTGTCGATGGGTGGCTCGGCCGTGATGCATTTCGGGATGAATTGTACGGATATGGCATCCGGGATTGTGATTGCCGCGACGGGCAACGGTTTCGACCCGGCGGACCGCACGACCTATCAGCGGGGGCATGATCTGGGCGCCCGCCGGATTGCGGATGAAGGGATGACGCCATTTGCCGAAACCTATGCAAATGGCGCGACCCGCCTGACGTTCAAAAGAAAGGACCCGGAAGGCTGGGCCGAGTTCAAGCAGATGCTGGCGGAGCATTCGGCAATCGGTTCGATCAACACTGCGCTGGGCGTCCTGCGGGTACGACCGTCGGGTTACGATTTTGAAGAACAGCTGGGCAAAGCCGATGTCCCGGCGCTTGTGCTGTTCGGCGACAGGGACGAGCCCTGTTTCGCACCGGGTCGTTTCCTGGCGAAAACGCTGCCGCGGGCGGCATTGACGATCCTGCCGGATACGGGGCATGCCGCGAATCTGGAAGAACCCGAGCTGTTTAACGCCACGCTGAAGCGGTTTTTCGAGCGGATCGAAGCGGGAAACTGGGTCTAGGCGGCGTTTCCGTCCTGGCCATGGCGCGATGGCAATTGCCGCAAAAGGCAGCCGCGGGTTTGACAGGAATGCGTTGAATGCCGCTTCATCGCGCCTTGTCCCGGGACAGGAGGAAATAGGACGTGACAGATAATCTGAAATTCGAAGTTTCGGACCGGATCGCAACGCTGACGCTGGATCGTCCGGAAAAACTCAACGCCTTTACCAACGAGATGCTGCATGGGTTGGTTGCGGCGTTGGACGAATGTGAAAGCCGCGACGATGTCCATGTCGTAATCCTGACCGGCGCTGGACGCGGCTTCTGCAGCGGGGGCGATGTGGGGAATATGGGCGAGGCGGCGGACAATCGCCCGCATGTCACCAAGGACAGGATCTGGCGGGATATTCAGGCCTTCCCCAAGCGGCTGGCGCGGTTTGAAAAACCAATTATCGCCGCCGTCAACGGGGTTGCGACCGGCGGTGGTATGGATCTGGCGCTGGCCTGCGATATTCGGGTTGCGTCTGAATCCGCACGTTTTGCGGAAACCTATGCAAAAATTGGCTTGCTGCCGGGTGGCGGTGGCGCGTGGTTCCTGCCACGCATCGTCGGCAAGGCCCGTGCGCTGGAACTGCTGTGGACGGCGGAATTTCTGGATGCGGGGCAGGCGCTGGAAATCGGACTGGTCAATCACGTTTATTCGGACGCTGCATTGATGGCGGAAACGCGCAAACTGGCGGAACGGATCGCGGCCATGCCGCCGCTCTCCATCAGGCTGATCAAGCGGGTGGTGGAACAAGGGCTCGCCACGGATATGACAACGAGTTTCGACCTGATCAGCTCGCACATCGCGGTTGCCCGCGCCGGCGCCGATCATCCCGAAGCGATTGCTGCCTTCCGGGAAAAGCGAGACGGCACGTTCATAGGCTATTGACCAGAGTTTCCGTTCAGCTCTGCGAGGACACGCCGGCTATCTTCACGTTCAAGGCTTCAAGCGCATCCTTGATTGGAACGAAAAGTCCCAGTCCCTCGCTGCCCGGACCGATGATCTTTGAAACGCTAAGACCGAGGACGTTTCCGAATTCGTCAAGAAGGGGACCGCCACTATTACCCGGTGAAATTGGCGCATCGGCCTGTATAAAGCTATTTTTTCCATCTTCCCGGATGCCACTGACGATTCCGGTTGTGACTGTTGAACGTAGTCTTTCATCGATAGGCGTTCCGACAACGTAAACCCGTTCGAGCTTACGCGAAGGTTCTGTGCGTATCGGCAGGGCATTCGGCACCCGCAGCGCAACCTGCACCAGGGCAACGTCGCGGCTCTCTGTTTTCCGCAATACGCGGCCAGGGATTTCAAGTCCGTTGTTGAGAATTACGCTGACATTCCCGGCATCGCCAACGACATGGGCATTGGTAAGAAGCAGGCCGTTCTCCGTAATAAAAAAACCTGAACCATGTCCCTGCCCTATTCTGACAGTAGCGACTGCGGAAAGGATTGCTTCGGATTGTTCTTGAATCCTGACCCGTTGCGGGGAACGAGTCGTGATGGTCAGTTCCGCCTCTGGTATTTGATCTGCAATCGCATCCGGTTCGTTCTGCCGAAGCGCGAAAGAAACGAATTTCCTGGAGCCAAGAAGGTTTTCAGCTGCCCGGGCGAATGCGCCATGAAACATTAACGCCATGCCGTCCCGGCTGGGGCGGGATTCCTGATAATAGCCTGCGGTTTGTATTGAAAGGACTTCACGCTGGGCCAGCGTCGAAAACACGGTCCAATCGACATCGATAAACATCTCTCCGCCGAATCGGTTCTCGGGCAAGCCGGACCAGATATTAAAGACCTGACATACGTTTGTGGCAATCCGTGTAATGCGGACACCGATAAGGTATTCGGCGGACTGGGCTGCTTTGGACTGACCAAACATATCCTGTGGACTGCCGACGACATTCAGTCCCGATCCGGAAACCGTGTCGTAGAATATGTCGCCCAGATCCCGATTCCAGTTGCCAAGAGTGGCGGCGCTGGAACCCCAGGTAATGATATCCTCGTCAGTCGTTATGACATTGCAAATGTGTCCGTCGACCCCCTTGACGCTTCCCGTGGGGCGGCGTCCGATAACCGTTCCGCGCTTGAGGCT
>Ga0222651_1001070_pt1 | contig 14417 bp, 11 predicted proteins | sample AntAcemetagen369_FD_179855 | JGI IMG/M metagenome (GOLD analysis project Ga0222651, IMG submission 179855) | Saline water microbial communities from Ace Lake, Antarctica - #369 | ecosystem: Environmental > Aquatic > Non-marine Saline and Alkaline > Saline | place: Antarctica: Ace Lake...
GTTTTGGCGGCCTCGTCGCTATCTTCTTCACCTTCCTCTCCACTCTCCTGCTTGCCTTCTTTGTCACCCGTGAGGTGTCCCGCCAGGTTTTTCTCTTTGATTCGCCAGGGGTTCGATTTTTCCAGTGTCACCTTGGAACGTTCCACCCAGATGTCGGGTTCAATACCTTCGGCTTGAATCGAGCGTCCGTTTGGCGTGTAGTAGCGGGCTGTCGTGAGCTTGATCGCTTTTTCGTTGTTGAGTGGAAGGATGGTTTGTACAGACCCTTTCCCGAAGGTGCTGGTTCCCATGACAACTGCGCGACCGTGATCCTGTAGTGCGCCGGCGACAATCTCTGACGCAGATGCGGTGCCCTCATTCACCAGAACAACAATGGGTATACCATCTACAGCGTCTGCGGTGCTTGCGTTGTACTTGATTTCAGCATCTTTCACACGACCCGCCGTATACACAATCAGTCCATGGTCAATAAACACATCGGACACTTGAACAGCTGACTGGAGTACGCCGCCCGGGTTGTTCCGCAAATCAATGATCAGTCCGTCAAGGTCACCTTCGTCCTTCAGCTTTATGATCGCCTTTTCGACTTCGTCGCCTGTGCCGCTCTGGAACTGTGCAATTCGAAGATATCCGAAACCGTCTTCCAGATAGCGTTGTCTGACGGAAGCAATTTTGATGATCTCGCGTGTCAGTGTGACATCGGTTGGCGTTGACTCACCGGCTTTCACCAGCGTGATTTTTATATCGCTGCCAGCTTCGCCGCGCATAGATTCGATGGCATCAGACAGACTCATACCTTTGACCGGGGTACCGTCCAATTTCACGATGAGATCGCCGCTCTGAATACCGGCCTTTGACGCAGGCGTGTCATCCATGGGTGACACGACTTTGACAAAGCCGTCTTCCATCCCAATTTCAATGCCGAGACCGCCATAGTTACCCGAGGTGGATTCTTGAAGCTCATCGAAAGAGTCTTTGTCTAAATACACGGAGTGAGGATCAAGCCCTGAGAGCATGCCTTTAATCGCGTGTTCAAGGAGGGTTTTGTCGTCGATTTCTTCAACATAAGCCGAGCTGATTCGGTTAAACGCTTCTGCAAAGATTCGTAGCTCGTTGAGAGGAAGCCTTGGGCTTAATTCAGCTTTTAATTCAGCTGCTTGCGTAATCTCGGATTCAAGATTTTGTGCCGCGTCAGGGGTGCCGCCCGATGCAGGACTTTGCGGGTCAGCATTTTCGGCAACGGCAGCATAGGGAAGAATGATCCCCGCCAAGGCGACTATGATTAATGGTATTACTTTCATTTTTTCCTTCCTAACTGCTTCACAGTTTCTTGATGCTCTGCTGCCTATGGCAGCTTGTTATTCGCCAGCTGCCTAGGCAGCCCTTTGTTCACGTGCGACACACCATTTCTGGGGGTCGCTTGGTTTGCCGCCAATCCTGATTTCGAAATAGAGGCCGGTTTCGTCCTGGCCGCCGCTGTCGCCCACGGACGCAATCACATCACCCGCCGTCACCCAGTCACCCGTTTCACGGTAGAGCACCTGATTGTGGCCATAGAGGCTCATATAACCTTCGCCATGACTGATGATCATGAGTAATCCGAAACCGCGCAGCCAGTCCGAGAAGACAACACGTCCGTAATGTACAGCGTGTACTGGATCACCTTCTGAGGCATCAATGAACACACCCTGCCAGCGAAGCTTACCTTCGTTTCTATTGTGACCAAATCTATGGCTGATTGTCCCGGTAATGGGTAATTGCAATTTGCCACGCATGTCTGAAAAGGGTTGGGCGCTCCCTGGTGTTGACAGGTTGGCGAGACTCTCCCGGAGTTTTTCGAGAAGCTGCTCCAGCTGACCCCTGTCTTTTTCTAATCTGGTCAGCTCACTGCCTGTCGATCGGATTTGTACCACCAATGCCTTCAGGGCATTGCGTTTCTCTCGCTGAGCGAGCGCAAGCTGCTGCTGATCCAATGTTAGGCTGGTCTGATTAGCTTCCAGCGCCAGCATTTGTTCTCCGAGCGCCAGTGTAACCTGCTCGAGTTGTTTTATTGTCGTGTTGTACTCGCTGATTTGTTCCGCGCGAGCCCTGTTGAAGTAGTCATAGTACGTCAGCATTCGCGACAGCGTTTCCGGATCTTCCTGATTAAGCAGGACTTTGAGGTATTCCTGGTGACCAATTTCGTATGCTGACCGTATTTGCTGTTCGATGTAGTACTGTTGTTCTCCTTTGGCCACCAGAAGTTCTTTTTGCTCGCGGGTTAGCGTAGAAACTTTATCCCTGTTCTTCTTTAGCTCTCGTTCAATGTCATCAATTGACTTGATCAGATCGCTGATACCTTTTTCGTTTCTCTCCAGCGTTGCCTCAACTTCTGATTTCTGGCCTTGCGTGCTTTCGAGCATTTCCTTGTATTTGGATATCTCTGCATCAAGTGCTTTCAGGCGTACTTCAACATCTTCTTGATTGTCTTCTTGATTGTCTTTTCGAATGTCCTCTCGATTGTTCTGCTGGTTGCTTTCGGCGTATATCGCTGAGGGCAAAGCCGCGACCGCCAACAGAAACAATAGCCCGCGAAGTAGGTGCGCGAGGTTGAGGTTGTCAGCCTCTGTATGTGGCGTCTGCGTCATAGTGAGATATCCAAAAAAAAGGGTTACGAGCCGCCTACTGACTTTTCCAGCGTCGGTTCTATTAACGTGTGGCCGGTCATTTGATCCGGTTGTGGTAATCCCATCAGTGCGAGCAAGGTGGGCGCTACATCGCTGAGCACGCCGCCTTTAGGTTTTAGTTTGATGGATTGTGGGCCGACGTAAACCAGGGGTACTAATTCAGAGGTATGAGCCGTGTGTGGCTGGTTTGTCTCATGGTCTTTCAATTGTTCTACGTTGCCGTGATCTGCCGTGATCAGGCACTGACCGCCAGTTTCCAATAGCGCTTCAATCACCCGGCCAAGACATTCGTCGAGGGTTTCGACGGCTTTAACAGCGGCGTCGAATTTTCCCGTGTGGCCAACCATGTCGCCGTTGGCATAGTTGCAGACGATCAGGTCATACTCCCGGTTCCTAATGGCATCGGTTAGTTTATCAGTGACTTCTCTTGCACTCATTTCTGGCTTCAAGTCGTAGGTTGCAACCTGTGGCGACGGAATCAATTCTCGTGACTCTCCCGGAAATGGGGCTTCGCGCCCCCCGGAGAAGAAGAAAGTCACATGGGCATATTTTTCGGTTTCTGCGATCCGCAATTGCTTTTTACCCAGAGATGCGACGTATTCACCAAGACCATTACTAATGGTATTGGGCGCAAACGCGCAGGGTGCATCAATATCAGCTGCATATTGCGTCAGCGTGACGAATTTGGATAGTTTTGGCCGGCGCGACCGCTCGAAGCCGTCAAAGTCAGCTTCAGTGAACGCCCGGGTTAATTCCCGCGCACGATCGGAGCGAAAGTTCATGAAGATCACGGCATCGCCGTCCTGCATTACCAAGGGGCCATTGATCACTGTGGATTGTACAAATTCGTCCGATTCATCTCGTTTGTAAGCAGCAGTCAGGCCGCTCATCGGGTCTGCTGCGTGAAAAAGCCCCTTGCCATTGACGATAAGTTCATACGCTGGGGCGACACGTTCCCATCGGTTGTCTCGGTCCATAGCGAAGTAGCGGCCAATGATTGACGCAATGCCACCTCCACCACCTGCTTGAATATGGGTTTGCAGGGATTCTAATGAAGACATGGCAGAACGAGGTGGAACATCGCGGCCATCAAGGAATGCATGAAGGTGGACGCGCTCGATGCCATGTTGGCGGGCGAGGTCAACGGCCGCTTTAATATGAGACTCGTGCGAGTGAACGCCGCCAGGGGAAAGCAGGCCGAACAGATGAAGTGCGCCGCCTGAGGCCTTCACTGCATTCATCACGCTGGTGAGGCATTCGTTGTTAAAAAAGCTGCCGTCTTCTATGGCCTGAGTGATACGAGTGAAATCCTGATGAATCACCCGTCCTGCGCCAAGGTTCATGTGGCCAACTTCCGAGTTACCCATTTGGCCGTCGGGCAATCCAACATCAAGACCAGATCCTGAAATCAGGCCTGATGGGTTGTTTGCCCAGAGTTGGTCCCACACTGGCGTGTGGGCACTGGTGATAGCATTGTCATCACTGGCTTCGCGATGGCCCCACCCGTCGAGGATGATGAGCGCTGTGGCTGGATTATTCGTCATTGGGGGGCATTGCCTGAAATTGAGTCAAAATTTTAACGGTAACGGCGTGCGTGTTGAATAGCAGCACGCAAATAATCAGTATTTGTGTATACTTCGCGACTTGTTTTAAGGACTCCCTTTTGTCTTGATTGAGCAGATATTTGATTTTATTAGTAATCACCTGATTCTGGTGAGTCTATTTGTTTTCCTGCTGGTTGCTTTTGTCATTAACGAAGGCAAACAGGGCGGGTCTGCAATCACTCCCAGCAATTTGGTTAAACTCGTCAACCGGGATGGTGCGGTGATTGTTGATATCCGTGACGGTAAGGAATTCAGCGCCGGCCATATTGCGGGGGCAGTGCATATTCCCTATGGCAGTTTCGACTCACGAATGGGCGAACTTGATGCTTATAAGGAAAAGCCTGTTGTGCTGGTTTGTAAGATGGGCCAACACGCCGGTGCGATTGGTAGGAAGTTGCGTGCTGCTGAATATCAGGATGTGCGCCGATTGTCTGGTGGCATGGCTGAATGGAACGCGACCAATCTGCCATTGGTTAAATAGGGCTGTGCGTTTTAACGCTCTGACTTTTTCCCTCTTCATGTAAAGTTGACAGAATCCACGACAACAAAAGACGCCGGATAATGTTTGAAAAACTTAAAGCCAGGTTTGGTCTGAGTACGCGAGGCCCTCACCGTCTCTCTGGAGAACACGTTGCCATGGAAACTCAAGAACCGAACAACTCTGATTCACATACCCTTGATTCACAGACTCCTGATTCTAAAAAGCCGGATCCAAAGAGCAAACCGATTGTTATGTACACGACTCGTTTTTGTCCTTACTGCGTGCGCGCACGCAACCTGTTTGATAGCAAAGGCTGGGTGTTTGAAGACATCTCTGTTGACGGCAATCCCGGACTGCGTGAAGAAATGATACGTAAAGCGGGTCGCCACACCGTGCCGCAAATCTGGATCGGCGAGCAACACATCGGTGGTTGTGATGAATTGGTCCAATTAGAAATGACGGGTCGACTCGACCCCATCGCCTTCGGAGAACAATAGTGAGCGAGCAAGCCCAGCAAGAGCAACAATTTATCCTTCAGCGCATCTATGTCAAAGATATGTCTTTTGAATCTCCAAAATCGCCGGATTCTTTTTTGAAGCAATGGAAGCCGCAGATCAACCTGGAGTTGAATACTGCAAATTCAGCTTTGAGTGATGACAACTATGAGGTTGTGCTTTCCGTGACGGTGACGGCAAAAAATGAAGAAGATGAAGTGCTTTACCTCGCAGAAGTGCAGCAGGCTGGCGTATTCATGATCAAAGGAATGAAAGAAGAAGCGATGGGACAGACTTTGGCAAGCTTTTGCCCAAACGTTCTGTTTCCCTACGCGCGTGAAGCCATTGATACCGTCGTGACCAAGGGTAGTTTTCCTGCATTGATGCTGGCACCGGTAAACTTTGACGCGATTTATGCTCAGGCCAAGGCAAGAGCAGAGTCAGAGAGTGCGACCATACAGTAAGCGCCGTTTTGAGAACTGATCAGCCTGTGCAAAGCAGCACATTTGCCTATTGGGCGCTCTGATAGCCTGTCTGTCGCCATGCTTCGTAAACGATCACGGCGGTGGCATTAGACAGGTTGAGACTTCTGGAATTGGCCTGCATTGGGATTCTTAATCTCCGGGCATTAGGTATTTCTTCAAGTATTGCGTTGGGTAATCCGCGCGTTTCAGGGCCAAACATGAGTGAATCGCCAGCTTGATAGCTGGCTTCGCTATGGGCTATAGCGCCTTTGGTTGTGATGGCAAAAACCCGATCCCGACTAATGGTTTCTAGATAGAGGTCCAGTGATTCCCAGGTTTTAACATCTGCGAATTCGCGGTAATCGAGCCCGGCTCGCCTCAGCTGTTTGTCGTCCAGAGCAAAACCGAGTGGTTTAATCAGATGCAGGGCACAGCCTGTGTTTGCGCACAGGCGCATGATATTCCCCGTATTCGGCGGGATTTCGGGTTCAAAGAGGACAACGTTAAACATAGTTCTACTATTCTAGCGTTACCCAAATCAATCAACCAGCGAGTCTTCCGAAAGGCCCAAATCTGAAATTTTTCGGGTCAGCGTGTTACGCCCCCAACCCAGCAGGACTGAAGCGTCTCTTTTTCGCCCACCGGTTTGCTTTAGGGCAGCCTGTATCATGATCTTTTCAAACTTAGGCAGAGCATCGTTGAGCACGCCGGGTTCGCCGGGTTCTAGTGACGACAAACGCTGTGATGCCCAACTCCCGAGAGCTCGCTCCCAATCGCCTCCTATCGGACCTAGTTCCGGTTTTGTCTCAAGTAGTTCCGGTGGTAGATCCTGAATCATAACTTCCTGGGAAGTGGCCATTACGGCAATCCAGCGACAAGAGTTTTCCAATTGACGAACATTGCCGGGCCAGGGTAGCTGACACAAATACTCCATGGTTTCGGGTAGTAGTTGTTTTGGTTCTTCACCGATCTCTTTAGCTGCCTGTGCCAGGAAGTGACCCGCTAAAACAGGGATGTCCTCGCGGCGCTCAGACAAGGTGGGTAAATGGATACGAATCACGTTCAGGCGGTGGAACAAGTCTTCCCTGAACCTGTTCTGGGCCACCAGTTCCTCTAGATTCTGGTGAGTCGCTGCGATAATCCTGACGTCGGAGCGAAGCGGTTCATGCCCGCCAACGCGATAGTATTCTCCATCGGACAATACGCGCAGTAGCCGCGTCTGAGTTTCAGGAGGCATGTCGCCGATTTCGTCGAGAAAGAGAGTGCCGCCCTTGGCTTGTTCAAATCGCCCTTGTCTCGTCTGGTTGGCGCCGGTGAATGATCCCTTTTCGTGCCCGAAGAGTTCAGATTCCACCAGGTCGTAAGGAATAGCCGCCATGTTCAGCGGTACAAACGGGTATTCTGATCTGACACTGTGTTTGTGAAGAGCATGTGCGACACGTTCTTTGCCCGTGCCGGACTGCCCGTTGATCAGGACGCTCACGTTGGATTTGGAAAGGCGACCGATGGCACGAAAGACCTCTTGCATGGCAGGTGCTTTACCGATGATTTCAACGGTTGATTCTTCGCTTTCTGTGGCCTGGCCGCTAGCTGTCTGGGTTTGTCTCGCGTTCTGTTCCAATGCTCGACTGACCACTTCAACGGCTTCATCTACTTCAAAAGGCTTTGGTAGATATTCAAATGCGCCGCTTTGAATGGAAGAGACCGCACTATCGAGGTCAGAGTGGGCTGTCATGACGATTACGGGGATTTGTGGATGAGTCGACCGCAATTGCTTCAGCAGTTCCAGTCCATCCATACCGGGCATCCGGATATCGGTAATGACGACGTGGGGCGTTTCATACTCCATGGCATCGAGCAACGCTTCAGCTGATTCAAAACAGGCGACATGCAATCCAGTCCGGTTAAGCGCTTTTTCAAGCACCCATCGAATTGATCGCTCGTCATCAACAACCCAGACCTGGCTGTCTGTGCTCATTTTCCTACTCCAATGGTATTAAAATTCTAAAAATGGTGTCGCCCGGTTCGCTCTCGAACTCGATCATGCCTTTATGCTGGCTGATAATGGACTGGGCAAAAGTTAGGCCAAGCCCGGTACCACCTGGCCTTGCCGTGATCATGGGATAAAAAAGATGTTCTTGGATTTCCGGTGGTATACCCGGACCGTTGTCACACACCTCAACCTTGAGCACAGTTCTATGGCGCTCGCCGGCAATAGTGAACTGGCGTTCGATACGGGTCACCAGAGTAATCACGGGGTGCGGCGTGCCTTCTAGGCATTGCATGGCGTTGCGCACGACGTTCAACAGTGCCTGCACCATCAGTTCAGGGTCTATGCTAATTTCGGGAATGCTTGGGTCATAGTCACGAACGACAATCAGGGCATCATCCGATTCCAGTTCGATCAACTTTGCGGCCCGTTCTAGCACTTCATGGATTGTTATTAGACGCAATTCTGGTGGCGTGTTGGGTCCTAGCATGCGGTCCACCAACAAGGTCAATCGGTCAGTTTCCTCGATGATGATATTGGTGTATTCCTGCAGGCTCTTGTCTGGCAATTCACGCTCTAGGAGTCGTGCAGAACCTTTTATGCCGCCCAGTGGGTTTTTGACCTCATGAGCAAAACCGCGAACCATTTGTCGTGTCACATCGTGGTGTTCTTTGATGGCTGCATCCCGATCGATTCGCAGGTATCGATCCATGGGAACAAATTCGACGAGCGCCTGCTGCGTATCCTCAATGGGTGTCACGGTAATATCGGCTGTGACTTCGCCTTTACCCGGGATGGACAGCGTCATTTGTCGTCTGGTGTACAGTTGGCTTGCGGCGACAGCTTTTCTTACCGTTACCAGCAGGTCCTCTCCGTTCAAGATGATTTCTGCAAGGCTTCGCCCCGTCATCTGAGCGGCGGATTCGTGCAGCATGTTTTCTGCTGCCTGATTCGCAAACACGATTTCCATTTTGTGGTCCAACATGACCACCGCGGTGCTGAGGTTGCCGAGGATTCGTTCAATCATAAATGCGTCGCTCGTTAGTCCATTGCCTGCCGAGCTCACAGCCGAGTTCTCCCGTACGCGGGTCATGAGATCATTGGAATATTGAGTAAAGAGTTCATCGGCGCTATCTATTCACTTATGTCTGCATTGGATTTGGCTCATAGGGATGCAAAAAATGCACCAGAATTGCAGATCGGTGAAATTAGCTTGAGAGCCCCGTTACTTGGGTATTTACCTAAGGGGATAATAACAGCCGCTTAACTCAATCGCACCATAACGGTGCGATAAAACCTGGCGGATGCTTTCAGGTACTTTTTAGGCGCGGATTATTGAATACTGTGGCGAAGCAGGGTGACCGATACGACCGGGCTGGATTCAATCACTTTCCCCTTAGAATTGGTGATTTTGACAGACAATGCATGAGTACCTCGGTCAACGCCGGACAGTGATACGGGACCGCCTGCGCCGATGAGCTGTTGTACGATCATGCCGTCCATTAAGAGGGCGGCGCTGTGACCGGGCGCCAGCGCCGGCTCAATCGACACGTTTATGGTCAAATTGCCCGCATTGTCTCTGATCGCACTGTCATTGGCGGGGCTGACTATTTTTGCTTCGTACTTTGCTTCTCGAGGATCCTGCACCTTCGATTTGTATTCGTACTCGGGCGGTGCGAACTCCTCCGAATCGAAGGTGCTGGGCTCTTTCACCTCAACTTTTCTGGCGCCTGGCGTGTTCTGGTCAGAAAAGCTGGGTACGCCGTTTTCATCGACTTCTCGATACACCTCGCTTGCTGCGAGAGCACAATAGCTGGGTTGGAAGACAGCAATACAAATGATGGCGGCAACTAGCCTCTGAAATTTATTCAGCGATTTATTCAGCGATTTATTCAGCATGGCAAGCATCTATCGACAAGAACGCTCATTGTGACCGAAATTCAGGCAAAAAAAAGTCCCTCGGCAGAGGGACTTCATTTTCCGTTAAGCCAACGCTTCGTGTTACACGCTGTAGTACATATCGAACTCAACCGGGTGAGTTGTCATTGCAAGCCTTTCAACTTCTTCGGCTTTTAACGAGATGTAACCATCAATCATGCTGTCAGTGAACACGTCGCCCTGGCGCAGGAACTCACGATCCTTGTCCAGCTCATCAAGCGCTTGTTCCAGTGAAGAACAAACCTTAGGCAGGTCCTTCAATTCTTCAGCGGGAAGATCGTAGAGGTCCTTATCGAGTGGTCCTACAGGCTCAATCTTGTTCTTGATGCCGTCAATGCCAGCCATCAGCATTGCAGAGAACATGAGATATGGGTTGGCTGTTGGATCGCCATAACGAACTTCAATACGAACGCCGTTGGGGCTGCCGCCTTGTACATAAGGGATTCTGATTGAGGCCGAGCGATTCATCGCAGAGAAAACCAGCATCAAGGGTGCTTCGAAGCCTGGAACCAAACGCTTGTAGGAGTTTGTTGAGGCGTTAGAGAAAGCATTAATTGCGCGGGAGTGCTTGATGATGCCGCCGATGTAGTAGTGGGCGTCCTGTGACAGGTTGCCGTAGCCGTCGCCTGCAAAGAGGTTCGTGCCATCTTTCCAGACGGACTGGTGAACGTGCATACCGTTGCCGTTATCACCTACCAGTGGCTTGGGCATAAATGTAGCGGTTTTTCCGTAGGCATGGGCAACGTTATGTACGCAGTACTTGTAAATCTGCACTTCGTCAGCCTTAGTCACCAGCGTATTGAACCTTGCGCCAATCTCACATTGTCCAGCAGTACCCACTTCATGGTGATGTAGTTCAATATCGAGACCCATCGCTTCCATGGCTGTACACATGCTGTTTCTAACGTCGAGCAGTGAATCAACCGGTGGTACCGGGAAGTAGCCGCCTTTGACGCCTGGTCTGTGACCCGTATTGCCGCCTTCGATCTTAGCATCGCTCATCCAGGCCGCTTCTTCAGACTCGATCTTGTACATCGAGCCGCTCATGTCAGATTTGTACTTGACGTCATCAAAGACAAAAAACTCTGGTTCAGGTCCAAAAAACGCCGTGTCGCCAATGCCAGAAGACGCGAGGTATGCTTCTGCCCGTTTGCCTATGCCTCTTGGATCGCGATCGTAGCCTTGCAATGTGGTTGGCTCGACAATATCGCAGCGTAGGTTGATCGTGGTTTCCTCTGTGAAGGGGTCAACCACTGCAGTGGCGTCATCCGGCATCAGGATCATGTCGGCTTCGTTGATGGGCTTCCAGCCTGCGATTGATGAGCCATCGAACATCGCACCGTCTTCGAAGAAACCTTCATCGATCTTAGCCGCGCTATTTGTGACGTGTTGTTCTTTGCCGCGCGAATCGGTAAATCGCAAATCTACCCATCGTGCGTCGTGTTCATTGATTAAGCCCAGAGTTTTCTCTGACATCGTCTATTCCTCTTGCCGAGTGTTTTTGGTTGAAGTACTTCTTTTGGTGCGTTTTAAGGAGCAAAGAATATGCCATCCCAGTGAATTAATAAATGCCCCGTAATCATTGGCCTTCAGCGAGTTCACTGTTTATTTTTCGCACTAATATAGTGCTTGATTGTACATGTAGCACCAAAATGGTGCCGTCAGTGCACCCTGATGGTGACAAATATTGCTGCACCTTCAGTTTGGGCTTCGTGCAATTCTTACCCGCGGGTTCGGCACCCGGCTTGTATGTCGCTAAGGGCGCCGAGATCCGTGCAGCTCATTTTGAGCCTGTCCGCGGTTGCCAGAGTCTTGATTTTATCCCGTGTGCGGATGACCGACATTGGACGTAAACGTCTTCGGGCACTGCATGCGTGTACAGGCATGTCAGGCACTTGGTAATACATCTGCTGGCTAGTTCGTATTCAACATCAACATCAGGTATTTTGATACCCACTGTTTCGATTTGCCTCATCACGGCCTTGGCTGAATCTACAGATAATCTGGGCCGCTAGTGAGGTTTTTGCGTCCGATGGCGAGCCATCGAGGATTGCGATGGGACCACGGCAGCGTTTGGGGTAATCGTGTGGTATTCGTTCTGACCGCCGCCAAGATAGCGATTTTTGCCTGCTTCGGGGCTAATGATCAGCCTTTAGTTCGGCACTGCTCTAACCTGTCGCCCAACGTTGAGCAAAATGATGTCGTCTAGCTCGCATTCTCTTTTGGCTTTGGATTGCCAAAGGCCTTTAAGCTTCCTCGGTTTCTGGTTTCTTCAACTTCTAGTTTCTTCGGCTTCTAGTTTCTTCGGCTTATAGGCTCTTCGATTTTGAACTTGTTCGAACAGCACCCGTCTGTCAGAAAACAGCCGCCGAAAGGTTGGGAGCATTTGGTAATATCCAGGGTTTCCGCTAACTCTGTTTAGGGTTTGATATTCCTCCGACCAAACACAAGTAAATGTTCCCAGTTGACCAACTCTCTCGTTCCTGCAGGGAGGGCTTGAGATTTCCGGCGCAAGGCAACGCCTTGGGCGAGGTGAAGCCTGACTCCGAATTGCTCCACTACTCATACGCATTGTTTCTCTTTGCTTTTTTAGGATTTTCTGGCGAATGGCGTGCTCTCGCCCCTGTATATCGAAAACCGCAAAAAAGCGAATGCCTTCGATGTCTATGCCCCAATCCATGATGATGCGGGCGGCGAGCACGGGGTTCAGGCAGCCTGATATGAGTGAAACTGCCTAGGGCTCATAATAAGTGAGAGTTATGACGATAAATTTGCCGCGCATTATGTGTCAGCTTGGGTATAATGCCGCCCGTTTTAGTCTCCTGTACTAAGTTACTTACCCATGTTGCTTATCTATTAGTTTTTAATCTCGGCGCCCGACGCCTTTGAGCGAACCCCATGAAACAGACCGAACTGCGAAACATCGCAATCATTGCCCACGTTGACCACGGCAAAACTACTTTGATTGATAAATTGCTCGGCCAGGCTGGCGCCTTGCAGCGCGGGGAGGATGAAGGCGAGCGCTTGATGGACTCCGGAGATCTCGAAAAAGAACGGGGTATTACGATTCTCGCTAAGAACACCGCGCTGACCTGGGGTGGCTACCGCATCAATATCGTTGACACACCGGGTCACGCAGACTTTGGTGGTGAAGTAGAGCGAATATTGTCGATGGTTGACTCTGTGCTGCTGCTCGTCGATGCGGTAGATGGCCCGATGCCACAAACACGGTTCGTGACGAGTAAGGCGTTTGAAAACGGCCTGAATCCCATTGTGATGATCAACAAGATTGACCGTGACGGCGCGCGTCCTGACTGGGTGGTTGATGAAGTGTTTGAACTATTCGATCAGCTTGGTGCCACTGATGAGCAACTCGACTTCCCTGTCATCTATGGTTCTGCTCTCCTGGGAATCGCTGGACCGTCTCCTGAGGAGCTTAGAGACGACCTTAGCTATTTACTTGAAGTCGTCACCGAAAAAGTACCTCCGCCTGATACAGATATCGATGGTCCGCTCCAGATGCAAATTAGTGCATTGGACTACAGCAGCTACGTTGGTGTGATTGGACTGGGTCGTATTACCCGCGGCCAAATCGTCACCGGGGCACCGGTGGTTGTGGTTGATAGTGAAGGCGGCGAGCGCCGCGGAAAAATTCTGCAGGTCATGGGTTACAAAGGGCTTGAACGGGTGCCGGTTGAGAGCGCCTCGGCCGGAGATATCGTCTGTATCAGCGGTCTTGATAAACTCGGTATTTCCGATACGGTCTGCGCTTTCGGCCACGCCGAAGCTCTGCCCCCTTTGAAAGTCGATGAACCAACAATATCAATGACCTTTCGCGTCAACACCTCTCCTTTTGCCGGGCAGGACGGCAAGTTTGTGACCAGCAGGCACCTAAAGGAACGTCTCGATAAAGAGCTGCAATATAACGTTGCCCTCAGAGTTGAGCCGATGGAGCAACCGGACCGCTTTAAGGTGTCGGGTCGTGGTGAATTGCACTTATCAGTTTTGATCGAAACAATGCGCCGTGAAGGCTATGAGCTGGCCGTCGGTCGTCCTGAAGTTATTTTTAAGGACGTTGATGGTGTAATCGAAGAGCCTTTTGAAAACCTGATGCTGGATATCACTGATGAGCATCAGGGCAGCGTCATGGAAGAGCTCGGAAAGCGCAAGGCAGTGATGACTAACATGCTTCCTGACGGGTCGGGTCGAACGCGTTTGGAGTTTACGATTCCGACGCGTGCGCTGATCGGCTTTCGATCCGAATTTTTAACCATGACCTCGGGGACCGGCATTATGAATACGGTCTTTGCACACTACGCGAAAGTCGTGAGTGATGATGCCTCGATCAGGAACAACGGCGTGCTCGTTTCTATGATCAGCGGCAAGAGCGTTGCCTTTTCGTTGAACAACTTGCAAGCTCGCGGCCGATTGTTCGTCGGACCGAATGAAGAAATATATGAGGGTATGGTGGTTGGATTGCACTCACGTGGTAACGATCTGCCGGTTAACCCTGTTAGGGAAAAGCAGCTCACGAATGTTCGAGCATCAGGTACCGACGAAAACGTCATCCTGACGCCGGCAGTAAAACACTCGCTGGAAGCGGCGATTGAATTTATTGATGACGAAGAACTGGTTGAGGTCACGCCGAACCACATACGAATTCGCAAAAAGCTGTTGACCGAAAACGAAAGAAAGCGCGCTAGCCGAGAAAGACTCGCCTGATAGGATATTGATTATGTTGCCGTTGTATCCCGAGATTAAACCTTACGCCCGTCATCAG
>Ga0222651_1001071_pt1 | contig 14411 bp, 9 predicted proteins | sample AntAcemetagen369_FD_179855 | JGI IMG/M metagenome (GOLD analysis project Ga0222651, IMG submission 179855) | Saline water microbial communities from Ace Lake, Antarctica - #369 | ecosystem: Environmental > Aquatic > Non-marine Saline and Alkaline > Saline | place: Antarctica: Ace Lake | collected...
TACTTACGTAAATATCCTACAATCAATTTATTATAAACCCCAACTCGAGTTAAGATCGTTTTAAAACAGACTGATCGTCACTGCGAACCCATTTTTTCAGGGGCTTTTCAGGAGGGAATGAGTGCGGCAGTCTCACTTTGCTGGACCCATATAAGCCCACCTATTGTTGTCCCTGAGCCTGTCGAAGGGTCCGCTCAAAGTCCTTTCAAAGCCTACCGATGACGGTATTTTTGTGAAATTTGGTCGAACTCAAGTTATAAGTTAAAAATGCACGATAAATAGCCTAGCTCCCTTTCTAAGGAGGGTTTATTGGATAAAAAACTAAAATTTACCTACAAGGGATTGGTCATTATCAATACCCATTCTCACTTTTCCTGCGCTGAATGACCTAAGGGGTCAAAAAGGTGAACAAAGAACATCGGCAGACTGACGGGTGTAGCATCAAACCTTTGGTTGTTGGAGTATTTATCTGTTTGTTAAACGTTTTCATTGTTTACAAACGTTTAGGTAAATCAGGCCATGATAGCAATATGCTACCCGAAACACGGTATTTTATACCTGACCGACCCAAATGTTTTTAAAAATTTTCCCACCGCACATTTTAAAAAATAATTTTAGCCAGCCGCACATTGGCACATTTGCAAAACCGCACCAGCCGACCCGCAACCCAAGTTTTGCAAAAGAGCCAATTTTGCCCACCCGCCTGACAATGATAAACTGTTGAAAACTTTGGAGACTTTTTTAGATGGTTTTTCGAAAGAGTTTTGTATTTTTGACAAAATCATTCAAAATGGAATTGTTCAAAATGGATAGCTTAGGCGAAACGATAAGAAAACTACGGGAGGACAAGCAACTGCCCTTGCGGACAGTTGCTGCATTCCTTGATGTTGATCAAGCAATTTTAAGCAAAATTGAGAGAGGACATCGCAATGCAAACCGTGAACAGGTGATAAAACTTGCCGAGTTTTTTAAGATTAAAGAAAAGGACTTGCTTGTTTCTTGGCTGTCTGACAAGCTAGTGTATGAGGTAGCGAACGAAGATGTGGCTTTAAAAGCCTTACAGGTTGCGGAGGAGAAAGTAAAGTATAATAAGGCAAAGAAAAAATGATAATAAAGTTTGAGAAAATATCATCCGTAGGGCGTTTTAGAGACTTTACAGCTAATGGAAAAGGAGACATTAGTTTTAAAGATTTTACTTTAATCTATGCCGACAATGGTAGTGGTAAAACTACTTTAACTTCTATTTTACGTTCTTTATCAAAAGCGGACGAAACTATTGTCAGGAACCGTTTATCAACAAATCATACTTTAGACCAGTCAATTCAAATTTATATAAACGACAACTCAGGTAAAAAGAACAGCTATACCTTTGGGAAAAATGGTTGGAAAAACTCGATAGACAATTTTGAAATATTTGATGCTCATTTTGTAAATGAAAATATTTATTCAGGTTTTGAAATATCTGATGTTCACAAAAAGAAACTCCATCAATTTGTAGTTGGCAATCAAGGAATAGCAATTAAAAACAAAATCCTTAAAAACAAAGAAGATAAAGAGACTAAAAAAACTGAAATAGATGGATATATAAAATCGCTAATTCAAAATGTTGGCTTTGGTCTTACCGAAAACGATATTAATAATTACCTCAAATTAAAAGAGAAAGATGCAAAGGATATTGATAACAAAATATCAAATGCAACAATTACTCTGAAAAATGCACAATCTCAAAAAATAATTGCTTCGCAAACGGAACTTCCCAAAATTACACATTGGAACACTTTAGATTTTTTAGCTATCAAAACTGATTTTACTAAAACCATAGAAAAGATACAGGATAAAGCATTAGAAAAAGTTTTGAATGAGCATATTGAAAAACTAAAAACCAACAAATTACCAGATGCAGAAGATTGGTTAAGAAAAGGGCATAAATATATTTCTCATTTAGTTGAAAAATCTGATAGCAAAAACCTCAATGAGATTGAGTGTCCGCTATGCAAACAAAATCTTTCTTCCGACATTGAAATCATAAAAGCATATACGCAGCAGTTCAATATAGCTTTTATAGAGTTTCTAAAAAATATTCAAAGTCATTTTGAAACAATTGATAATTACAACCTTGAAAGCTATTTACAAAAAAGCGAAACTGAAATAACCAGTCTTAATGAAAGGCTTTTATTTTGGAAAGATTATCTGCCAGAAGAAGTTCAACCAACTTGTATTGATTTTAAGGTATTTGAAAAAATCATCAAGCCATTATACAACGTGTTTCAGAAAGAAGCCAATAATAAAGTAAAAAATCCTTCGGAGACATTTAATGTAAAGAAATTTGAAGATTTTGAATCACAACTGACAGAAATAAACAGGCAAATCACTGAACTCAATACTAAAGCTGTTGAATACAACAAGAAAATCCAAGAGTTCAAAAAAATCATCAAAAGCCATGAAGTAGCTCAACAAGAGCTTAATTCACTGCAACAAATTAAAAAGCGATTTGAAAAACCAATTAATGATGTTTGTGAAGCTTTGATTAACGCTAAAAAAGGACAAACTGCTTTAGAAAAAGAATACAGCGATTTAGCAAAAAAAGAAGGAGAGAATTCAAACAGTTTCATTAAAAAATATGCCGTTAGAATTAATGAATACTTAAGAGATGTATTTGATACGCCTTTTCAAATTAAGGAAATGACACACGGTGTAAGGGTTGGAAAATCAAAAGAAGCTAAAGTTGAATATAAACTTTTGCTGGATGGCAAGGAAATTTCATTCGACCCAACACAAGCATTCAATGTTAGCGACTGTTTAAGTGAAGGGGATAAAAGCACAATTGCATTTTCGTTTTTTCTGTCCCGGCTAGATGCAGAACCTTCAAAACTTCAAGATAAAATCCTAGTCTTTGATGACCCACTTTCTAGTTTTGATAAGAATCGAAGAATTAAAACTTCGGAATTGATTGCCAATTTGAGCACGCAATTTAAGCAAGTTATAGTTCTAAGTCATAATGAATACTTTTTATGGGACTTGTTCAAAAGAATACCTAAAAATAAATCTGCTCTTCAAATTAAACAGTCATTTAAGAACAATTCATCAATAATTGACAATTATGACATCAAATTTTTAAGAAACAACAAATACTTTAATGCCATTAATGAGATTGAACAATGGCAAGAAAACCCAGACATAAAGCAAAAAGATAAAATTCTCGGTAACATCAGAATTATTCTTGAAAGTTTTTTAAGATTCAGATTTTATAGATGTTTAGGTGGAGTAACCGCTGAAACATTCGGCAGTATGATTGATGAATTAGAACGAACTAATTCTATTACGTTTAGAAATGAAATTGAAAGAATCAAAATCCTGAAAGAATTAAGGCTTTTAAATGATATTTCAAAAGACAAACATCACGGAAGCAATAATCCAAGCTATGGTGAAACAGAAATTGATATTGAAAATATGACTGATACTGAATTAAACAGTATGATTACAAAAACTTTTAACTTAATAGATAACGAATTATAAAAATATGCCAACACTTCATTTCAAAGGAAAAACTTTTGTGCAGAACCACCATTTGGCGGTTAAGTATCACCAATTAGTGCCGAAAAAAGAATTTAGCTTGACTGACAAAGTTTCCTTGCATGATAACCTAATTATTCAAGGCGACAATCTAAAAGCATTGAAGGCATTACTTCCGACTTATGCAGGGAAGATTAAATGTATTTATATAGATGTCCCGTATAATACAGGTAATGAAAATTGGGTATATAACGACAATGTTAATAGCCCAATGATATAAGAATGGTTAGGGAAAACAGTTGATATTGAAGATTTGACAAGGCACGATAAATGGCTTTGTATGATGATGCCACGCTTAAAACTTTTGCGTGAACTCTTAAATGAAGATGGCGTAATTTTTATTTCTTGTGACGATAACGAGATTTCAAATTTACGAGTATTGTTAAATGAGATTTTTGGAGAAACTAATTTCTACAGTCAGGTAATTGTAAGAGCAAACAGCAGGGGGCAAACTTATAACCAAATAGCAAAGACCCACGAATATTTAATTGTTTACACCAAAAACCCCGAAACTGAATTATTTGAACTTGAAAAAGATAGCGAAACAAATGATTTGAACCTTTTGGATGATATTGGTGCTTTTAATATCCGGGAGTTAAGAAATCGAAATCCAAAATTTGGAAAACATAATCGTCCAAATCTATTTTATCCAATTTATATAAATCCAAAATCCGAAGACAAAGATGGATTTTTCTTTGTATCTCTAACATCAAGTGGGGAATTTAGTGAAATGGTTGAACCTTTCAATTCACAATTAAAGGAAAGTTGTTGGAGATGGGGGAAAGATAAGGTTACCAAGAATATAACTGCAAAAACGACCACCAGCAATTTAGTTGCTAAAAAGAAAAATAATGGCTCGTATGGTATTTATGAGAAATATCGTAAAACTACTTTTAAGCCAAAATCGATTTGGGACGACAATTCATTTTTGAATGAAACAGGAACTATTGAGTTAAGAGAATTAGGTTTAGAGAATAAATTTGATTTTCCAAAGCCAAAAGCACTGGTTAAACAATGTATAGCATTAGCGACCAATGAAGGTGATATTGTCCTTGACAGTTTCGCAGGTTCAGGAACTACCGCACAAGCCGTATTAGAACTTAACGAGGAAAGTGGAATTGAAAGGAACTTCATTTTGGTAGAAATGGAGAACTACGCAAATGAATTAACGGCAGAAAGAACTAGGCGTGTAATTAAGGGCATAAAATCAGCAAAAAACGAATTACTTAAAAAAGGAACAGGTGGAACGTTTAGTTACTTCACATTAGGCGAAACCATAGAAATGGAAAATTTGCTTAGAGGAAAAAATCTGCCATCATTTACAGAGTTTGCTCGATATTTATTTTACACAGCTACTGGCGAAGAATTCAACGAGAAATTAGTAAATGAAAAAACTGGTTTTATTGGAGAAAGCAGAAACTTCGAAGCATATTTATTTTACAAGGCAGATATAGATTGGCTAAAGAAAAATGCTTTGACATTGGAGCTTTGCAAGGGCTTACCAAAATTCAAAAACAAACAACGCTTGATATTTGCCCCTGCAAAATATGTGGACGACCACACTTTGTTGGATTACCGAATAGACTTTTGCCAGTTGCCTTACGAAATTTATAGAATACAAAGATGAGTGAAGTAGTTAGACATACTGACACACTTGATGATTGGAAAAGCGAGTTTTTACCTCGATTACAGAAGAGCTATATCTATTCATCTCTAGCAGAAGATTGTAATGCCTCGGACAAGGAAGTAATTGTTTTGATAGAAAAGGCTGTATCTTTTTCTATTCAAAGGACAAAGACAATAATCAGGCACATGGAGGAATACACCCTTCATGATGATATCCATTTATTCAGGGTGCTTTATTTGATGGAACGATTACTTACAAAAGAGGTAATTCAAAATCTTTCTATTCCTGAGCGAATGCTTTTAATTCTAAGTGCTTTTTTTCATGATATTGGGATGGCTCCAAACGAAAAGGAAATCATAACATGGGAAAAAGTGTGGAATATTTTGCCTGAAATTGAGAATGAAGAAGAACAAAAGTTATTTGACCGATTCAAAAGATATTATGATGCAAGACCCAACCAGCAAGAAACTATTGAAAAACTAATCAGGGAAGGCAATGAAACAAAAGCATCTATTATTAAGTCTTATTTACTTACTGATTTTATCCGACAAACACATGCAGAACGTGCAAGAGAAATAATTGATAGGCATTGGAATGGACAAATAAAGTATCGTGATACAGACCTAACCATAGAATTAGCAAATATTTGTCAGAGCCATAATGAAGATGCATTAAAACTTTTGGCATTTGACAAAAATTATCCTTGTGGTAATAATGCTTATACTTGTCTCCCTCTCATAGGTGTAATCTTGCGATTGGCAGATATCCTTGATTTTGATGCCAAGCGAACACCTTTAGTTTTGTATTCTCATTTATATGTGAGAAACCCTGTTTCTTTAAAAGAATGGGAAAAACATAGAGCAATTGAAAATTGGGAAATTAATCCAAATATTATTCAATTCAGTGCAAAATGTGAACATCCAGCAATTGAAGCTTCGATACATGAGTTCTGCAACTTGATAGACCATGAATTGAGTATATGTAACAATATCATTACTACCTTAAATGAATTTAACCAAGGTAAATCAAGACCTATTCAGGTTAAAATACCTTTTCAGGTAATAAGAGATAAAATAGAAACCAAAAAAGATATTCTTCACAACAAACCTCTATATACATACAGAGATACAAAATTTAATTTAAGTAAGAGGCAAGTGATAGACCTCTTAATGGGAACAAAATTATATGGAAATCCAGAAGTTGCTTTGCGAGAATTATTACAGAACTCTATAGATGCCTGTTTGTTGAGAAATGCACAAGAAGTCAAATGGTGCTATTCCAAATATGAGCCTGAAATAACTGTAAAATACTATTCAAAAAATGGTGAGGATATTTTGGAAGTTACCGACAACGGAACAGGAATGGATCAATATATCATTGACAATTACTACTCAAGAGTTGGTTCATCCTTTTATAAATCAACTGATTTTTACAACCTAAAATCAGAATCCAATGCCGATTTTACACCAACATCAAGATTTGGTATAGGAATTTTATCTTGTTTTATGGTTGCCGATACTCTTATAGTTGACACTAAAAGAAAAATAGGTCCTGAAAAGTCAAGTGAGCCCATTAATATTACGGTTGAAGGACAAGAAAGTATTTTTTGGATTAAACCAGGTCAACGAGAAGTTTCTGGAACAACTACAAAACTTATTTTAAGAAAAGGTATCAATCCTTGGGATAGAATGAGTGAAGATGAATTTATAAGTTCAGTTGAAAGAGTAATACCTAACCCACCATTCAAAATAAATATTGAAACAACGAAAACAAAAAAGACTAGAGATGAAAACAGTTTTAATGAAGTAACAGCTGAATCATTAAAGGATTATTCGTGGAAGGAAAAAGGGAATATTCAAACCTTTGAAATTTCGCTTAATAAAAAAGAACATGGTTTTATTGGTTCAGCAGTAGTTGCTATTTTAGAAAGTCATGGAAGACCAGTTGAAAAAATAGAACTAAATTCTAGAGAAATTGAGATTGAAGGCAACAAATACACATTAGAAAGAAACTTAGTAATATCTGAAAATTCAATTAAGGAAAATTCAAAATCAATAACAATTGATGATGATGGAGAAATAAACGAGAATAGTTCTCATACTGAATATGCCCGTTCAAAGTCTCGCATATCATTACATGGGATTGAAATACCTGCAAGTTTATTCCCTGAGTCATGGAGAATGAAACCTAATCAAGTAAAAATCACTTGGCCATTTCCATTAGTTCTAGTGATTGATATTTGTGGAAAGAGAGACCTTGACTTGAATTCCTCTAGAACTGAAATAATAATGAGTGATAAATGGATAAATTTTGAAGAAGAAATTGCCTTTCAAATTTGTAATTCAATTGCTGAAATTGTGTCGGCAGAATATTGGTTAGAATGGAAAAGAATAATTTTAGAAGGGAATAAAAATGAGCAGTTTTTAAGAGGTCTGAATAAAGTTGAAAAAATATGAGACTAAAGCACTATCAGGAAAAGGTTTTAAAGGAACTCAAAGTATATTTGAGTGCTTTAGCTGATGCTAAAAAAGAGTTTGAAGAAATTGCCGAAATCAAACCGCATTTGGCAAAACATATCAATTTCCCGAAAGAGGCTTGGGAAAAGGCAACAGGTCGTTCAATTTATCATTCCAAAACCAACGGATTAGACGAACCTTTGCCCGATATTTATTTTAAAGTGCCCACAGGGGGCGGAAAAACTTTGGTGGCTTGCCACGCCATTGATAATATCCAAAAAGCATATCTCAACAAGCAAACAGGATTGATTTTGTGGATTGTCCCTTCAACACAAATTTACAGACAGACCATTTCTGCATTAAAAAACCGAGAACATCCATACCGACAAGTTTTAGATATTTCGAGCGGTGGCAGAACGCTAATTAAGGAAAAAACAGAAATGTTCAATCGTTTGGATATTGACGAACATTTGGTTGTGCTTATGCTGATGTTGCCTTCGGCAAATCGTCAAAACAAAGAGACCCTTAAGGTATTTAGAGACCAAGGCGGATTTACCGACTTTTTCCCTCGTGAAGATGATTTTGAAGGACATAAGAAGTTAAAAGAATTGATTCCCAATTTGGATTGCTTCACAACTGAAATGGAAGTTTTCGGAACGCAAATAAAAACTTCGCTTGGAAACACCTTGAAAGTTTTGCGTCCGCTTGTGATAATTGACGAAGGACACCGAGCTTATGGAGAATTAGCAAGAAATACGGTAAGGAATTTCAATCCTTCATTTATTCTTGAATTATCAGCAACACCGCCACCCAACAGCAATGAATTGGTAAAAATTTCAGGTCGTGAATTGCACGAAGAAGAAATGATAAAATTGGACATTCACCTGACCAACAAAACAAGTTTAGATTGGCAAGACACTTTATTGGCAAGTTTCGAAAAGCGAAACGATTTAGAGAAAAAAGCCAAAGAATATGAAGGAAATACAGGTGAATATATCAGACCGATTTGCTTAATTCAGGTAGAAAGAACAGGAAAAGACCAAAGAGAAAAAAAGTTTATTCATGCAGAAGATGCAAAAGAATATTTAATCAAAAAATGCAATGTCCCTGAAAGTCATATTGCGATAAAGTCAAGTGAAAAGGACGATATTGAGGGAATCGACTTATTTGCCAATGATTGCGAAATACGATATATCATAACCAAACGAGCCTTGCAAGAGGGTTGGGATTGTTCTTTTGCTTATGTGCTTACAGTGCTTACCAATCCATCATCAGCAACAGGAATTACACAATTGGTTGGAAGAATTTTAAGACAGCCATTTGCCCGAAAAACCAAAATCAAAGATTTGGACGAATGTTATGTTTATACATTCCGCCAAAATGCCAAATCCTTAGTAAGTGATATTAAAAGAGGATTGGAAGATGAGGGATTGGGCGATATAGCAGGAAGAATTGTAAGTGATGATGCAGGAACAGACACAGGCGGTTTAAAAGACCGTGTAATGCAATATCGTTCGGGCTTTAAAAAGTTTGAAGGGAAAATATACTTACCAAAATTCGTCATTCAGGAAAAGGAAAGTTGGCGAGATATGAATTTTGAAATTGATATTTTAAGCGAAATAGATTGGGAAAGTATCAATATTGATGAAATCAAAAACCTTTCACTCCAAAACAGGCGAAACAAAGAACAGGAAATTGCTTTAGGTCTGAGTAATGAAGAAAAGGAATTACTAAAGGAAACAGGGAGAGAAGAAAAAATAGGCACTTTAGAAATAGACGAAGTATTTCTGACTAGACAGATAACGGAAATTATTCCGAACCCTTGGCATTGTTTCCAAATCGGAGAAAAAGCAATTCAACTTCTATTAGGAAAATACGAACGAGAAATAGTTGCAGCCAATTTCGTTTTCATCATTGAAGAACTGAAAAAGATTTTAGAGAAAGAGCGAAACCGCTTATCAGAGCAAGTTTTTAGAAACATGGTTGCCGACAAAAAATTATGCTTTTTCCTCATTACCGACAAAGGCGGTTTTGAATTGCCATCAAGAATAAAAGTTAAGAGCAACAAACAGTTGGTGCGTAATGACAACACCCCAATTCAAAAATCATTGTTCGATTATGTTCCCGAAGAGAACATCAACGACCTTGAAAAATCAGTTGCCATTTACCTTGATGAACAAGAAAAATTATTGTGGTGGTATCGGAATATGAGCCGACAAGACTACCACATTCAAGGTTGGAAACGGAATAAAATCTATCCTGACTTTCTTGCAGCAGACAAACAAGAGGAAAAAGACGATTATGGAACAGTGTATGTTTTGGAAACAAAAGGCATTCACCTCAAAAATGAGGACACCAAATACAAACAGGATGTATTCGCACTTTGCAACGAATTGGGAGCAAAGAAAGCTTGGAAAGAACTCTTTGACGAATTTCCAGACCACGACTTTGAATTTCAAGTTGTGTTTGAGGACGAGTGGCAGAATAAGATTAACGAACTAATGGAATAAGCCAATGCACAGGTGTAAGCACATACCACAGCCCCTCAAAGCCAACCCACAAACCAAAGCTGTGGTAAGAGCTTCCACCTCTCCCATCCGAGAAAAATTATTTTTTAAAATCTCCTTCCCTTCTAAAAATTTAAAAAACGCCAACCCACAAACCGACACAAAAACATTCGGACAGTTGGTTGCAAGACTTAATATTGCCAAGGGTTGCGAGACACGGACGACAAGAACGCCAGGGCACAACATCACCTATACGCAAGCAGGGGTTTCGTGCTTCGTAGGACAGGAAAGTGGTAAATTCAAAGTTCAGTTCTTCGTAGGAAGTTCAGTGGTTAAAATCCCTGCCTTCGCATAGCTAAACCGTTGTGCTTCACGCAAAAAAATAGAACCCTGAACTTTGAATGTTAACAGAATTGAAATAGGACTAAATCAAACGGACAGACAAAATAATCTGAAAGCCCCCGTTTCGCATTTTTTAAAATTTCTCTGCCCATCCGCATTTGGCACATTTGCAAAGCCACACAAGCCATCGCACAACCCAAGCTTTACAAAAGAGCCAAATCTCCCACCCTCTACCTATAATAACTATCACTTTATATCTTACTATTTGGGATATAATTGTAATTTAGAAGCCAATAATTTGACAGCAATGAATCGAATTAAGGAAGTACTTGCAGATAAAGGGATTAAACAGACTTGGCTGGCTGAAAAACTGGGAAAGAGTTACAATATGGTAAACTCCTATGTGCAGTACAGACAACAACCAAGATTGGAAATATTGATGGAGATAGCAATCATACTGGACATTGATGTTAAAGAGCTAATCGTAAGTAAGAGAAGATGAATCAAAACCCAGAGCAAATAGCAAGAGATAACATTGACAAGCAGTTGACTGCTTGTGGCTTGGTAATTCAGAGTATTAGGCAGATAAATTTGAATGCCCGCCTGCCGGACGGGCAGGCTGGAATTGGTGTTGCTGTTAAAGAATATTTGACTGATGTTGGCCCTGCGGACTATGTCTTATTTGTGGAAGGCAAACCTTGTGGAGTAATAGAAGCGAAGCGTGAAGAAGAAGGACATCGAATGAATGTTCACCAAGGACAAGGTGAAGAATATGCAAACGCTAAACTCAGACATCTAAAAAATGAGCCTTTGCCTTTTGTATACATCAGCACAGGAGAAATAACAAGATTTACAGATTTCACCGACCCAAAACCAAGAGCAAGGGAAGTTTTTAGTTTTCACCGACCTGAAACTTTGAGAGAATGGGTAAAGCGAGACAAATCGCTTCATAAAAGATTTTCGGATTTACCCTCTTTGCAAACCGAAGGTTTGCGTGACTGCCAAATAAACGCCATCACAAAACTGGAAACATCTTTTAAAGAAAACCGACCAAGGGCCTTAATACAAATGGCAATGGGTTCGGGAAAAACGTTTTCTGCTATTACCGCTATTTATTGGTTGCTGAAATATGTCAAAGCAAAACGTGTTTTGTTTTTGGTGGATACCAAAAACATTGGTGAACAAGCAGAGCAGGAATTTATGTCATTCCTACCAAATAACGACAATAGAAAGTTTACCGAACTATACAGCGTTCAGCGACCGAAATCAAGTTACATAGCCACCGACAGTCAGGTTTGTATCAGTACCATTCAGCGTTTGTATTCTTTTTTGAAAGGAACAGAATTGAAGGAAAGTGCCAAAGAGGAGAATCCAAATGAAAAGAGCTGGCAACCAAAGGAAATTCCACCGATTGAGTATGATCCTAAAATGCCCATTGAGTTTTTCGATTTCATTGTAATTGATGAATGTCACCGAAGCATTTACAATCTTTGGAAACAAGTATTGGAATATTACGGTGCTTTTGAAATTGGCTTGATGGCTACGCCCGACAAAAGAACCATTGGCTATTTCGACCAAAATTTACCTACGATTTTTAAGGACAGATATGATAAAAACGGAGCGTTTGAAGTTCCCAAAACTTTGATCTTTGCCAAAACTGACAGTCACGCCAATGACATCATTGATATTGTAAGACAGGAATTTGCTGAAGAAAACAAGTTCTGCAAGAAGATTACCTATAAAACAGATGAAGACCCTAAATCTGTTTTATCTCAATTCCGCAACGACTATCATCCACGAATTGCGGTAACGGTTGGTATGATTGCCACCGGGACAGACGTAAAACCTTTGGAATGTTTGCTATTTATGAGAGATGTAAAAAGCATCATTTTTTTTGAGCAAATGAAAGGCAGAGGCACACGAACCATTGATTTAGACAGTTTGCGAAAAGTGAAACCGACTGCGAAATTCACCAAAGACCATTTTGCAATTGTAGATGCCATTGGTGTAACCAAAAGTTTAAAAACAGATAGCCGACCGTTAGAGAAAAAACCAGGCGTACCGCTGAAAGATTTATTACAAGCCATTGCAGTTGGTGCTAGGGAAGAAGAATTATTTACTTCATTGGCAAACCGACTGACAAGATTAGACAAACAACTCACAGAAAAGGAAAAGACGCAATTTGCTGAAAAAGCCAACGGCAAAAGTGTTTCGCAAGTGGTAAAAGAGCTGCTGAATGCTTTTAATCCTGATGAAGTGATTCACGTGGGTTGGGGTAAAGACAATACAAAAAAAGCGGAGGAAATAATCGCCAATTTTTTGGATTGGATGCTTGAAAACAAAGATGAATTATTGGCTTTACAGATATTCTACAACCAACCTTACAGGAGGCGTGAACTGACCCACAATATGGTCAAAGAAGTATTGGATAAGCTACAAAATGACAAACCAAACCTCTCACCGATGACCGTTTGGCGGGCTTATGCGACTACAGGGTTGACGCCAATTGAATCAACCTTAAACCCACTCACAGCCTTGGTTTCATTAATCAGAAAAGTATGCGGACTTTACAGCAGCTTGACGGCTTATGATAAAACCGTGGACAGGAACTTCCGGGCGTGGATATTTAATAAAATTGCAGGGCAACACAATGCCTTCAGCGAAGAACAAATGCAATGGCTACGGATGGTCAAGGATTATGTAAGCAACAGTTTTCACATCGACAAGGATGATTTTGACCTTTATCCATTAAATAGGAACGGGGGATTGGGTAAGTTTTATCAACGGTTCAGGGAAGATTATGAAAAAATTATTGAGGAATCAGATGAGGCTTTGGCTGCATAAGCCAAATACCAAATCAATTTTATTTTAAATTTTTAATCACTATAGACATGAAAAAGCCAAAATCATTAATTAATCTTAGTTTCTTGTTTTCGGTTATTCTGCTGTTAAATGCATGTGGCAACTCGCCGCAGGATGAAAGTTATGAAGAGTCTCCGGAATACCTTGACAGTGCTGGTGTTGAGATAGAATTTGAAACTGATGAAACCGAAAAGTCGGTATATCTTGATACAGCAGTTTATGTCCCCGACACATTACCTATACCACCTATTGAAGTGAACCCAAGTCTCAAATCCGCAACACTTGGCTATTCTTACCCTTCAAGCTTATCAAAAAGAGAAATTGGAGATGTCAATGTTCAGGTGGAAATCAAGAATCCTAACAGCACTATAAGGGCGCAATTGGTTGAGGTACTAATTTCACAAAGTAAAGGCCATAATCCAAAAGGGGATTCCATATTGATCTATTCAGAATCCATCCCTTTCTACAATGAATTGGATATTTCGCTTTCTGATGATGCAAAGGATTTTGAACTTTCGGCCAAACACCTAAACAATACTCAAGCCATTGATTCGGTCAGTGGAAATAGCTGGCATTGGACAATCATTCCTGTTACGGATAAAAAGACGGCCCAACTCATGTTGAAAGTAGTGGCTAAAGATATCAACGGGAATTCCAAAGTTTTTGAACCCAAAAGAATTTTCATATCCATTAAGCTTGACAATGAAACAGGGTTCCGTAGAATAATAAATTACCTTTGGGATAATCCTGCGGTAAGCATTCCCATCCTCATTTCATTTTTTGGCTTTATCGGGTTCCTGATTAGGCGAAAGTTGACTAAGGCAAATCCTGATGGTTAACTGGTTTAATGATTACAGAAACGAAATTAAATTTGAGCTTTAATGCCATAGGCTGAAATACTGATCCTGACCAGTCGTTATCAACGAAATCCCCCTTAACAAGGGGGCAGGGGGATTTACTTACGTAAATATCCTACAATCAATTTATTATAAACCCCAACTCGAGTTAAGATCGTTTTAAAACAGACTGATCGTCACTGCGAAC
>Ga0222651_1001073_pt1 | contig 14396 bp, 9 predicted proteins | sample AntAcemetagen369_FD_179855 | JGI IMG/M metagenome (GOLD analysis project Ga0222651, IMG submission 179855) | Saline water microbial communities from Ace Lake, Antarctica - #369 | ecosystem: Environmental > Aquatic > Non-marine Saline and Alkaline > Saline | place: Antarctica: Ace Lake | collected...
GTGAGGGCTTTTGAAATTGGAAGTGGTTACGCAAAGCAACAACCTTTAGTTCTGGTGTCCGCGCAACTCTTGCGCCAGCTTGCGCAGGATCTTCAGATGGGAAGCCACCTGGCCGTCCTTCATGGCCTCGACGTCATCTACTTGGTGGAGGAACGCTCTAGCCACGGGCCCTGGTTAGTGAGCGATGTCGGGGTCCGATTGCCCGCCCACCTCACCGCCACGGGCCGTGCAATCCTCGCCCATTTGCCCAAAAATCAAATGCGAGCGCTCTATCCTGACGGAGCAGCGCCCCTTCCGGTTCGACACAGTCACGGGCCCAAGAGCGTCAGGGAACTGCGTGACCTACTCCAGCAAACCCGACAACGCGGGTGGTCCATTGAGGATGAAGAAATCTCGCCGGGCTTCTTTTCTGTAGCCACCGTGATTCGGGATTACACCGGATGGCCGGCTGCGGCGATTGCCCTCACCGGAGCCAAAGAAAAAGTGGAGAGCGCAATACCGGCGCTCGCTCAGCGCCTGATGCAGGTTGCCACAATAATCGAAACACGACTCGGCGGTACCGGTGGTGCGTCAACTCTCTAGCGCTCTGGTTTCTCAGCGCAGAACGATAGTACTGGGCGCGCTTAGATAGCCTGACCTAGGAGTTATCGCCCGAGGGTTCACTGGTGCGTTGACCCTCGACCACCCACGCGGCAACCAGTGCCGTGAGCGAGGAAAACAACACAATACCGACGAACATCATTATCCCCGCAACAGCCTTGCCATCTTGAGTGACCGGGTAGAAATCACCGTACCCCACAGTCGTGACGCTCACGACGCTCCACCACAGTGCATCGCCGAACGACTGGATATTGCTCCCTGTGGCATGCCTCTCTGCTTCAAACACGCAAAGGGCAGCGGTGTAGAGGGCGAGGGGAAACGTCACCCCCACGACCAGTCCCACTTTGTGGGTCCGATCCACCATGTAAGGAGCAACACCTCTGAGCACAATCAGAACTCGCAGAGCTCGAAACGCAGGAATGAGAGCGGCGAGAATGCTCAACCAGTTTCGCTTGATGAAGCTCACTCATCGGGAAATTTCTCCCAAGCGAGGAATGTGGATAACGAACCGTGCTACAAGATCCACAAGAAATATGACGTAGACCGTAGTGCTGGCAGCGCCCAGGAGTGTGGCCACCACCCCGGGGGCTCCACAAGAACCTAGGCGGTGTAAATACCCAAATAGGCGAAGCCCAAAATCATCAAAAAAACTCGGACTTCTTGAAAAAGGAGTGAGCCCTATCCGAAATCGATTCGACCTTCAACTCAAAGGACATGCTCGCTCCGCCTCACCAAGGGATGGGAGACCCCGATAGGGGCCCGTGAACTCAAAGCGACCCAGCTTTGAGCCCGGTGCTCACAACAGGAAGCTGCCCGGAGCGCTCAAAGCGACCGAAGGGCTGGCTTCAGACTTTCCCGAGTCACCGAACGAAGTGGCAGCAGTAAATCCCACCACTCTTAATAGGCCTCTCAGCGCTGGGTCTGATCATCCTCATCACAAGAGTTGCGATAGCGACCCGCAGTAAAGGACGTAAGCCCAAGCTCGCACCCGCTTTATGGTGGCGCGTGTGAGTCACTCCCATGGGGACCGAAAACCTCACTCAGAGTTCCCGTCGCGCTACGTTGCATGGGCAAGCTCAACGGTATGCTCCCGCTATGGCGATCTTTTACCCCGCGGCACTGAAAGCTGGCGCCCTATTCTTTGCTTCGGGCTTCCTTATAGTCGCCTGCGCTCCAGGACCCCTTGTGGGGGCGAGCGACCAGGATACTGATGGGACCACAGACAGCTCCCAAGAATTTGCCCCCCCGGTGGGGGGAAGCGGTTGGGAACCCGGTACCTACCTACCCGAGCATTGTGAGGATGTCTCCCCCGATGCTGTCGCCGTGTTCGAGAATCTCATTAGCGAGCGTGACGCATCCGATTGTGTCGCCCCTTTTATCGCCGAAATATCCATGGGCACAGAAGTGGTCACCGCCGAGGAGACGGGGGAGGATTTGTATGGAATTTCCCAGTATTTACGGGTCTACCGCTTGCTCGATAGGGTCCCGACCATCGGCCAGTTTGGCCAATGGGGGCAATGGATTGGCAGCGATGCCCACCACCAGGGGAGCTTCAACTCGATTGAGGGAGGATTGTTTGTTCACGACAAAATGGGACGCAGCTACTACCCCAAATACATGGCCAGTGCTGCAACTCACCTCTATTCGGGGACCAGCGACACCGGCGGTGGTTGGGGCTTCTATGAGAGACGAATATCTTGCGACGTGCTGGGAAGAATCACGGTGTCGAACAAGATGATAGTTCCGCCAAACCTCATTTCCTTCGATGAGGACCAAGACCCCTACGAAGAGGACGGTGGGATCTCGGTGGGAACCTCGTGGGTCGCCCTGCCCCTGATCGATGGTCAGGAACGCAACGATGCCACAGGGCAAACCGACGGTCTCCTCACCTGGACTTTTGTGATCGACGCTGCCAACTATTCTGGTCCGCTGATCGCCTATGCCCCCCAGCACTGGGACATGCGCCTGGCTCGGTGGAATTCCCTAGAAATGCTGGCAGACGTTTTCGAATGGCTCCCCGGCGAGAAACTCACCGACCCGGCCGGGCAAGCACTGGTCGATCACGTGGATGGAATCATCACCGAGGAAGACATGCTTCCTCTGATCCGCAATGAGCAGTGGTACCAGGACTGGTGGGCAGACCCCAGCAAAACCCACGGAGTTTCGCCCGCAGGGCGATATGTGCCCACCGGAATAGAGTTGGCACCTGTGCCCGTCTTCGCAATTGAGGAAGAGGGAAGAACCTTCCTCAAAACTTTCCCCCCTCGCGTACCCCGCGTACTCGACCAGGAAGCGTTAGCGCTCAATCTTCAGACCTTCGATTCGAGCGTTTATAACGCCTTTGTCGACACTTTCCAGCCGGCGTCCCCGGCCGCAGCGTGGGAGAAGACCCTCGACGGGCTGGGTTTCCCCTCACGGGTCGAGAGAAATCGGGAAAAAGAACCTCTCGTAGTTTTCCATCACCTTGACGAACGCGGCGAGGACTACTACGACAACCCCAACATAAGCTTCACGCTCCCTCTGCTCGCCTTGGAGCAAAAAGGGGAGACGAACATCGTTTTTGACTGGTCCAGCACCCCCCGGGCCGAGAGGGAAATCTCTACCTACTTCGAGCTTGTGGGGTCCACGCTCGTCCCAAGGGACGAATCCCAGGTCCCCACGAAGCTGACGCTGCTGGAATACGGGAACCTCGAGAGCCCCACAAATCTGCGTAACCATCTGCCCCACATAGAAAAAAGTGGAGTACTAGGTCCAGAGGACACCTTTAGCACGAAGTGCTGGTCGTGCGACGACCCGGCAGGGTGTGATCCAGAGATTCATGAAACAACATTGGATGATGGAAGCGTGGTCCGCTACCGCTGGTATCGGTTCACGGACCAGCCCGTTTTCTGGAACCTGAAGAACGAATTCCCTGACCTCTACAGTGATGCAAAACTTCAGGAGCTTCAGGAAACAATCGAGATGATGCACCAAAAGTGGGATGGCAGCGTCAATCTGCTCGAACGGCCCGCCTCCACTGATGCTTTCCACCTGGCAGAGATTGACCATGGCCTTATCGTCGAACCCCCCGCGGGCAAAGAAATCGGCTGGGTTCCGATTGTCTGGGAAGTGGAACATCCCGATGGGCAATGGCAAGACGAGATTGTCGTGCCCGAGGTTGAGGGGCAACCCTGGCCGCGCCGGTAAAAGCCCTCTGGGTGCGCCCCAAGAACCGGGGCGATGGCCGCCCTGTGGTGCTGAAGTGAGGATGCGTCAAAAATAGCCGAATGCGCAGAGCCCACAGTTTCAGGGTGTTCCTGTGTCCTGCGACATCAGATGGCGGTACCGGTGGGATTTGAACTCTCCGGTGACCCCTGTAAGGGCGGTCCTGTTTATCAACAAACCCTATTTTTCCATGCTTCTGGGCAACTACGGCCTGTGTGAATATCGTTAGTTGTTGTTCAATTGTGTGGTTCTTGTGGGGGCCATTTTCGGCACACCTCCGGCTGGCGACGCGGAGTGTCTCAAGCAGTGTGCAGGGGCTTTATCAATCTGCGATTGCAAGAGACATCGAAGTGATTACGTGGAAACCCTCTAGAGCTGCTTCCTGAATGCCTCGCGCGAATTCCTCCGATTGCGCCCTGTGCCCGACGACGGGGATGTTGGCGCCGAAACTGGTGAAGTCGCCTACCTCACCAATGGTGACTCGGACTAAACCCCTTGCATTGTGCCGAGCACGATTACCCATCCAAGTATTGACTTTGATGTGAGGCTCAAGACAATGTACGCCTTCTCTCCGTATGCGTAGACCTTCCATTTGCCGATTTTCTTGTACTGCAAGAACATGTTGATGGCGAAGGTGTTGAAGAAGATAAAAGTAAGGAGGAATCCGAATTGGGCATATACAGGGATAGCATCTGCGATGTTGTTGGTGGAGACCACGAAGTAAATGCCCCCCATAATCCATGGAACGATTCCAGCCAGCACACCAACGTTGAAGGAGAACCAGCTGGTTTTCTGGGTGAGCTGATTGTGCATCTCCATCATCAGCCCCATCATGTTCATGATGAAATTCAGGGTGAAAATAAACACGATTGTGGAAATCTCGATGAGTCCACCAAGCATGAGCAGGACAACCAACATCAGGGAGGAGCTGATCGCATATTCCCACCAGCGAGCATGGTTGATTCCCTTTTCGATGCCGGTCTCATAGCGACGGACATACCAAGGGGAGGAGATAAAGAGGTGCGCGGCAGCGGAGAGCAATAAGAATATGGGTGCGATGAGAGCAACCGGAAACTCGAAAAGGATGTCGCTTTCCGGCCGAATACCCGCGGGGGTGTCAGTAAAGAAGCGAGTGATAACTGGGATTCTCGTTTCATCATTAAGAATAAAAAACAGCGCGACCCCTTGGACCAAATGGAAAACTCCTGCAACCCTGTTGAAGGTTTGGAGTTGCTTACCTAATTTGGTTCCTGGCTTCATGACACGTCCTTTCGATAACCGAAGAATCCAAACCTACCGAAGGAACCCCTGGGTTTCTGAGCTTTTACCCAGAGTTTGCTCGACCGCACAATGAGACGCTGCCCACGGCGTCCGACCATGGAATTTGGCGCACTGACAGGCGTAAGGGCGCATTTTCTGCGAGTAAAGTTCCTGCTCAAATACGGGGAACAGGGGATAGGGTTCAAACGATTCCGTCTCCGCTCCTGAGCCACAGCCCTCCGTAGCGCTGGACCTGAGGCGGTTTTTGGCGCAATGCGGTGTGCCCAAGGGGTTGACAACACTTTTGCCACTCTGACGCGACATGATTCTAGGCACACCGGCGCAAGCCTCGCCGCATCCGCTGAAGCAAATATCAAGGCGCTCCAGAGAATGCTCGGGCACGCATCGGCATCAATGACACTGGACACTTATGCAGATCTTTTCGACGAGGACTTAGATAGCGTCGCTGAACGGCTCAATCACCGGAGAACCCTCGAAATTATCGGGTTTTATAGGGGGCTTCCACAAAAATACCCTCCGTGGACGCTCGAACGCTCCAGGTAAAGGGAAGCAGGGAACTTTTGACTGGCGGTACCGGTGGCGGTACCGGTGGGATTTGAACCCACGGTGGATTTGCACCCACACAACTTTTCGAGAGTTGCACCTTCGGCCGCTCGGACACGGTACCGGACCTAAGTTTACACAAACGTCCTGCCCAGATTTGAGCCCCAGCGGAAGTAGTGGCAGCTTAGATGCCGACAGCGCAGCTGTGTCAGCGGCCGCTACCCGCGGATAATGAGGAATCTCGATGCTCTCTGGCGCCCAAATCGGCACAAAGTGGATTGAGCTGGGTTCCAGGACCACGGAGTGCACCCAAAAAAGTGGGTGCCGTGCTGAAAAACCAGCACGGCACCCGAGGTACTTTTGTCTAGTCTCAGCCTATACAGGCAGTGTTGAGACCCTCTGTGATCAACGCAGCCGAGGGTACCCAAGTGAAGTTGTCCTGTGCATTGGGGTCCTCAACGAGTCGAAGGGGCGGGCTGCAGGGCTTCGTCGACCACACCGTGGTGTAGCCCTCCATAGCGTAAGAAAGAATTCGCACCGCCATTGATGACTCTACCGGAATCGAATTTTGTGCCATTACGCGGATGGTGCCCGCTCGCTGCTGGTCAAGACCCTCCGGTGATCCATTCATCGACCCGACGATGACATCAGAAATCTTGTCCCCGAGTGCCGTCGCGGCGCCAATCGCCATGTCGTCATTTTGAACATAGATTCCCTTAAGATCCGGATGAGCAGTCATGATTGTGTTGGTCGTCTCGAACGCCAGCTGTCGATTCCAGTTTGCGGGGATCTCCTCCACGATTGCGGCATCGTTGCCGTAGCCCTCTCGGAAGCCCCTACTGGCCTGGAGGATCTCGTCGCGACCTGCCTGGCCCTGGATGATGGCAACCGGCCCGTCGGGAACCAGCGCTTTGAATCCTTCGCCAATTAGCTTTCCGTACTCGTAGAAGTCGACCTGAACGAAGCCGGCAGCCTTGTCAGCGAATGCCCCTGTCGTGTCCCAGCCGTAGATCATGACAACCGGAATGTCCGCGTCGGCGAGTAGGTTTAGCGCGGTTTCCGTGCCTGCGGTGCTCAAGGGAATGACGATCATCCCGTCCACTTGCTGAGTGATAGCGGCCTGAACGTTTGCAACTTCTTTCGTCGGGTCGAAGGCGGAATCGTACTCAATGACGGTGCCGCCGAGAGCTTCCACCGCCAACTTCGCCGATTGCTGCGAGGTGGTGTAGTACTCGATTGGGCCGGCCGAAATTACACCAATGACCTTCCCTTCCAGCGGGGTTCCGGTAATGGTCGACGGCGCTTCCCCTGGTCCAGCGTCTGTAACTGTGGTCGCGTCAGAGGTCGCGTCAGGGGTCGCGCTGGGGGCCCCGCCCGCACATGCGACGAGGAGCGCTATCGCCCCACCGGCAACAGCTACAGACGTGATTTTGCGAAAGCGACCGCGTCGATGCAGGCTTGCTTCTTTTGTGATTTCCATTTTTTCCTCCTTGGGTTTCCGGGCTGGCTTGTCCATGCCCGTCTCGGGTGTGATTCGGATTACCGAGATCTAGACCAGTCGCGCTGAGCCATGACAGCCACGATGATGACAATGCCCTGGATCACGTACTGAATATTTGTGTCTACCCGCATCAGGGTGAGAGCGTTGCCGATCATGCCAAGCAGCACTACACCGAGGACAGTGCCGACTACGTCGCCCCTACCCCCCGCGAGTGGTGTACCACCGACGGCGATTGCTGCAATTGCGACAAGTTCGAGTCCGGCGCCCATTCTCGGCTGCGAGGAGACAAACAGCATCAACAGTAAGATTGCCGCGACGCCAACGAACATACCGTTGAGCGCATAAACGCCGATTTTAGTCCGCCGAACTCGGATTCCGGCCAGCGATGCAGCCGTTTCAGAACCCCCGATGGCGAAGAGGCGACGACCCAACGGTGTCCATGTGAGAATGAAGCCGACCGTAATGGCCACGAAGACGAACCCAAGCACGAGCAGCGGAATTCCAAGTGGGCGCAAGCTCAACATGCTCGTAAACTCACGCGGAAGCCCAACAACAGGAAGGCTTGAGATAAGTAGTGCGGCACCTTGTAGGAGCGTCAGCATCCCCAACGTGAGGATGAACGGATGGGTTTTCGCAAAGGCCGCGAGGACGCCATTAATCAGTCCGACGAACGTCGCAATTCCGATTCCAATCAGCATCACGAGGTATATATTCACGCCGGCTACCATGAGCACCGCCATCGCCGTGCCTGTCACAGACATCGAGGACCCAACCGAAAGGTCGATGCCGCCCGACACCATCACCATCGTTCCCGCGCAAGCAAGAATGCCTACAATCGAGACCTGGATCAAGATGTTTAAGAGGTTGTTCGGGGTTAAAAAGACCGGAGAGATAATCGAGGTCACCACAACAAGCGCCAAAAGCACGGCGACTAGGACGGCCTTTGACTTGTGCACATTTAGGAAAGCGCGGTACGCGCCGCGGGGTTTCTCGGGTGCGGTCTCATTCAAGACGGCCTTTGACTTCTGCATGCCTAGCAAAGAAAGGTACGCGCCGCGGAGTTTCTCGGGTAGGGATCCTTTTTCAGGCGGAACGGGGTTTCCTGTCCTGCTGGTGGCCATCGCCATCTGTTGCCCTAACTTTCTTGAGTTGACACGGTTGTTGACTTCATCTCGAGTGCGAGCACTAGCTCCTCAGTAATCTCGTCCGGCGCAAGCTCGCCGGTAATCCGTCCTGCCCGCATAACGAGGAGGCGGTCAACCATTTGTTGAAGTTCCTCGATGTCGTCCGAGATGACGATTACCCCAGCTCCCTCGTCCGCGAGCTGGCGTATTGCCGCGAATATCTCGCCTTTGGCACCCACGTCGACGGCCTGGCCGGGCTCGTCGAAAATGACGACACGCGCTTTTGCATGAAGCCAACGAGCGATCGACACTTTTTGCTGGTTACCTCCAGAGAGTTCCGAAGGGCGCGCAACAATTGAAAAGGTCTTAATCTTGAGGTGTTCTACCCAGCGCCGGGCGGCAACCCGTTGCGCGCTGACGTTGACCATCAGGCGTGACAACATCGGCATGCGCGCGAGGGTGATGTTGTCTCTGATGGACATGGACATTAGCAACGCCTCACGCCGGCGGTCCTGCGGCACTAATCCTACTCCCGCGGCGATTGCCGCGTGAGGGTCGGAGGGTTTGTAGGGGATGCCAAAGAGTTCGATGCGACCTTCATCAAAGTGTTCCGCACCAAAAAGTGTTCGTCCGAGGCGCGAGCGACCGGAGCCGACCAGACCGGTGATACCCAAGATTTCGCCCGCGTGGAGGTCAAACGAGATGTTGCGAAGTCGCTGGCTCTGACCGAGGCCACTGACCTTAAGAGCTATCTCCCCCAGAGCCCGCGTCGTCCGCTGCGCCTTCTTGAGTTCCCTTCCAATCATCAGACGAACCACTCGGTCTTGGTCGAGGGAGTCAGCCGCGCCGGTAGCGACATCCCGTCCATCGCGCATGACGGTGATGCGATCACAGATGCTCAACACCTCGTGCAGCTTGTGGGAGATGTAGAGAATGCCGACCCCTTGCGCTCGCAAGACTGAGATGACCTCGAAGATTCGATCTCGCTCCGTGTTACCCATGGCGGCCGTTGGTTCGTCCATGATCACGACTCTTGCTCGTCGGTGGATTGCGGCAGCAACCTCAAGCAGTTGTTGCTCGGAGGGAGTCAACTCTCCGGCGGTCAGGTATGGACGATCCGTTAGTCCGACGGTAACCAAGCTTGACGCCACTTCGCGGCGTTCGCGAGACTTCAACAGAAATATTCCCGCGCGTGATGCCTCCCGGCCCAGCATCACATTTTCAGTTAGTCCGAGGGTGGGAACGAGGCTGGGATCTTGATAAATTGTGGCCAGCCCCTGTGCATGCGCTTCACGCGTAGTTATAGAGGGGCCAGAGAAATCTCCGAGGCCGATCGTCCCGCTGTCAAGCCGCAACGCCCCCGAGATTGCCTTAACGAGCGTCGACTTCCCGGCACCATTCGCTCCGACTAAACCATGGACCTCTCCGGCTCGCACTTGGAGACTCGCCCCGCGCAACGCCTGAGTCTGGCCAAAAGTCTTAACTGCGTTTCGCACCTCCAGCACCGGGTCCCCCGGGCCACCCAACGGGCTTGCTAGAGAGCTCCGCGAGTCGATTGGGAGCTGGTCGAGAAGAAGAACATTGTCCATGGATGAGACGCTATTCTACGACATTGCGATTGTCAAATTTAACATAGCGATAATCTAGTAAGCACGCTGACTGCAATCTAACCGTGACTTTTCCCGTTATGATGACTGCTTTTTATTGATGCGAGACAAGTTCCGTGAGGCGAACCTTGAGCCCGTGGAGAAGCGCCGCAGCATGATCCGTTGTTATTAGGTGCGAAACGTACCCCAGAGTGATGTACACCATCGTTCGAACGGCAATCACCTCTGCCGCATCTACACCGCTGAGGATGAGGGCAATCGGGCGGCGTGTCACTGCGCCGACAGCGAGGGAATGCGAGCCGATCGGCGGCTGCGTGGGCGAGCTCAGGAGGACGTCGCCGACAGGAAAATAGACGATCGGACAGTCACCTTGGAGCGGTGAATCGAGATGCAACAGTGAGGCGGTGAGAGCCTCCGAAATCAGAGCCCGTAATATCCTGCCCGTGCCTGATTCCCCTAGGGTGACTGTCACGTCGACCTCGACAGCACATGTGGTCCATCCCGACCCAGCGACCTCCACCGGTGCGGCACGGGTCATCATGGTTAGTGGCGGCAACGAATCGAGAGGCCAGAATGTTGCCAGTGGTGCAGGGGGTTTCACCCCCCATGCCTCCGATCCAGCATCCCTTGGGCTGCTAGCACGATGTCAGCCGCAGACGGAAGTAGCGCAGCCTGAAGGGTTGGCGCCGACGGCATTCGAACATCTGGTGTTCCCAACCTTCGCACGGGCACAGACAGGATGTTCAGGTGGCGCTCCATGATGCGCGCAGAGACCTCAGCACCGAACCCGCCCGTGAGCGTGGCCTCGTGGGCGATGATCACCCGCCCCCCCACGGAGCGGACCAGAGTGTCGATTGCGTCGTCGTCAAGCGGGCGGAGCCAGCGCAAGTCGAGCACCGCGGCTTCAATCCCCATCGCGCTGAGTTGCTCTGCGGCGTCGAGGGATGCTGCTACCATCGGCCCCCAAGTTATGACCCCGATGTCGTTGCCGGCGCGGGCTAATCGCGCCAACTCCGCTCGCTCGATCTCGCCGCCGAATCTCACCGGGGCCTTGTCTTGGTACATGGAGCGATGCTCGATGAGCACGGTGGGATCAGGATCGTCAATGGCCGCACGAGTCATTTCGTATGCATCTTGAGGACTGGCCGGCAATCCCACCTTAATACCCGGAATGTGGGACAGCACGGCTTCTATCGATTGAGAGTGCTGCGCGCATGATCCGGGAGTCACGCCTTGTTGCATGCGTATTGTCAAAGGAGCTGCTATCGCAGAGCGATTCACATAGCGCACGTTGGACGCTTGGTTGATTATCTGGTCGAGTGCCACGAAAACGAAGTCGGCCCACATGATTTCGACGACCGGACGCATTCCTTCTATAGCCGCTCCGACGGCCGAGCCGAGAATCGCGGCCTCCGCAATTGGCGTGTCGAAGACGCGGCCAGGGCCAAACTCGGCCTGGAGGCCGCGGGTCACGCCGAAGATTCCGCCGGCTACGCCGACATCCTCCCCGTAGACAAGGGTGTCCTCGCGATCGTTGAGACTCTCCCGAAGAGCTTGGTTGATGGCACGTCCATATGTTAATACGCGCGGGTCCGCGCGCGGCTGAGTAGGCGCAGCGACTACGTGGCTCGACGCATAGAGGTGTTCGAACACATCTTCAGCTCCCGGGGCGGGGAGGTTGCGTACTTGCTCCGCCAATTCCGCGACAGCCTCGACCACGTCGAGGTCGATTTCCTTGAGCTCAGCCTCCGTAAGGTCATTCTGCTCGCTCGCGAAGCGCACTAATGGGTCTCTAAGAGCCGCTTCGTCGATATCGGTCTTCGGCCGATAATGCTCTATGTCCTTGTTGTAGTGGCCGGAAAGGCGGACAGTTTTGAGTTCGAGCAAAACTGGGCCTCTGCCTGCCCGACAAATGCTCGCAGCATGCGCGACGGCTTCGGCAACGGCGAAGGGGTCACCACCGTCGGCAACAAAACTCTCGATGCCAAGACCTAGACCACGTCGGGCGAGGTGCTCTCCCCGGGTCGTCTGGGAGATTGGCGTCATCTCAGACCACCCGTTGTTCTCACAGACGACAATCAGCGGGAGATTGAGGCTCGCCGCGAACACCAACCCTTCCGTGACAGCGCCCTGGTTCATCGCGCCGTCCCCAATCGACACAAGGGTGAGACGCCCAGTACCCCGAAGAGAGTTGGCCAGCGCAACACCCGCGGCGATCGGCACACCGGCGCCGACTATCGAGTTCTCGCCGAGGAATCGGTGAGCCGGATCGCTAAGGAGAGGAGACCCAGCTCGTCCACCATTCACCCCACCCTCGCGCTGGGCAATCTCGGCCATGAGTGCCAGTGGCGCCGTTCCGCATGCGAGTGCCCAACCGTGCCCTCGGTAGGTTGCAAGAACGCGGTCGTCGGGTTCGAGCGCTGACAGCGCACCGACGGGGATTGCCTCCTGACCTAAGCAAAGGTGAACCGAGCCCGCGATGTGACCATCGCTGGCAAGTCCACGCACGGACTCTTCGAACCGTCGAGTGAAGGCCATCTGGCGATACGCTTCTCGAGCCGTTAAGTGCTGGGAAGTACCGGGCCGGGTCATGGAGTCCGCCCCGCGCTTGCTCGCAGACTGGTCTGCAAGCTCCGCCCCCAGTCGATCTGCCATCATCCCTGAAACATTGTCGAACTCGTTCATTTGCTCCCAATCGATTCAGAAGTACTGGACAGTAAAAATCCTTCGGTAGCCCCCGGCCACGATTTCATCGATTTTAACCCAGTGTTTAACATCAGACTTTATCAAACCTATCAATATAAATTCTCGCATTGCCAAACATACACTAACAATGCTCAAATTTATGCCCAGGAGCAGGACTTGTCTTCGACCGGTCGCGGATCGCCTGGCCTGGCCGCTCGCCCCCCAAGTCTGGGTGTTTCGCAAAGAGCCTCATGCCCCGCGAGCACTTCGAGCCACGCAGATTGCATCGCCACGATCAAATGACACTCAGTTGGCAATAACATTCTTTAGGAGTCGCTAGGCAAATAGAGACCCAAATGACCCTCTCACTTGCTATTCCCATTGACATCAGCGTTCCCAACGCCGATGCAGCGTTAATGAGGTTTTTTGTCTTTATGCGTGCCTCAAGCCGCGGAACACCATCAGGGATGGATTCCACTTCGGGAACATCGGAAGGCCATCTCTGGCGGTCCTTAGATGGGGCTTGGGTGGTTCGCGTTGCGGCGAACACCTGGACAAGGTCTGGAAGCTCCTCGGCAATGCGAAGTATGAGGGCGCCTCCGCACCGGATTATTGGGGCACAATGACCGAACTTTGTTACCACTCGTGGACGGGAGTGTCGCCCAACAACCTCACGCCAGCAATCATCGAGACCTAAAGTTTGACCCTCTCGGACCTTTGAGCGGCCAGGGAAGACCTTCGCGGCGCCGACAGCCTTAGCGATTACCCCGCTGCTCGGGTTCTCATCGGAGGTGGAACATTGTGTGGCTGCGTTTGAGCATAGTTCTTGGAAGACTTCGCCGGGGTCGCTCAGGCGAGGATTTTGCGTGGCCAGTTGTTGGTCTCGGTGATGTATTCGTGGAGTTCTGTCAGGGTGAGCTCAGTGAAGCGGGTGCCTTTGGGGAGGTATCGGCGGATGCGGGCGTTGAAGTGCTCATTCGTGCCCCGCTGGTAGGCGGAGTACCGGTCAGCGAAGTAGGTCGGAATGTCGAGGGTGTCTGCGAGTCGGTATTGGTAGGCGAACTCGCTGCCGTTATCGGCGGTCACCGACGGGGCTGCATGCGCGGGCATTACGGTGAACACGGCCTGTTGCGCCTCAAGGGTGGCTTGCGCAGTGATGGCGGGGATCTTCACCCCGACCAAGTACAGGGAGGAGCGTTCCACGCTGACATGCAGACCACCGGTGCCGTGGGCCCCGAGGACATTGTCAGCTTCCCAATGCCCGAACTGGCCCCGGTCCTCGATCTCGGCGGGATGATGGTGGATCGAGGTGCGCCACTTGATCCGCTCAGAACGGACCTTCCTGCCCTGTCGTTTCCCACGTTTACGCCGCCCGCGGGGCAGATACTGCAAGAACTGGCGGTGTCTCTGCCCGGGCGCATAGATCCACGAACACACGCTTTCCCTTCTGACTCACATACGCGCATCGTCGGGAAATTCGATCGGGAGCCGGCCGGAGATCTCTTCTGGTGTCCGCCCCTTCCGCAGATGCGTGAGCACCCAGTCCACCAGGCGGTCATGAACCGTCCGGTGCGCCCGGTGCCAACGGGCCTGCGCCTAGAGCTGTGCCTGGCCGCCAAGGCGGAGACGAGCACGCGGGCCACGCGTGTCGAGCCTGTTGCGCAGATACGGGCGAAGATTCGCGTGATTATGCTCTGGCTGCCAAGAACCCCGGCCCAACTCTCGGGTGATCGCAGACCGGCGCACCCCCACCCCTTGCGCGATCTCCGCCCTATTCCTACCCCCAACCGCGAAGCCTGGCAATCTCGATACGGTCTCCCAACGTCAAATGTCTGTAATGTGCGGTCAAGG
>Ga0222651_1001078_pt1 | contig 14334 bp, 13 predicted proteins | sample AntAcemetagen369_FD_179855 | JGI IMG/M metagenome (GOLD analysis project Ga0222651, IMG submission 179855) | Saline water microbial communities from Ace Lake, Antarctica - #369 | ecosystem: Environmental > Aquatic > Non-marine Saline and Alkaline > Saline | place: Antarctica: Ace Lake...
GTTCAAGGTGGACTACTCGGTGATTCCATGGGCAACGTTTTGTTCTCCCGAGGTCGCCAGAGTCGGGTTGAATGAAGCTGATGCGCAGCGAGAGGGTATCGCCTACGAAGTAACAACCTACGACGTCGCAGGATTGGATCGAGCGATTACCGACGAAGCCGCTCACGGATTAGTGAAAGTTCTCACGGTGCCGGGCAAAGACAAGATCCTTGGCGTAACGATTGCCGCTGAGCACGCGGGGGACTTGATCGCGGAATACACCCTCGCTATGAAACACGGCCTTGGACTCAGTAAGGTGATGGGGACGATTCACGCTTATCCGACTTACATGGAGATGAACAAATTTGTTGCCAGTGAATGGCGCAAGAACCACAAACCCGAATGGGCCTTATCTATTGCAGAGCGGTTCCATCAATTCAGGCGGGGTTGAACGCCGCTGAGCTCCTTTTTAAATGGAGGGTTAGGTTGGCGGTTTTTAGAAGAAGGGTTTCGTTGAACGGTTTAGCTTAATGGCCTGTTTTAACAGTCTAGTTGAGCGGACTAGTTGGCCCGACTATCTGGATTGCCAGAGTCAGTTTGGCTATGAGCGGGACGTACCTGACATGACTGCCCGTACCTGACCGGCCGTACCTAACCGGCCGTACCTAAACCCGAATGGTTTCAATGCGTTAAAAGTTAAGCGTGAAAGCTTAGAAAACTAGAACGAAGGGCGTTAAGACTGCTCTTTATGAACAGTGGCTAGCCTTGCGACCAGCGTATCAATTTCTGCGTCCGTGGGTGTCGGCGCGGCTGAAATTTTTGCAGCAGTACCGATTACGAGACGGAATTGGCGGAAGAAGATCCGGCAGTTTTTACATAGCAAAAGATGAAAACGCATGGATAGACGTTGCATCACGGTCGTCTCGCCGTCCAGATATTCGGTTGCGTTGTCACACGCGTCTTTACAGCTCAGCAAAGGTTTCTCTCCACGTGACTCTCCACATTGTCAGGTCAGCTGGTGCAGCATTCGCCAGTTTCCTGGAAATGCTCAATACAACAGAACAGTTTGATTCTCGCTCGATGTAAAAGCACTCGAACATTAGACTCACTGACATCAAGGATGTTACAGATATCATCAAGCGAGTGGCCCTGACGTTCGCGGAGATTGAGTGTTGCGCCCTGAAGATCAGGTAAGGAGTCGATCAACTCATTCATACAAAGGTTCAATTCGTCCCTGGTCATGAGCGCTTCCGGCGTGTCCCCATCCCACTGAGAAAGTCCCGGGCTCCAGTGGCCCGTATCGTCGAAACGAGTGCCAAACGCAGGGTCAGCTTCGGTGATTGCGTCCAGCGACGTCATCCGGTTCTCTTTGCGTAACCGGGTTTTCCCTTCGTTTGCCACGATCCGTAACAACCAAGTTTTGAGGGAACTACGTTTTTCGAATTTGCCGATAGCGCGAAGAGCAGACACCCAGGCTTCCTGTACGACTTCATCTGCTATCTTGTTGCCCACGAGGTTGTAGGCAAGATATTTCATGGAAACCTGATACTTCATGATGGCGGCTCTAAAGGCCTCGTTATCGCCCTGAATCATACCTTCGATGAGAGCATCTTCTGTGTCAAACGTGTCCAAATTTTCCGTCCCTGGTTTCTAATCTACGTCCACTTTTAGGCATGATGTTTTTCAGTAACCTTCGTCTAAAAGCGGAAATGCGCTGGTGACACTGGCGGTGCTTACAACATCGCTAGACGTGACAAATGAGCGATCAAGTTCTGAAAGTTTTACGACACCACAAAGCGCCATTGTCATCGAGACTTCGCGTTTGAGCAACTGAAGGCAACGGCTGAGTGCCGGTGCGCCGCCCGCGGCCATGGCCCAACCCTGAAGCCTGCCAATACCAACGGCGTTTGCTCCCAGAGCATAGGCTTTAACAATGTCAGAGCCTCGATAGAAGCCGCCATCCACAACGACTTCGGCCTGACCTTTAACTGCGTCTACGATAGCAGGTAATTGATCAATACTTGCCATCGACTGATCTAATTGACGCCCGCCATGGTTGGAAACATAAATCACATCAACACCGTGATCTAGTGCCTTCAACGCATCATCGACGCGGCTGATTCCTTTGATCACGAGTGGGATGTTAAATTCGTCACGAATACGTTTCACTGTCTTCCAGCTTAATGACGCTTGATAGGTGAAGTCGCCTTCCGCAGCTCTTTGTGAGGTGGGTACAACGCGTTTGGCGATATCGCGTTCGCGGCGGCTGACCACCGCCGTATCGACGGTTAAGCAGAAGGCGTCGTATTGGCTGGAGATGACGCGTTCGATAATGTCATCTATCCAATGATCATCACCGCGTGCGTACAGCTGATAGATCTTCGTTGCCTTAGAAGCTTTAGCGATTTCTTCCAGTCCGGGTTCACAGACGGAACTGGCCATGGTGATCACTTCGGCGTCTTCTGCTGCGACCGCAGCGCCTGCGCCGCCACTAGGATGAAAAACCTGCAGTGAACCAATTGGGGCAAGAATAACGGGTAACGCGAGTTGTTTTCCCAGCAATGTTCCACTGGTATCAACGCTCGACACGTCGTTCAAAATCTTAGGGATGAGTGCAAGCTTATCGATGGCATACCGATTCCGACGTAATGTCGTTTCCGTTTCGGCGCCGCCTACAAGGTAGTCCCAGTTGGTGGTATCCAGATTTACTCGTGCGGCCTTAACGAGCTCGTGTAGCGTTTTGTAGTCTCGAGGGTCCATGGAATGCCAGCCAAGAAGGTGGCCGAAGTTTAACACAGTGTTTTGGTCGCCCGGACAGGGTCGCCCGGACAGGGTTGGCGAAATGTGTCGTCCAAAATATTCCCAAGTTTGGTTACCTGAGGCTTTGCGTGATACTTGACTCCCCTCATACATCCATTAGTCTAAGTGGTCACCAAGACAACTACTCACAAAAACTAACAATAAGAGGAAGTGTAATGTCAGTATTTGAGGAAGATGACAGTAAGACTGTTCGATTGATTGGCATGGGCGCCATAGGATTTATAGCCCTGACCGTTGCGCTGGTTTTACTGGCCCTAGTGATTACCGGCTAGTTACGGGAATTCTTAACGGATTTCTTAACCGAAACGAACTATAGAAGGAACGACCCTATAGAAGGAAAGACCCTATAGAAGGAACGACCCTATAGATTGCTCTACCCGTCAGAAGTTGACGGGTGGTGGCCTCATCAAGCACGAGTACCGCCTACGCGGGATAAAGCGTATTCCAGAGCGCAATGCGCACAACAGGTTTTCACGAAGCCCAGTTGCCGATTTTCAAGCGGTTGCAGCGTCTACTTTCCATTCCCAATCAATGACCGTCCCTTATAGTATTCCTGAGCAGGGCGCGTTGGGATTAACTTCCAACATGGTTCTGCATAGACTTTATGCGGTTATGACCGACCTTCTTGCAACTGTGTTCAGTTCCCATTTTTGATCAGCGGTTGGTCTGCTGCCAGGGATCATGGCATTCTTCAGAGCTCCTCAGAAATCAGAGTTTCGAGTTCAGCGTTCGGCGACAAGAGCCCAGAAGGTTCAAAGTTCATCACTAGCAGGGTGTCCTCACCGCAGCGCCCGAATACTTTGTAAGACTGCCTTGTGTAAAAATGTTCGAGTTCAGATTCACAGTCAACCCATAGCGTGGCCACTGGTGCTTGCGCCCTTAATTCCGATAGTAGCATCGCGCCAAGCCCTGATCCCTGATGATGCCGAACAATACCCAGGTGATTGATATACCAGTGTTTCGCCGCGGGCAGCATCGCTGAAATTTCCTGACCCAGCGCGTGACTTGTAGCGTGGTGACGCCCCAATAGCAGGCGAATCAGTATTGGACTGATCAATACCTGATGCAGGCTGACCTGACATTCCGGGCTCCTGGCGACGAGTACGCCGATGATGCGATCAGAGCGGCGCGCCGTAAGAAATGTGTCCGAATGGTGAAGTTGAGTTTCAAAGAAACGACGGCTGATACGTTGCCATCGCGCCCGTCCCATCATCGTGATCATCGCCTGATCTTCTGAAAACGCATCCGCAAGCACCCGGCTTATTTCCTGACGAGCAGATCGTGTTAGGGGGTAGGACTCCCGCTGAATTGAAAGTTCAGTCATGACGATATTCTAACCGCTTGTTCTGCCTGCTGGTACGATTCGCGTTTAGCCCAGGTCATTTTGTGGCGCCGAAGGGTGAAAATTGATCGTGGGATGTTGTTTGCTGCCCTGGACCTTGAACTGGGCGTGCAGTGGATAAGGGAGCACCTGGGTGATTTCTGATTGATGTGTATTGGTCGGGCAACGTTGGTCGGGCCACGTTGGTCGGGCCACGTTGGTCGGGCCACGTTGGTCGGGCGACATTAGCCGGGCCGTCCGTCGGCCACCGGGGCCCAGCCAAAATGTCCATTAACCCCGAAATTCCCTAGAAGTCGACTCGCCAAAAGGTTTGGTCAGACTGACTTGGCGCCAGTGAGTTTGCTGATACCGGAGACGATCAACGGCCATGCGCCAACGGGCATATCATGCCCCATCCCTTCTATGACCAGTAGGTCTGAGCCGGGAATATTTTCGTGCGTATCAATGCCGCCGGTGAGTGGAACTAACGGATCGATGTCCCCGTGTATAACGAGCGTAGGTAATTTGAGTAGGTTCAGTTTCTCGCGGCGATCGCCATTCTCTATGATGGCGGCCATCTGACGCGCGACACCTTCCGGGTAATAGGCGCGCTCATAGGTTGCGAGTGCCTTGCGTCGAATCCTCTCTTCATCTCTTGGAAATCCCGAAGAGCCAATCACCTTTGAGACCTCTACACTTCTTGTCATCGCGTGTTCGGGATTATCCTGTCGTTCTGAACCTAATGCCGCAACTGCTTCTGGCGTTGCCGGAGGCAACATTGGGTTCCCTGTAGTTGACATGATGGAAACAAGGCTGAGCACTCGCTCGGGATGGTTAACGGCCATGGTTTGCACAATCATGCCGCCCAGCGAAGCCCCGCAGATGTGAGCTTTGTCGATACCAAGCGCTGAAAGCAACGCCATGCCGTCTGCTGCCATATCGCCCAGCGTATACGGGACATCGATTTCCTTTCCCTGAAGCCGTGACATCACAAGTGCTTCCATGTCTGGCACGGGTTGGTCGCCATGCCAGCTTGAGAGGCCAACGTCCCGGTTGTCATATCGGATAACAAAATGACCTTTATCTGCGAGTTGCTGGCACAGGAGTTCATCCCATGCGGTCATCTGGGCACCGAGGCCCATGACAAGAAGCAGTGCCGGTGCCTTCTGATCTCCAAAAGTTTCATATTCGATGGTAATACCGTTGGCTTGAATTGAACTCATGGTTAGATTCCTTGTTGTCTCTAATGGTTATCGGGTTGGCTGCTGGTTTTTTTTGAAAAGCACGCCTGTGCTCTTCACGATTTTTCTAACAAATCCTGTCGATTAAGTCGCGTAAGCAGATCCGCCGTCGCATGTGATTGTCTCACCTACTATGTATGCGCTGGCTCGCGAACACAAAAAGATGGCAAGGCCGGCAATGTCTTCTGGTGTTCCGACCCGCTTTCTGGGATTACCCTTTGCGACAGCACCCCAATCAATATCGGTATCGCCACCGCCGCCAACGCCAGTGCTTAACATCCATGTTGGGAAGGGGCCGGGCGCGATTGCATTTAGGTTAATGTTCTCTTTCGTTAAATGGAGTGCAAGACCGCGAGTCATATGGTGTACGGCGGCTTTCGATGGACCATAGGAAAAGGTCTCGAACGCCGGGTTTTTAATACCATCAATTGAACCAATATTAATCACCCGGGCGGGGTCTTCCGGCGTGCCGGCTGCTCGAAGTTGTGGGAGTAGTTTCTGCGTGAGGAAGAAGACACCTTTCACATTGGTATCGAAAACTTTATCCCAACCTATTTCTGGAAAATCGTCGATAGGCGCGCCCCAGGAAACCCCAGCGTTGTTGACCAGGATATCTATATGGGATTCACGCTCTGCGATTTCTGAGGCTAGTTTTTCGCAACCCGGAACGTTAGACAAATCCGCGGGTAGTGAGATACATTCCCCTCCGTATTCTGCCGAGAGTCTCGCTGCGGTGGCGTCGCATACGTTCGCCTTCCTGGAACTGATGTAAACCTTGGCGCCATTGGCGAGGAAGCCCGCAGCGATCATTTCACCAATCCCTCTAGAGCCACCGGTGATCAGCGCAACCTTGCCTTCGATAGAAAATAGATTTTTCATTTGAGCCGTGTCCCTGAGTAAATCAGAGGGCATTTAGCCTTTCGGCCATTGGATTGTCCACAGAGATTTGTGTGTTCTATAAGGGGTTATCCGTCAAAGGTGCGAAACGGGGCAGGGCGCTCTTATACTGCTGCCTAACCCGGCCGGGTTAGTCCAGACTGCATGGGGCTACATGGGGCTAAATAGGGCTAAATAGGACCTCAGTTTTTAATCGATGATTTCCGTCTTTAGCCCATCGAGACTAAGTTGATTCTTCTCTGCCCAATAATCCTTGATGCCGTTATCGCCCTTATTGTTTGCCCACTTGCTGAGCGTTTCCCGTTCAGCAACCAGTTCAAACAAAGGCACAGCAAAACCGCAGGAGGTTTGTACCATATCAACCTGCATTTCGAAAAATTGACGTGTTCCCGGTTGGTGATTGAACATCCTGTCGTAGGTTGAAAACTTATCCTCATCACGCGGGTAAACCAGCTTTGCGTGGCCGTAAAGCCGAAGTATCAGCGGGTGTTTTTCGAACGAACAAAACATGACGGTCATTCGGCCCGTTTCAACCACGTGGGCAGCGGTTTCGTTACCGCTTCCCGTCAGATTCAACCAAACGATTTCGTTAGGGGAGATGACGCGCAGTGAATCCATGCCTTTTGGTGATACATTGACCTTCCCAGAGCCTGCGGCAGTACCAACAAAGAACAGGTGTTGGCGTTTAATGAAAGATTGGTGATCTTCGGTTAGCGCATCGAATTGCTGGGCCATTGTCACTCTCCTTACATGGATTACATCTAGTGATGCAGCTCAGTATCATAATCCATAAATCGCTCATCCCGAGCCCGAATACAAGGTCAATTCTCGCTGCGCGGCTTTTCATTGCGCGGGCCGGTGGGGCGTGATTTGATGCGACTATCGACTTACGCGGGAAAAGCATCGATTGATTACTCATAGACTTAGCAAAATGACGATGGTCGCCTACGGTCTGGGACCCATTGCGGAGTCTGTGAAGAATCAGGGTTTTAATGTTTTCCTGTTGTTTTATTACAATCAGGTCATAGGGCTGTCGGCGACTGCGACGAGCATTGCACTAGCGATCGCTCTCGCCTTTGACGCCGTATCTGATCCCGTTGCAGGTAGCCTGTCCGACAAACTGAAAAGCCGCTGGGGTCGACGGCACCCGTTTATCCTGCTCGCCGCCGTTCCGATGGCGATCACGTTTTATCTTTTATTTAATCCACCTGAACTCAGTCAAACCGGTTATGCGTTTTGGCTCGTGATCTTTGCGGTATTGGTGCGCGCATCTATGACGATCTATTACGTTCCGCATCTCGCTCTGGGCGCGGAATTGGCCACGGACTACGACCAGCGCTCCATGCTGTACGCTTACAATACCTTTTTCGGTTTTATGGGCGCGGCATTGTTTCTGCCGTTGTCTTACCGGCTGTTTTTCCCAACGACGCCGGAATTTAGTCCCGGTTTACTTAATGAGGCTGCTTACTCGCCATGGGCACTGTTTTCTGGTTTGATCATGATATCGGCCATTGTCGTTTGCGTATGGGGTACCCGTCACGAAATTCCTCGCTTAAACCAGCGAACGAATCTCGCCAGCGCAAAGTTTGGTGGCAGACAGATGCTTCGGGAAGTCAAAGAGGCGTTTTCGAATTCGTCTTTTCGATCGCTATTTTTTGGCATGATCCTGACGGTCTTCATTCTTTCTGTTGAAGCAGTCTTTAACCCATTCATGGGCTTTCATTTCTGGGGAATGACAACCGAGCAGTTGAGTTATCTCCCGCTGGGTGCCTTGACTGGTCTGGTCGCGTCTATTTTTCTGACGCCTATCCTGACGCGCCGTTTTGACAAAAAGCCAACGTTGATCGGCTGTGCGTTACTCACCATTGTCAATGTTAATACGCCGATTGTGCTGACGTTACTCGATACGGATTGGTTTCCAGAACCCGGGTCGACGGCCTTGCTTTTGGCCCTGATTGTGAACATCGGTTTCACAACGTTGCTTGCTCCGATTATTTATTCCACGCTGAATTCTATGTTCGCCGATATCGCAGATGAGCATGAACTAGAAGTAGGCGAGCGAAGAGAGGGGGTGATCTTTGCCGCACGCTCTTTCGCCAATAAAGCATCCGCCTCATTAGGGCTCGTGTTCGGAGGCATCTTACTGGACTACATTGCATTTCCCCGCGGTGTCGCCGCAGGAGATGTGCCTGCTGATATTGTATGGCAACTCGGGTTTATCGCAGGCCCGGCGACGTCGGTCATCACTTTCTGCGGTATGGCGCTATACATTCGATACCGCATTACCCGTGCGCGACACGTTGAAATTATTGGGCTCCTCGAAGAAAAGCGCAGACAGTAATAGGTTTAAGCGCTGCCTATTTGGCTGCGCTTTATGCCCTGCTGGAGCGACGTTTCTACAGAGTTCGTTCAGGCAGCATTCACTCCATATTCAGCATGCCCACGTTAATGTCACTTCATCAATGGAATGAGGTGTTGTGATGAATGAATTAAAGAAACTGACCTGTGTGGTGGTGTTGATCGGGCTTGCCTCGGGATGCGCCAATGAACCGATTGTTGATCGTAAAGGCGTGAATGAAGCCCGATACCAGGCTGATCTCACGGAATGCCATTCCTACGCGAACCAAGTGGATACAGCGGGTGAAACGGCCAAGCACGGTGCGATAGGCGCGGCAGTAGGCGCGACCGTTGGCGCCATTATCGGGAATAGTAGTACGGTTGAGCGAGGTGCCGGCGTTGGCGCGGTGGCAGGTGGCACTAAAGGTTTTACCAAGGCCGAGCGGCGTAAGCAGCGTGTCCTTTACCGTTGTTTGGAGCAGAGGGGATATCACGTTCTGGGGTAGTGTTGAATTGATGCAACAAGCCGTGCGTAGGGTCGTCCCTTTTGGTTTCGTCCCTTTTGGTTTCGTCCCTTGAAGATTAAAAACAAAGTAAAAGGGGACAAGTACACGGAAAGCATGACTGCAACACTCAATGAGGCGATGGTAACGGAGCCGAGTTGGTGATCAGCCTGGCTCCTCGTGATGGAAGGCACCTACCTCATCTCTATCCTGTTTGTTGCCTACAATTTGTTGCCTACAATTTGTTGCCTACAAAGAGCCGGACAATTGGGTATTTCGTTGGGATCTTTTGGCGATCATTGGCAGTCTCGCTTTAGCCGGTTTGTTTATGACCGCACGCTTTGATCGTTACGGATACGTGATGTTGTTGGGTCTTGCCCATTGAGTCGTTTGGGGGCCAGTTTACAGCTGGCTCATTTTGCGTCGGCGGGCCACAGGCTTTAAAACTGACTGAGGTAAGTATGTCCACGGTTACCGGTTGATTGCTGGTATTTCTCTCGTGGTTGATGCAGTAGATGTTATCCGCTATTTAGCCGGAGACAACAGTAATCTCTACCTACGTTGGGATCAGTCCTCTAGCTTTGTCCTCTAGCTTCGTCCTCTTGTCTCGCCTCTAGTTTCGTTCCCAAACGTGGACGTCACCATCTTGTCCTGTCATCAAAGTCGAGCCGGGGAACACCCTTAGGCGCCAGGGGTCAAAACGCATTACCGCAAAGGCATCGTCGTCAAAACTGTTCCAGCCAGGGATCGTTTTGGGGTCGTAGCCCAGCGGTTCAGGTAGCGTCAGAAACTGATGCCAGATGCGTTCGCGGGTGGGAAGATCAAAACACCAGGTTGCATTGCACTCGGCTACGCACGTATCTTGATCCGGTGTCCAGTAGTTGAGTGACGCATAAGCACTATGAGAAATGTGACTGATCTTCGTGGTCGTTGGCCCTGTACCCACCCAGCCAACCAGAGATTGCCCATCCCACTCCCAAAAAGGGTGGAGTACTCGGCTTCTGGGTCTGTTTTCTGCATCAACGGTAGAGACATTGCACCAGACGATTTTATGCGCCATCTTGACGAACCTGGGTGCTGTTTCAATCAGTGTGTTCATGGCTTGGTTATTTCTCTTTTGATGTGGACGCGGGTTCGGATGTGGCAAGCACGCTGCCGTTTACTCTGTCTCCGATACCCGCTGGTGTTCTCTCATGGATTTTAAGGCGAACTCGAGCGTAGTCTTTTTGCGTTTCTTCCAGGGAACGGTTGTGTTGGAACTCAGAAACTGAGCTTGGCTGACTCTTTTTGTAGCTGATTCTTTTTGTAGCAGATTCTTTGCAACCGACTCTATACGCTGACGCTATACTGCATGCAGATCAGTAGAAGTTTAAACATTAACCTTCATTAAATGCGGGAAGCTTATCGAAGTAAAGAGCACTTTTGGATCGCCCATTTTCCTGGTTGCAGGCGATTGCAGGATTGATCTCAACCTGTCGGGCTCAATGTGACAGCACTAATTACACTTCCAATGACACGCGCAATTACTTTTTCAACTATAACTACGACGATCAAACGATGAGCATAAAAGCGGAAACCACTTTTTCTCTCAAGGACCAGTTGTTCAATCCTGAAACGGTTGGGGTCTTCAGTTCGGCGCTGCGATTGGCGTATCCGGCATTCAATCGCAAAGCCTTTGATCGGGATGCTGCGTTAGCCTTTCCGGATCTTGAACTTAAAGCACGCATCACTTTTCTGGCTGATAACCTCAATCAGTACCTGCCAAAAGATTTCGAGACTGCCCTCGGGATTCTTCAGCAAGCACTGCCGCCAAAACTGGACCCTGGCAAAACAGACGACGATTTCGGCGTGTTTATTTGGTCCGTTCCTGCCGAGTGGATAGCGCGGGAAGGTTGTACTCCGGCTCGAATTAAGTCGTCACTACGCTTTTTGCGAGAAGCCACCATGCGATTTACCGCTGAAAGTGCCATTCGACCGTTTTTAAGTCGGTTCCCGGAAGAGACTTTGGCGTTTGTTCGAGGTTGCTCGGTCGATAAAAATTACCATGTTCGTCGGCTCTCATCAGAGGGTATTCGGCCCTATTTGCCCTGGGCAGAGCGTGTCTTACTTCCACCGGAAACGGTGATTGATGTTTTATCCACGCTTTACGCAGACAATACCCGGTACGTCACACGATCGGTCGCCAATACGATGAATGATCTATCTCGCGTTCATCCAGAACTCGTGCTATCCGCTTTGGCTTTATGGAAGGCGGAGGGCAATCAGGAGCGGGTCGAGTTCGAGTGGATCGCGCGGCACGCACTTCGTACGCTGGTGAATTCTGATAGCGCTGAGGCGCTCGAATTCCTGGGCTATGCCCCTAAAGCAAAGGTCCGTGTGTCCGCTGTGTCCGCAAGCGATCTGGTAGAAGTGGGCGGAATGCTCGAATGGGAAGGGCAACTTTATTCGCAGGCAACACAAAAACTGAGATTGGGTTTACGCGTACACTATCTCAAAGCCAACGGTAGTCACTCTGCGAAGCTGTTCGCCATGAAAGATATCGAGGCAAAAAAGGATGAGAGCTACTCGCTGTCAAAACGCGTGCAGTTCAAGCCAGCGACGACCCGGACGCTTTATACCGGGGAGCATCATGTTGAACTTGTGGTCAATGGCAGTGCTCGAGGGCGCGCGTCCTTTATTTTGAAGGACAATCGTTTTGAAGGACAATCGTTTTGAAAGAGAATCGTTTTGAAAGACAATCGGTAAAATATCAAGGATTGCAGCGGGGCTCAGCGACAAGCCACAACGCGAATTGATTTCTTCGACCCCAATTGTCAGCCTGTGACTCGTTATGAAATTTACGCACTATTTAAGAGCTACTTAGGGCTTACTAGAAGCTACTTAGGGCTTACTAGAAGCTACTTAGGAGCGAGTTAAAAACCACATGAGAAATATCTAAAAGCCATTAAGGAACTTCATCGTGACCGATCAGATTAAAATTTATGGTGTGCCATTTTCACAGCCCGTACGGGCGGTACTCTGGTTACTCTTGCTGAAACAACAGCCGTTTGAACTGGTGCTAACGAATCCTGGCTCGAAAGGGGAAATGGGGAGTCGGCATCCAAACTTTCTTGCGAAAAACCCATCAGGTACGATTCCTTGCCTGGAGGAGTTTCCATCCGGATTTACCCTAGGCGAAGCCCACGCCATCATGACGTATCTTTCGCGTACTCGCGGTTGGACGGACGTCTACCCTGAGAGTGAACAAAAACGGGCAAAGATTGACAGTTATCTTCATTACCATCACAGAAATATCCGGGAAGCTACGGTGGGCTTGGTCGCGCCGAAAATCAGAAGCGATTTGAATATACCTGAGGCCATTCAATCATCCGCAGCGAAAATTTTGCACGGTGCTCTTAAAACGCTGGAAGCGGGCTACCTTGCCGATCAACCGTTTCTGATGGGCGATCAGGTGACGTTGGCGGATCTCGCGGCGTATTCGGAAATTGGTCAACTTCGTCCTTGTTTTACCAATACATTTGACCTGAGTCCCTATCCCGTCGTTTGTGATTGGCTTGAGCGAATGACAAAAGTCGACGGACACGATACGGTCCATGTGGCATTAACTGAGCTGGGCGACATTAGTGTGAATGCGCCTGAGATGGAAGCGATCAAGAATGCCAACAAGGCAGCGTTACGGGCCTTGAAGTTGGCGATGCCTGAATAATATTCAGCGGCAAAGTATGACCAAATATTTCAATCCAGGACTTTATGCGAGGCACCTTATGACAACACTCAAACTTAATGTGAATGACCGGACAATGTCTGTCGATGTACCTGACGGGATGCCATTGCTCTGGGCACTCAGGGACGTAATGGGCCTGACAGGTACCAAATACGGCTGCGGCATTGGTGAATGCGGTGCCTGCACGGTTCATATCAATGGCGCGCCGGTACGCAGTTGTTTAATAAGCGCCAGTGCTGTCGAGGACCAGAAGATCACCACGATTGAGGGGCTTGCCTCTGAAAACGAATTGCATGTACTGCAGCAGGTTTGGATTGATGAGGATGTCGCGCAGTGCGGCTATTGTCAGGCGGGACAGATTATGTCCGCCGCGGCACTGCTTAAGCAGACGCCTTCGCCTACCGATGACGATATAGATGCGGCCATGGCTGGGAATTACTGCCGATGTGGCACCTACATTCGGATCCGCAAGGCTATTCACACAGCTGCTGAATTTTACGATGCCTCAATGATACCCAAGACTGCTGAATTGGAGGGCAACGTATGACTTTCCCTACCGAAAAAGATGAAATCCTAAAACTGTTACGCGAACAGCAACCACAACTATCATCCCTACAGGGCGGACAGTATTCCCGTCGAGGCTTTTTGAAGTTGTCCGGTGTATCCGGCAGTGCATTGGTTCTCGCATCGGTTGCGCCGGGGATGATAACTGACGCAGGTGCGGCAGAGGTCACTCCCAGTCTGGTGGGATCCGTTGAATTAAATGCCTACGTCAAAATCTCCGATGACGGGACAATCACCATCTATTCCGGTTCGCCCGAAATGGGGCAGGGAATCAAAACCTCTCTACCCATGATTGTCGCAGAGGAAATGGGTGCGGACTGGGATGATGTGGTTGTGGTTCAAACCCCCGAAGTCGATAACGAACGTTACGGCAGGCAGTCCACGGGAGGCTCTTACACGATCTATCTCAACTGGAACCTCATGCGCCAGATGGGTGCGACGGCGCGGGAAATGTTCCTTGCTGCCGGAGCAATTGCCATGGAAGTGCCGGTATCTGAATTGGTGGCCGAGGGTAGCCAAATTGTTCATGCCAAAAGCGGTAGTCGTCGCAGCTTTGCAGATTTGGCCGCACTCGCTTATCGCCAACCCATTCCCGACGCAGAATCACTCATCTACAAAGGGCGGCAGGACTACAAAATTCTTGGCACCGCAATCAGCCAGGTGGACAGTCTGGAACTCGTGACAGGCGTTGGCGACTTCGGTATCGATACCCGCGTACGTGACATGTTGTACGGCTGTTACGAGAAGTGCCCCGCTGTGCATGGCAAGCTGGTTGACGCAAACATAGTAGAGATTAAGGCGTTACCCGGTGTGGTAGACGCCTACATGGTGAAGGGGAATGGAAACGTAAGAGAAATCGTCGATGGTGTTGGGATTGTCGGCACCAGCACCTGGGCAGTGATGGAGGCGAGAAAGTCATTGCGCATAAAATGGGATGAACGGGAGGCG
>Ga0222651_1001080_pt1 | contig 14317 bp, 10 predicted proteins | sample AntAcemetagen369_FD_179855 | JGI IMG/M metagenome (GOLD analysis project Ga0222651, IMG submission 179855) | Saline water microbial communities from Ace Lake, Antarctica - #369 | ecosystem: Environmental > Aquatic > Non-marine Saline and Alkaline > Saline | place: Antarctica: Ace Lake...
GAGCGATCGGGCCTACACGTGATATCTTTTATAACAGTGGACTGATTGACGATATCGGTAAAGAGAATTTTTTCGTGAAGACAAACGAGGCATTTGAACATTGCAATCCCTTGAGCCAAAAAACAGCCATCGAAGAAAAAATTTCCCTACAATCAAAAAATTATGACTAGGCGAGGCTTCTTTCCAGTTGTCCTGATCTTCGGTCCAAGTAACTTTATAATGGTGATTATTGGTTGGAGGATTTTCCTTTAAATAGGAATACATGTCTAATCCTGCCGCATCATTAAGGATAATACCTTTAATCAAATCGGTGACTTCCAAATATTTGGGATTCGTACCTACTAGTGCAATCAAGTGACCGCCTGCTGAATGACCCATTAGGAAGATTTGTTCAGGGTTTCCGTCGTATTTTGAAATATTATCACGAGTCCATCGAATAGCTGCTGCAACTTCCTTTGCCATGGTGTCATAATTACCATCGGGGCTTAGCGTATAATTGGGAATGACGGTTACAATATCTTTTTTAGCAAAATTACGACCTAGAAATCCATACAGTCCTTTATTTCCTTCATCCCAATAACCACCGTGAATAAAAATAACCACTGGATTATTTTTGGATTTACGAGGCTGGTAGACACTTAATTCAGGAAAAGATACCACTAATGCTTTAGCGCTTTTAAGATAAGATAAGTCTTCTGTTTTTTGGGAAGCGCAACTAGCTAACAAAAAAACGCAAAGGAGAGGTGTTAGAATTCTAAAGAGTTTATTCACAGGAGTTAGTTGATTTATTTAATTCATTACTTTTTAAAAAACATATGCTATTCACTAAGGATTTTGGTTTCTTAACTACTCAAAACATTTTCTTTATTAAATAAAAGTATTTAAAAGGGGCGTATTTTAAAGGTAAATCAATCCATGTAGGTGTGGTAACTATTCAATTATCCCTATTTATCTGAATTTTTTAAACGACTTAAATGAACGGAACTAATATTTAATACACTGCTTTCCTCAACCGTACAAATTCAATAGCTTTTCTAGATCATCCAATGTATTGGCTTCATTGGCAGGTTTGTCTTTTCGCCACCTAAACATTCTTGGAAACCGCAAAGCCACTCCTGATTTATGGCGAGAGGATCTGGCAATCCCCTCAAAAGCAATTTCAAAAACCAACACAGGTTTTACGCTTCTTACTGGTCCAAAGCGATCCACCGTATTTCGTTTTACAAAAGCATCCACTTCGTTAATTTCCTTATCGGTTAACCCTGAATATGCTTTGGTAAAGGGTACGAGCTCATCATCTTTCCATACCGCAAAAGTGTAGTCGGTATACAAGTTAGCCCTTCTTCCATGCCCTCTCATGGCATAAATCATGACGGCATCAATGGTAAGTGGATCGACTTTCCATTTCCACCAATCCCCCTTTTTACGCCCTACTTTATAAGTGCCATCTTTGTGTTTCAGCATTAAGCCTTCAGCATGATGCTGTCTTGAATTGGCTCTTTCTTTTACCAGCTCTTCCCAATTGCCAAATTCAACCAAACTAGAAATGAGTAATTTTTCAGAAGCTCCTTCTTTTACCAATTTCTCCAATTCATTTCTTCTAAAGTGCATGGGTTTTTCCCGGATGTCTATTCCATTTATTTCCAAAAGATCATAGGCAATCATTAAAACAGGCGCTTTCTTCAGAATGGCTTTGCTTACATTTTTTCTTCCTATTCGGCTTTGCAATACATTAAACCCTAAAGGTTGACCATTCTCAAAAGCAATGATCTCTCCGTCGATTACGGTTCCGTTGGGAAGCACATTAGTAAGTGCTTCAAATTCTGGAAATTTATCGGTTACCAATTCTTCCCCTCTCGACCATACGAACAACTGATTTTCCCGAACAATAAGCTGCCCTCTTATACCGTCCCATTTCCTTTCTGCTATCCACGCATCGGTATTGCCCAATTGCTCAGGTTTACCTTCTAGGGCATAGGCGAGATAAAAAGGGTAGGGCTGTGAGATTTTATCTGCTGGATCAGACTCCACGATTAGTTGATGGTAGGTAGTGGTCTCTGCTCTCCAATTGCCCATTAAACGGTGAGAAAGGGTGTTCTCCTCAATACCACTGTGCTTGGCTAAGGCACGGGTCATTAACTTTTGAGAAACCCCAACGCGCCATCCGCCAGTCATCAGCTTGTTAAAAACAAAGCGTTCGGTTTCATCCAATTGATTCCATGCCCAAAGTACTTTTTCCTTCTTCGTGTGAAGAGATTCGCCCGATGATGTAGTAACCTGCTCCTCAAGGTCTTTTAAATCAATGATAAAATCAATCCATTCGCTTAGGCTTTTATCGTGTTTGCTTACCAAGTTGGGGTGCATTAAAGCCATGGTTTCAGCGAGGTCACCGACTATGTGGTAGGATCCTTCAAACAACCAAAAGGGAATATTGGCAGCAGATGCTGACCATTCCCTTAATAGGGCTGTTCTCACACTTCTCTTGGGTTTTCGATGACTTAGTATGGCAATCGTCCACAATTTATCAGTGTCACTGGCTTCATTAAAATAATCCACCAAAGCGGCTACCTTTTTCAAGGTTTTGGTGGTTTGATCAAGCTGTGTAAAAAGATGGACAAAGTTTTTCATGCGGTATCTGATTTATCCGTTTCATCCAGTAGTTCTCCTTCAAATTTAGTTGCCTCAATATGTGTTTCCAATCCCTGATCATTTAACCATTTACTGAATATATTGGTATACCCATGAGTTACAATTACCCTTTCGCATTCCGTGGCTTTGATGGCTGTATTTAATCCTTCCCAATCTGCATGGTCAGACAATACAAATCCCCTGTCTACTGAGCGCCTTCTTCTTGGACCTCTCATTTTCATCCAGCCGGAAGGAATTCCTACTTCGAAAGGGTGAAACTTTTTTTGCCAGGAGTTTCCTAAGGCAGAAGGGGGTGCTATTACCAAAGCGCCTATGAAGTCCTTTTTATTTATTTCCGGGGTTACATAGGTCGTTTCATTCAATCCAACGCCCATCTTTCGGATAATCTCATTGGTCTTTTCGATGGCTCCGTGCGTAAAAATTTTGCCAATGGAGGGATCAACACCCTGAATTAAACGCTGGGCTTTTCCCAAAGAATAGCCAGTTAAAATGGTCACTTTCTCTTCTTCTTTATTTTTTCTCCACCAACTGTTAATGTCCTCAAAAACGGCTTTCTGATCCTGCCATTTAAATACTGGTAAACCGAAGGTGCATTCCGTAATAAAAGTGTTACACCTTATGGGTTCAAAAGGAGTTGAAAACCCATCGTCTTCCAATTTATAATCTCCCGAAGCTACCCAAATTTCTCCCTTATAAGCTACACGAATCTGTGCAGAACCTATAATATGCCCAGCAGGGTAAAAACTAAATTCCACACCATTTATAGTTCTGACTTCCAGGTATTCCATCGACTCTATATGAATATCTACACCCAATCGGTATTGTATTATGGGTTTGGATAAGTGATGGCAGAAGTAAAATTTATTACCCCAACGAGAGTGGTCTGCATGGGCATGTGTAATTATAGCGTAGTCTACCGGTTTCCATGGATCGATATAGACGTTTGCTCTTTCGCAAAAAATACCTTTTTCAGTGAATTGCAATAAAGACATAATTCAATAACATGAATTGGTGAAATAAGTTTGGACTTACTAAGTGGATAACTAATGTCCAAGATGATTTGGCTAAAGTCTATGGTGCTGATAAACCCCTTATTTCCTCCAGCTAAATCAGAAGGAAATTAAAGAATAAGTTACCAAATATTAGCCATTTAATCAAAAACAAAAGGACCTCTAAAGACTATCCATTTTTTCATCCTCCTAGTGCGATAAATCAAAAAGTGGAAAGACCATTCCCCATATTTCCGGATACTCAGCACCTGCTCTTTTAATTTTGGTTGTTATTTCTTTTTTTATCCAGTTGGATTATGAAAGGTCTAGATCATTCTTTTCTACTCATTTTTTATAGTACCAGCTCAACAAAAATCGGAAAATGGTCAGAACCAATTCTTGGTAAGCGTTCCAATTTTTTCAATCGGAATTCTTTGGTTACGAAAACGTGATCCAATGGCCATCGTATTAGGGCGTTTTCTGCGTTATAACTGCTAAAAAACCATACCGTAGGCAACTTCGTTGATAGTTTGTTGGTAAAAGGGGTAGTACTTTTCCAGAACTTTCAGTTTTTCATTCCACCATCTATTTACCTCCATTGCCAAAATCAAATCAGGTTTTTTAAGTTCAATCAGTTCAGTTAATTGCCTTGATTTTCTATTGGTCCTTTCCACATTAGTAATTAAAAGGCTAAAAGTGTCATCAGAGGTTTTTATATCGTTTGCTGTAGGTACGTCTACAGGAACTAGGCCTACATAATTTATTATATAAGTGCCTTGAATAACCAATCCACTCATTAGTCCAATAATAGCCAGATAATCATACCATTGACACCTCTTGATTGTTATCCATAATAGTATTAGGCAAACTAATGACATTATGAAGAATTGAATTCGAGGAAAATCAAGCATCTTCAAATAGCGGCTTTCCGTATTCCTGAATATTGAAAGTATAGAATATGCTACAAGTATAACTGCAATCACATAAAGAAAAGTATTTAGGGTTTTTCTAATTTTTTCTATAACCTTATGTTATTCATAAAAGTGACTGTACAGTTTAAATTCATTAATTATTAAAGAATACGCTTCAATTTAAACAAAATCTCTTTGATTGTCTTCAATTATAGGAACAGACAACTTCTCTGAATAAGCCTTTATTTGCTTCATCAATTTAGTTTGCTAATGAATTTAGTTGCAACCAAAATTGCTCAATTTTTAGTATTGCGCTTAAAAACTCACTCATATCTAGCGGTTTTTTAACATAGCTGTTGCAATGGTTTTCGTATGCATTATTTAAGTCCTTTTGGCTGGATGATGTGGTGAGCATAATTACAGGAATTTTTTTGAGATTTGGATCTGCCTTGATCTGCTGTAAAACTTCGTGTCCTGTGAATATGGGGAGGTTGATATCCAAAAGGATTAGATCAGGCTTTAGAGCATCGGTAAATGTTCCTCTTTGAAACAGAAAATCAAGCGCTTCCTGGCCGTTTTTCGCTACGCTGACTTCTATTTTTACTTTGCATTCTTCAAAAGCTTCCTTTGTGAGTAAAATATCCCCTTCATTGTCTTCTACCAAAAGAATATGTGCTAATTTTATTTTTTCATTTTTCATACTATTTCCTCTTTGGAATTGTAAAATAAAATACCGAGCCTTTATCTACTGCAGACTCCAACCAAATTCGTCCCCGTAAAAATTCAACGTGTCTTTTGGCTATAGAAAGACCTATTCCGGTTCCGGCATACTTATCCTTATTGTGCAGTCTTTGAAAAATGATAAATATTTTATCATAGAATTGAGGATCTATACCTATCCCATTGTCCTTGATAGAAAATTCCCATTCTTTTTCATTTTCTACAGCCTTAATTTCAACTATTGCGGGGGTAGTTTCTGTGGCGTACTTGAGGGCATTGTCTAGTATGCAATGAAGTATCTGAGTGATTGCTGCTTTATAGGTGTTCAAAGTTGGCAAATCATTGGATTTAATTGATGCAGATTTTTCAAAAATTAGTTTTCTTCTCAGCTGCTTAAATTCAGAAAGTATCTCGTTCATATCTACTTCTTCTGTTCCTTCTGTTGGTCTAGTGGCTCTAGAATATTCCAACAAATCAAGTATGATCTGTTTCATCCTATTGGCACCATCTGTCGCAAAATGAATATACTGATGCGCCTTTTCATCAAGTAAGTCTCCATATTTTCGAGTCAATTGATCCATAAAACTGGAAATCATCCTTAGCGGTTCCTGCAAATCATGAGACGCAATAAAAGCAAATTGCTCCAATTCTTCATTTGAGCGTTCAAGTTCGAGCATATACTGTTTTATCAACTCCTCGTTTTTGGCTTCCTGGGTAATGTCTGATGAAACACCAATTATACCGACAAATATATTATTCTCATCATAAATTGGAGAATTGGTAACTAGGGCGAGGAATTTAGTCCCATCTTTTCTTTGCACTTCAAATTTTCCCGACCATATTTGCCCTTTATTTAGCATTTCCATTATCTGCTTAGCTTGTCCTTTATTGGCCTCAGGAGTCGTTAGATGCATGATATTCTTTCCTATTGCTTCTTCAAGTGTCCAGCCATAAATATTTTCGGCTGCTTTGTTCCAGTAATTGATAACTCCGTCCAGGTTTGTTGCTATAGCAGCCTGCCCCATTTTACTTAATAAATTAGCTTTGAACCTATTTTCTTCTTCTGTTTTTTTCCATTCGGTAATATCTCTGGTTACTCCCAATAAGGAAATAATATCCCCTTGCTCATTTTTCATGGGAACAGCGTGTGTCTCTAGCCACCTGTGGGTTCCTTTTAATCCTTTTATCTCAAATAAAAGCTTCCCAGATTCACCTTTAAAAACATTTTTTGTAAGTTTTGAAAACGCTGACCTGTGTTCGAGTAAAACAATTCCCAGCACAGATTTACCTATCACCTGTTCTTCATTTTTGGCCTCAATCATTTCCAGGCCAGCCGGATTCATCATTAATATTTCACCTTTAGGCCCTAACAATTTTATACATTCTGGTTCAGCTTCTAAAATGGTACGAAGCCTGTTTTCGCTTTCCGCAAGGTTAATTTCTGATTTTTTTCTTTTATTAATATCCTGAAAACTACCATAAATTTTGGTTTGCCTGTTATTCGCTGATTCACTTTTGCCGATGCACCTGATCCATCGTTCATGTCCTTTGCCTGTAAGCAATAATAACTCTTCGTCAAACCCAAAACCATCCTTAATTAAAAGATCCAGTGCTTTCTTTATTCTTTCTTTACTTTCTCCGATAAAAAATTCTATTCCACCCGTTATGGTGGGGATATAATTATCGTCTACTTCTAATATTTCTTTCACCATGGGAGACCAGTAGTTAGTGTCTTCGTTTGGGTTTATCAAGTCCATCTCCCAACTCCCGATTTTGGACAGCCTAACGGCCTGATGATGCAGTTCCCTAAGTTTCTTTTCTTCTGTAATATCCCGTGAGTTGGCTACGATGCCATTCACTGCCGGATTGTCTAACATATTAGTTAGCAGCGTTTCAATCCATCTCCATTCCTTTTTATGATTTTGTAAACGAAAGGGTTCTACCAATACCCGGTTTTCGCTGCCCATTCTTTGTAAAATGCCTGATGTCCTTTCTAAATCGTCTGGATGGATAAAGTCAAATGCATTTTTTCCAATTAATTCTTCTGGTGCAACCCCAAGAATAGCGGTGTGCGTAGGACTGACATACATATATTTGCCTTCCACATCTAGTATTGCTACCAAGTCAGAGCCATCTTGAACCAATGCTTTAAAACGTTGCTCGCTTTGTTGAATTTTTTCTTCCTGCTTAATTTTTTCCTTGCCATCTCTGCCCACACAATACATTAGTTTGGTATTGTCATCCCACCTTGCTGACCATAAATTAAAGGCGATACCGCCATCTTTTTTCTTGTAACGATTAACGAAAGTTTTAATTTCATGACCACTGACAATGGCTGCCGTAATTTCATTGGTTTTAGGCACATCTTCTTCCAAAATAAAACTGACATATGATTTGCCAATTAATTCTTTTGGTAAGTATCCCCAAAGATTTGTAGCCGCAGCACTCACGTATACAAAATTGCCCTTTTCATTAACGGTACAAAAGACATCTAAAGAGGCATCGATCAATTGATTGGCTTCAGATCTTTGCTTTACTATACGTTTAATATCTTTTGATTGACACGCTACCGCAAAAATTTCATTATCGTCTCCTCTTAAAGGTTCAAAAGTAGTCTGACCATATTGTATTTCATTTGTCTTTGGATTGAAAAAATGTTCTTCTATTTCAAAATTCTCTCCTTTTAGCGCCCTAATATAATAGGCTTTCCATTTTTCCATGTAAACCTCACCAAAGTCTTTTATAAATGCGGATTTGTAAAGTTTATGATCCTTCCCCGTAACTGTTTTCACAAGGCTTAAATAGCTTTTATTGGTATAAATCAATTGGAATTCATGATTGATCATCCAAATCAGGTCCTTGTTTTGGTCTAGTAAGAGATTCGACAATTGATTTTGCTTTATCATCAGAGTGATTTATTTGAGAGGTATTTTAAAAATACTATGTAAAAGTAATTTTTTGGTTTGAGCCATCAAAAATCCAGTTGGAACATTTAGTTTAGTAACATTTAACCTCAGTTTATAAAATAAAAAAATTCCAGAAAGTGCCTTGGATACGAAATTCCAAGCTTAATACCTCCAGTTATCATTACTGGGTGGACAAGACAGAATGATTTCCACAAACCTTTTCCATCTAAGGTCTATAAAATAAATCGAAATCCATTGGAAAAGATGGGCAGGACTGCAAAACCTATTAAACATAAGCCAATTCTTCTTAATAAATAACTTTCGTTTTTCGTGTTTCGTAAATTTATATTCTAATAAAATACATTTTATCTTTCTTTTGTTACATGTCCATTGAAAAGCGGGTGCTGGCTTTTTTCGGTAACCCTTAAACTCGGCGGTTCCTGGTAAAAATCGGGATAGGATCACACTCTTTAGGATTTATAATAAAGTTCTGATCCGATAGTAATTAAAGGAAAATTAAGCCGTACTTTTGTGGCCGAAAATAAAAAGTCCGATGAAGCGCATAAATGAATACAAAAAACTCTTTGGAGTTGAAAAGGAAATCGAATTGACGACCTTGAAAAAGAAATACCGTGATTTAGTTAAGGAATGGCATCCTGATAAATTTCTAGATGGGGATGACTTACAAGCTGAAGCAGAAATACAAAGCCGTAGGGTAATAGATGGTTACCATTTTTTGGTGAGTATAGCGCCTGAAACAATTGCCGCTAATCTAGAATACTACACGGAAACGATTAACGAGGCTGGGATTGCAGATTATAAACACAAAGGTTTATTATTGGAAATCACGTTTCATGATGGATCTACTTACGAATACTTTGGCGTGACCAAACAAGTCTATCAAAAAATGATTAATAGTGATAAGCTAAACCGTTTTGCCAAACGAAATATTTATCCAAAGTATATCTATAGAAAAACCAAAAAAAGTTTGGAAACAGCATAAAGTCCTCGATTAACAGAAGTGTAAATTTTTTATGAAGTTTGACTGTTATGGGACCCTTTTGTACCGTCTTGTGAGCAACAAACCTGAGCCATTTGGATCAGGTTTGTTGCTCGATTAGTTTTATATTTATTCCAACGTTTCATCTATAATCATAACTGGCCAAATGAGATTACAAGTTAATGTTGATGAATTGGGTTATTTTTTTAAGGCATGGCCAAGTTATCATGACAAATGAATGACCTTACCTTCTTCAGCAGACAAGTAGGCTGCATAGATTACATTAACAACATCAACTGCCAAATCAATACCTGAACGTGGTTCTCGACCTTCTTGAATAGCATGAATAAAATCCTCCATCTCAAGTGAAAATCCACGAAACCAGTCTTCATCACAACTTGGGCGGTTCCATCCCGCTTTGGTTTCTAATTTTTCCGTAAAATTTTCGCTTGCAAATGTACCTGGATCCACGGCATAGGTTTCAATGGCGTCATTTGCAGTCATATTCGCTTTAATGACCCCATCTGTCATGTAGGCAGTTACACGTGTGTTGAGTCCACCCAATCCCACATCACTTACAAGCACAGTTGCCCGGGATCCATCATCAAAGCGTATCACGACATTGGCCCAATCTTCTACGTCCACCGGATCAGAGCTAATCCATTGATGTGCATTGGCCTTTCTTGCGCTTTCGGAGGCATCTGTATGAATAAGGTCGGCAGTATCTGCCATTACAGAAATTGGAAGGATACTTTTTCCTCTTCGCTGCTGTCCTTCCCATTGTTTTAGATACAAACAAGCACCCACAGCATGTGCTCCCATTCTTAGCAAAGCTCCTCCTCCCATATATTTCCATTCTTTGGAAAATACGGAATTAGAACCGGAATGATTTTCTTCTGCCCTTAGCTCTAAAACTGATCCCTTGGATGCTGCAATCAAATTGCGCATTTTTACAATAGGAGGAGCATAAACCCAATTCTCAGCATAGCAAAAAAGTACCTTGTTTGCTCGTACGGCATCTCTTACGGCTTCAGCATTTCTGCTGGCTCCTGCTCTCATTTTTGATCGCGCTACGTGTAGACCAATAGGTTCAGGGTCTCCGGGCTCTCCGAAGTATCCGGTTAGCGGTTTCTCCATTATTATATGCTTGCCAGCTTCAGCCGCTTTTATAGCAATCTCATGATGCGAGGCCGGAGGTGTACAGATATCAATGACATCAATGTCTTCTCGCGCCAGTAATTCTTCTAGGTTGGTCGTTACAAAGGAAACTCCTATATCCTTCGCAAAAGCTGCGGCACTTTCCTGTGTTAATGAGCAGACACCTCTAATTTCGACTAGACCGGGAGTTAAACTCATGTAATTTGCATGATGCATTCGCGCACCATACCGTGCACCTACCATCCCTATTCCTAGTGTTTTCTTAGTCATTTGATTTAAAGATTTTATATTAATTTTTGATTTATTGCCAAGTAGGAATAAACCTACCGCTACGAATATAATCACAGTGATCGCAATACTAAACTAGTGGATTTTTGCTTGTTTTAAAAGGATTTAAGGTAACATAAGGTAGTTTTCTAGCCATAGGAGTGAGCCTATCCCAAGAGATTTATTAATGCGTTTTGAACTATACCCATTTGGAGAGGTTTTCGGTTTTATGATTTGGCTAAAGCCAATGATTCTGTTAAATTCCCTGATACCTCCAGCTAAAGCAGGAGGCTATTCATGAATAAAAACCTTTATCCAATTTCAATATTTTACGCAATTAACCAAAACCTCAATAGGAATGGGATTTAGCTCATTTAATAATAAAATGTCAAAATCCCGGCTTTAGCCAAAATCGAAAATGGTATTGGCGGTTATTCTATTAAACCGCGTTTCAGGGCTATATACATCACAAAATTGCGATTGCCTCTTTCGGATTTAACCTTCCATCCCTAATAACCTGAGATTCGGGATAAGATCGTCTTAAAAAATAGGCTAAATCGTCACTGCGAACCCTTTTTTTGGTGGGGGGCTGAGGTGGAAAAGGGTGTGGCAGTCCCGTCTTGCTGGCGATTCCCACGGCTTTCTCCACTCAAACCCATCTCTAAGCCTCGGAATGACGATTTTGTTATGTAATTGGGTTGAAATCAAGTTATTAATTCAAAAAAGAAAAAACTATTCCCTATAATTACTTAAATTCCCGGCATCTCCTTGCTAAATTGGCCTTTTTCTCAAAAATTATCGAGCTGTTTACTCAAGGCGATGTATTCAGATAGTGTGGCTATATTTTCATTGAAAATGCTACTGCTTATTCGATCCATCATTAAATACTGGCCATTCCAACGTTCTCCACTTGGCATTTTCTTCTTAAATCTATCCTCTTTTGTTATCCATGCACCAGATTTTTCTTGGTCTTCAAGTATTTTCCTCACATCTCCAGTGATTTCCTCCAAACGCATTGATAGTTGTTCTTTTGTGCGTAAATGATGCTCCGCTTTCCACAGATCTTTGTTCCCTAATTTTAATGCCTTCTCATAACGGATGGTACTTTTCTCAAGCAGTAATTGCAAATCAGACTGGTATCCATATCCTGTACGGCGCTCAGGATGAAGGTCTTCAATTTTGTCTACCCGAATTCTGGGACGATCGTAATAAAGAGGCTTGTTTGTTCCAAGTTCTACGAAACGCGCCCACTTGCCATTTTCCATCCTTATTTCTCGAAGCCATCTTAAGGCATCAGGAATAGGTTCAAGTATTGTTTGATGACCAAGCACAATGTATAAATCAATTAAAGTATTGATATTCTTGAGGGTTACAGAAGGACATACCGCTGCTGGTTCAAAAGTACGCGCCCAGGCAGGTTGGAGAAACTCATTGTATTGCTGTGCCCAACCTGGTTGAGGAGGAGGCAGTTGTGAAATATTCATGAATCGAGCAGCTTTGCGAAGGCTTTTTTCAATAGCTTCATCATTGGGATAATACTGATGCGCCGCTATCATTACACGAATACAATCATTAATCCCTCCATCGTTAAAAGTTGCGTAATCATGGTAGTCTCCTTGTTCAGGATACTTATGGGGCCAACCTCCATTGCTTAATTGCGTGGTCATCATCATTTTCAGTGCCCTTTGGGTTGCAGCATTAATAAGGCTGTCTTCAAGCTGCTGATCTAGGGCCATTAAGAAACTGACGGCCGATTGGGTTTGATTGTCGTCGAAACTTACTTTATCATTGTCTAATTTCTTAAAGTTGATTGTGTGATCCCAACCACCGTTTTTGTTTTGTCCACGAATCAAAGCATAAGCCGCTTCTTTGGCAAATTCAAGGGCTTGTTCATCACCCGTTGCCTGATAGGCACGTAAAAACGATTGACCTACTGCCGGAGTCCCTGGAGGCTGAACTTCGATTGAATGGTTATCTATTGGTTCTTCTCCCCATTTCAATGACAAATCGGGCGTAACAAAGTAAACATAACCGCCTTCAGTATTTATGGTATGAAAAAAGGCCACCCCTTTTCTCAATGAAGCATCCACTTGTTCTTTTAAATCAGCTCCTTTTGATTGGTCCAACTTATTGTTTTGCGCAGATGTTGTTGAAATATTTACTATGGCCAAAAGCCCAAAAACTGTACAATAGCTAAGTAATTTCTGTCCTTTGAATGTCATGTATGGGTTTATTTAATTCTTAATTATCTGGCTAATAAACGTAAAATTTAGTGTTTTATCAAATAAGCAAAACCTGCATAAATCCTTTTTTACAAATCCATTTTATCTTCCGTTAGTAATGCTATGGATTGACCATAACCAAGTCAAAATAACTGAAGTTAGAGTAATAGTGGTGTTTGGTTAATCCAGGGTTATTTGTTCAGGGCTTTTTCCCTAAGCTAGGAATAAACTAAAGCAACAAATATTTATTTGACTATTGCACTTCTAATCTAATAGATTTTTTATGGGTTTAAAAGCGTTTGGGGCTATAGGATTGTAGATTTCCATGTCCTTACAGTATTTATGCCCTCTGTAGAGGTAGGAGTGTGCAACTTGGCTTCCTTTCCCATGGAATTTTGCAATTCGAGTGTTTGACCAATTGCGAATTGTAAAAGGTATTATGGGGAGATTGTCTTATTCCTATTTGGGGAGGTTAAAAGATTAACGATTTGGCAAAAGCCAATGGTGGATATAGCTTTCATAAGACCTCCAGCTAAAGCAGGAGGCTACTCATAAAAAGGATTCTTTATTCTATTCCAATATTAGCCTGTTAATTAAAAGCCAAAACCTCAATAAGAATGGGCTTTAGCCCATTCAATAATAAAACGTAAACCTCGGCTTTAGCCAAAAATGGAAATGGTATTGGTAGTTATTTTATATAATCCAGCTTCAGAATAATATCACGTTCCTGTTTTATTGATCATCATAGTGAAATCGGCATTGAATAATGGTACACATCTGGTCAAGACCTTTTTTCCCTGTGATCTTATACACCAATCTGTGCTCCCCCGAAATCCTTCTTGACCAAAAGCCTTTCAAGTCGTACTTCAATGGTTCCGGTTTGCCGATTCCTTTGAAAGGAGTTTGCCGGATCGACTTGATCAGCTCTTTTACCTTCTTAATCGTATCCGAATCGTTTTCCAACTAATAGTTGAACTCCTCCCAGGCATGACTTGTGAATTGGATGTTCATAAAGTACTAAGTCAGTCGTCAAAAGATACCGTATCGCCCACTTTCATTTGAGCAATTGATTCACGTAAGCGGTTTCGATTGGATTCTGTCGAGAGCAAATGTCCTGTCTCAATTAATGAATTGTATTCTCTGATCGACATGATGACAACAGCATCTTCTTCTCTTTTTCGAGGTACAATGATGACCTCAAGCGATTTGCTCACGGAGTCAAAGTGCTCCTTCATTCGCCGTCGGAGAGATGTGATAGTAAGTGCTTTCATAGTCCTTCTAATTATGTACGTTTAAATGTACATTATATTGTACATATAATCAAATGCTGTTCTTTGATCCCTAGGCTTCTAGCACGTTTCAAGGTCATAACCTGAGTTCGACCCATTATTATGAAAAAATCGTCATTCCGAGGCTTAGGGAGGACTTTTAGTGGAGAAAGCCGTGGGAATCCCCAGCAAGACGAGACTGCCACACCCTTTCCCACCTCAGAAAC
>Ga0222651_1001083_pt1 | contig 14288 bp, 11 predicted proteins | sample AntAcemetagen369_FD_179855 | JGI IMG/M metagenome (GOLD analysis project Ga0222651, IMG submission 179855) | Saline water microbial communities from Ace Lake, Antarctica - #369 | ecosystem: Environmental > Aquatic > Non-marine Saline and Alkaline > Saline | place: Antarctica: Ace Lake...
CGCCCCGAGACCAGCCAAGAGGCGCTCATTGCCAGCCGCACACTACTACGCGCCGGCCGCGCCAACGATGCCATCCCCATCCTCGAAGCGATTACCCTCAACCGCATCGCACCCAGCGCCGCAGTGTGGGCGATGCTGGGGCGCGCCCACCTAGCCTGCGACACCCCGACCTTAGCGCTGAGCGCGTTTAACGAATCTCTCTTGATCGACCCTGAGCAAGCAAAGGCACTTGCGCTGCGAGGCTCCATTCTCCGTAAAATCGGCGACCTCGAAGGCGCGCTCGCCGACTACACTCGGGCCCACCAACTTCTTCCCTCCAGTCCTGTCTTGAGCTGCGAGAAGGGTCTCGTGCTATTGCAACTCGGGCAAGTCGCCGAGGCCGAAAGTTTACTCCGCATTGCAGCACGAAAATTAACGGCACACCACACACTCAACCTCGTCCACGCCATCTGTGCCTATTCAGTGGGTAAAATCGAAGAAGCGAAGCAATCGCTCAACGAATACCTCGCAGGAATTACTGACTCACCGGAACCGAGCGCGCTCTACCTATCGCGCCTTCTTCAGGTCGAAACGCCAGATGATGTCAATGATCCCGTGCTCAGCTTCTTCGATCGGAAATCTGACCGTAAGACTGTTCTCGATTGGGCGGGCAAAGCCGAGACACCCGAACAAGCCCGTAAACAAATTTGCGCCGCTGCTTTCTGGATGGCACAATTTGAGCAGAAGAAAGGAAACTTAAGCGACTACAAGGAACTACTCAATATAAGCATCGAAATAGGCAAGCCCGACTACACTGAATATCAGATAGCCAAGTGGCTGTTGGATCAATATTAACCCACCCCCTTGACCAATACCCTCGAATTTGTACTTGCACCCACGCTCGGGAACCGCATCTTCCTACACTTCAGCGTTAGAGCGCGCTCTGAGAAGAGCCCGTTCCTCGACTTCTCTCTCCTCCTCACGGATGGGGAGAGTTCAACGGTTCAGACGGCTCAGTGGCGGTTTGAACGGTTTCGACAACTCGAAGCCCGCAAGTCGTGATCACACAATCAAACATAACATGTCAAAATCAGCACCCGTAGGGGATACAACAATCGATAAAGCAGCGATCATCAAAGAGTTCGGTCTTAAAGAAAACGACACCGGTTCATCCGAGGTTCAAGTCGCGCTGCTCACAGCCCGCGTCAAGCACCTCACCGAGCACCTTCGCGATAATCGCAAGGATTACCACTCACGCCGTGGTCTCATCGCGATGACCGCTCGCCGCCGCAAGCTCCTCGACTACCTCAAGCGCACCGATTTCAATCGCTACACCGCGATCCTCGAAAAGCTCGGTCTGCGCCGATAGCCGAATTACTTTTTTCCAATGCCGGACTTCCCCTAAAGTGGGAGTCCGGCATTTTTTTTCCATCCGAGCAGCTCGACCGATTCGAGCCGCGAGCGACACAAGTATGGTCCAATCCCAGAACGGTCGTTTTGAATGCATAAAGCAAAAACAAGACAAAGATAATGAAACAAAAACATAACGTAAAAGTCGAAGGCCTCGATATCGAGATCTCAACAGGTACCCTGGCAGGCCTCGCAAGTGGTGCCGTCACCATCCGCTCTGGCGACACCGAACTCTTCGTATCGGTCACTGCCGCGTCTTCACTCCGTCCCGGACAAGACTTCTTCCCCCTCACGGTTGATTACCGCGAAAAATTCTCCGCTGGTGGTAAGTTCCCCGGTGGTTACTTTAAGCGCGAAGGCAAACCTTCCGAGAAGGAGATCCTCACCTCGCGCCTTTGCGACCGTCCCCTGCGCCCGCTCTTCCCGAAGGGCTTCATGAACGAAGTGCAAGTCATCGGCCTGCTCCTCGCGACCGATCAGCTCCACGAGCCAGACATCCTGATGGTCAACGCCGCATCGGCTGCGACACTCATTTCTGACATCCCCTGGAACGGCCCTATCGGCTGTGTGCGTGTCGGTCAAATCGACGGCGAGTTCGTCACGAACCCGAACCACGACGAAATGCTCGATTCCGACCTCGACCTCATCTACGTCGGTTCCCAAACCGAGATGCTGATGATCGAAGGTTCTGCCGAGTTCATCTCTGACGAGCGTTTCTACGAAGCCCTCGTGTATGGTCAAGAAGCCATCCAGCCAATCATCGCCGCTCAGCTTGAGCTCGCGAAACTTGCTGGCAAAGCGAAGAAGGAATTCGCGTTGATGGTCACTCCCAAGGAAATCGTTGATTTCTGCGAAGAGCACGCCGCAGCAAGAGTTAAAGAAGCCCTCAACTTTGACAGCTACACCGAGCGTAAGCTTGCGATCGAAGTCATCGCTAAGGAAACAACCGAAGCACTCAAAGCAAAGCTTGGCGCTGAGAATGTAAAGGGTGACGACGTCGCTCGCGCCTTCGACGAAATCCAAGAGAAGCTCTACCGCCAAAACATCCTCGATACAGGTAAGCGTGTTGACGGTCGTGCGGGCCCTGACCTTCGCACCATCTCTTGCGAAACAGGCGTGCTTCCACGCGTTCACGGTTCTGCCATCTTCAACCGTGGCGAAACACAAGCCCTCGTTATCACCACTCTCGGCACTAGCCGCGACACACAAGATATCGATGGCCTCACCGGCGGCGCGAAGAGCAAGTCCTTTATCCTTCACTACAACTTCCCTCCGTTCTCGGTGGGTGAAGCGGGTCGTTTCGGATTCACCGGTCGCCGCGAAATTGGCCACGGTGCCCTCGCAGAGCGCTCGCTCCTGCCCATCCTTCCTCCCGAAGATGAGTTCCCCTACGCCATCCGCGTTGTCTCCGAAGTGATGAGCTCCAACGGCTCCACTTCGATGGCTTCCATCTGTGGCGGCTGCCTCTCCCTCATGGATGCAGGTGTGCCCATCACCGCGCCCTGCGCAGGTATCTCCACCGGCCTCGTCACTGAAAAGGACGCAAATGGCAAGATCACCAAGAGCGTACTCCTCACCGACATCCTCGGTGCAGAAGATCACTTCGGCGATATGGACTTCAAGGTCGCGGGCACACCCGCCGGCATCACAGGTTTCCAACTCGACTTAAAGATCACCGGCTTGCCCTTCGACATCGCTCTCGAAGCCATCAAGCAAAACCGCGACGCCCGCATGAAGATCCTCGCCATCATGGCTGAGCACATGCCCGAGTCCCGCAAAGATCTGCGCGAGCACGCACCACGCATCCACACCATCAAGATCGCACCCGACAAAATTGGTGCACTCATCGGTCCCGGTGGTAAGAACATCCGCCGCATCACCGAAGTCTCCGGTGCCCAAGTCGATATCAACGACGAAGGCCAAGTGCTCATTTTCGCGACGGACAAAGAGTCGATGGAGCGCGCGATCCAAGAAGTCGATGCCTGCACCGCAGAGATCGAGGTCGGCAAGACCTACCGCGGCATCGTTCGCGGCGTGAAAGACTTCGGCGCATTCGTCGAGTGCTTGCCCGGTAAAGAAGGCCTCGTGCACATCTCCGAGCTAGCTGACTTCCGCGTCAACAAGACCGACGACATCTGCAAACTTGGTGACGAAATGGTTGTCAAGTGCATCGGTGTTGAGAAGGGCAAAGTGCGCTTGTCGCGCAAAGCCGCTCTGGAAGAAGCCGCAGAAGAAGCTGAAGAAGCATCCGAAGAGGAAGCTCCTGAAGCCGAAGAAGAAACAAAAGCCGCCGAGTAATCGGTCGCACAAAACGTTTAATACAAAGCGGTCGCCGAAAGGTGGCCGCTTTTTTTTGTGCGTTGATAGGGACGCGATTGGCACCAAGGAAACTGCAATCTCACGACTGGAAAATCATGTAGAAGACGTTAAGCTTTCTACTATCGAAAAATATGCCCAAGCCCTCGGGCGGCGAATTGAGATTAAGATTGCCCCAGCCATTTTGTGATCGGCTCCTTTGCCGCCTGCTTCATTTACAACATCCTCACGCGGGGTATTATACATTCGGGCGGGGTGAACTTTCACCTTCACATTCCCACTCACCGCGCCAATTATACCCGCATGTCCGTCGAACTCTACGATACTCTTAGCCGATCTGTGCAAACCCTCGCGCCCGCGAGCGGCGATACCTTGCGCTTTTATTGCTGCGGCCCCACCGTCTACGGCCCAGCGCATATTGGTAACTTCCGGACATTTTTGATTCAGGATACACTGCGGCGTGTGCTTGAAGTGGATGGCACAGCGGTCAAGCACGTGCGCAACATCACGGATCTGGACGATAAAACGATCCGCCGCTCTTTGGAGGAAGGCAAAAGCCTAGTTGAGTTTACTGCTCATTGGACGGCTAAATTCCACGCCGATTGCGAAGCGCTCAACATGCTCACTCCAAGCATCGAACCGAGCGCGGTTGCCCACATACCACAACAAATCGCGCTGGTGGAGAAGTTGATCGAAAAGGGAAACGCCTATGCCACCGAAGATGGCTCGGTCTATTTTAGGGTTGGCTCCTTTGAAGACTATGGCCGCCTCTCGCGCCTCAAGCAGCGCGAGCTGAAGACGCAGACTGAAAACTCCGCCGGCGAGCTAAACGATGCAGATGAATACGACCGCGAATCGGTGAGCGACTTTGTACTCTGGAAATCGCGCAAGCCGGGCGATGGTGACAACTACTGGCGCAGCCCTTGGGGTGAAGGCCGACCGGGGTGGCATTTGGAGTGCTCGGCGATGGTCGATAGTGCTTTCGACGGCGAAACGATCGACCTACACGGCGGGGGGATCGACCTCTGCTTCCCCCACCATGAAAACGAGATCGCCCAGTCCGAATGCGCCCACGGGCACGACTTCTGCAAGCACTGGTTCCACAGCGCCCACCTGATGGTGGAAGGTGCCAAGATGTCGAAGAGCCTCGGCAATCTCTACACGCTCGACGACCTGCGCACGAAGGGCTTTAGCCCGATGGTTGTGCGCTACACGCTGATCGCTGGCAGCTATCGGCAGCAGCTCAATTTCACTTTCGACGGACTACACGCCTCGCAGAGTGCCCTCACACGCCTCGAACGCTTCGCACAGGCACTGCTGGACAAAACTGGCGAGGCGGCTGGAAAGTTTAACACCACTTACGTGACCGTCGATGCGCCTGAAGACTTCGGGCGCCTAGCCAAGGCTTGGGATGCGCTCCGCACCAACCTAAACACAGCGGCCTGCCTCGGCGCGATCTTCGGCGTCGTCGGCTCCAACCCTGCCGTGTCGCTCGATGCGGTGGGCGCACGTGCCCTACTCCGTGCCTTCGGCAGCCTGCTCTACGCGCTCGGCTTAGAGCTCTTTACCGTGGAAGCTAAAAAAAACGATGCGCCGGACAAAGTGTTCGCCCTCGCGCAAGCCCGCTGGGATGCCAAGCAAGCCAAAGACTGGGGCAAAGCCGACGAGTTGCGTGATGCCCTGCTAGCTCAAGGCTGGATCGTGAAAGATCGCAAAGACGGCTTCGAAATCGAGGCGGCTGATCGCTAAATTCCTCAAAAACTATTAACCTTTTGCTAGAATCATGGCCAACGTACTCGTCGACACCTCAGTTTGGATCGCCATCGACAGCGACATGCGTGCCTACGCCAAAAACAAGCACTTTGACAGCATGGTTCTGCCGCTTGGGCTGCGCCTCTACGAGCCAGGCTACGGAGGGCGCTATAACCCCAACTCCAAATCCAACTCCAATTAAATATGCAAAACCCACAAATCACAACTATCGGCAAACAAGTCTCACAATGGGGCGAAGGCTCCATCTGGTGGGGCGCCCATCTACTCTACGTTGACATCGAAGGAAATAAGCTCATCCGCCTTAACCCCGACAGTGGCGAGGAAACCGTCTGGGAAATTGGTGAACGCATCGGCACTGTAGTCCCCACGGATAGCGATCACGAAGTCATTTACGCTGGCGATACTGGCTATGTCCGTCTTAATTTGAAATCTGGCAAGAAAACGCCGCTCGCCGACCCCGAAGCCGCTCTCCGCGGACAAAATCGCTTTAACGATGGCAAGTGCGATCCCGCAGGCCGCTTCTGGGCAGGCACCATCAGTATGGTCAAGGAGACTGGCACCGCGAATCTTTACTGCCTCGATACCGATGGCACACTTACCCACAAGGTAGGCGACGTCACTAATTCCAACGGCCTATGCTGGAGCCTCGATGCGAAGACGATGTATTACATCGACACGCCGACGCAGCAAATACGCGCCTACGATTATGACCTAGCAAGTAGCCATATTTTAAATGCCCGCGTGGTGATCGACACTGCCGCGCACGGCTACGCCAGTTCGCCCGATGGCATGACGATCGACGCCGAAGGCATGTTGTGGGTGGCCTTCTGCCATGGCGGCTGCGTAGTACGCTTCGACCCCGCGAGGGATAAAGCACTGCGACGCGTCGATCTGCCCTGTATCGAGACGACCGCCTGCGCCTTCGGCGGCGAACACTTGGAGCGCCTATTCGTAACAACAGGCGTCAAGGCCGGCCTCGACGAGCCAGAGGCTGGTCAAGTCTTCGTAATCGACGGCCTCGGCGTAAAGGGTGTGCCCGCTTTTGCATTTAAAGGTTAGTCGAAGTATCCGCAAAGCCGACCTTCAGCAGAATCACGCCGCACACTGCGGGAGGGCGGATGTCCCATCCGCTTGCGGCTCGGCGGTCGAAACGGGTTCCCCGGTCCGCTACACCTTGATAGACGCAACCGCCCTCCCGGCACAACGCGGCGGTTGGGACAACCGCCCTCCCGGCACAACGCGGCGGTTGGGACAACCGCCCTCCCGGCACGACGCGGCGGTTGGGACAACCGCCCTCCCGGCACAACCGCCCGGCACGACGCTGCGGTTGGGACAACCGCCCTCCCGGGACAACCGCCCTCCCGGCACGAAAAAGGCCGACTCCTTTGCGGGAATCGGCCTTTTGGAATTCGTTTACAGATCAGTAGTCAGATCAGTAGTCAGAACAGTGGGGATCAACTTAAGCAGCATTCGCCCCTTTGGCCTTCTCGATCAGAGTCAAGAAAGCAGTCTCGTCGTGGATCGCTAGCTCGGAGAGCTGCTTACGATCCATCTCAATACCCGCAGCTTTGATGCCACGGATGAAACGGCTGTAGTTGATGCCATTGTTACGGCAAATCGCGTTGATACGGACAATCCAGAGTTGACGGAACTCTGTCTTCTTTTTGCGGCGGTCGCGGTAAGCGTAAACTTCGGCGTGATCGACGGCGTCTTTTGCGTAGCGGAAAAGACGTGATTTGTTTCCGAAATAGCCTTTGGCTTTTTTCAGAACTTTTTTGCGGCGCGCAAGCGTCGCGGGACCATTGGTGGCTCTAGGCATGTTGTGGTATCTCTCGTTTAGGTGGCTGCCGGGTCGCCCATTTTCATGTTACCCGGCTAGCGTGAGTTATAGTTGTTAAAACGTTTCGTTGATTAAAATGATCAAAAATGATCAGTTTAAGCGCAGTTTAAGCGCAGTTTAAGCGAAAGGCATACCGCGAATGAGGTCAGCACGTTGGCCAGGAGCGACCAATTTGCTGCTACCTGCACGGCGGCGTTGCTTGACACTTTTTTTGCGAAGAAGGTGACGGTGCCCTGGCGAACGACGTAGTAGTTTACCAGTGCCTGTCTTCTTGAAGCGTTTTGAGATGGATTTGCGTGTTTTCTGCATGAGAAATTTGGGAAAGGCAGGAAGAGATAGGTTTCCCCATGCCTTGTAAAGGGGAAAAATAGAAAATTTTAACAGGGGTATTTCCCAGAGTTGGTAAGTACTCAGCTCTCTGCCCCCTGTTTTGGGCAGAGTTCCCTCCCATGTGCGGAAGATTCCTGAGATCTTCTGCTGCACCTTCGCCATGCGTAAATCCCTTTCACTGATTCCAACCAGGCTACTGAGTCCGAGTCAATCAGGCTGTTCCTGACGGAGTAACCGCCGCGTTGCGCGCTTCGCTCGCCCACCGATAGATGGCTTCGTATTTCGCGGCGGAGGCATCCCAGGTGTAGTTGCCGTGCATACCGTTTTGTTGGAGCTTTTTAAACACTTCGGGCCGATCGTAATAGAGGGCGCACGCCCAGCCGATGGCGTAGTAGAGGGCGTCTGCTGTGGGGTAATTAAAGACGAAGCCGTTGCCCGTGCACGGCGCCTCGCCTTGACCCTCGACGTAGGACTGCACGGTGTCGATGAGGCCACCGGTGGCGCGCACGACGGGTACGGTGCCATAGATCATGGCATACATCTGACCGAGGCCGCAGGGCTCGAAGCGACTCGGCATGAGAAAGCAATCGGCACCTGCAATCGTTAGGTGGGCGAGCTCGTTATTGAATCCGAGATACGAACCGAAGCGACCGGGGTGGCGCTGCGTCAGCTCATAGAAGGCACTTTCTAACGCAGGCTCGCCTGTGCCTAGCACCGCGATCTGAATCTGCATGTCGGCCATCAAACGATCGCTGATGGTAGCCAGCAGATCGAGCCCTTTCTGATTCGCGAGGCGCGAGACGACGGTAAACAGCGGCACGCGGGGATTTACTTCGAGCCCGTAGGCTTGTTGCAAGGCGGCCTTGGCCGAGGCTTTACCCCGCAGGTCCTCGGCGCTGAACGGCTCGGGAATATACGGGTCTTTTTGCGGATGCCATTCGTCGAGATCGACGCCGTTGAGCACACCGATAAGGTCGGACGAACGAAAACGTAGTAAGGCATTGAGCCCACAGCCGCCGTCGGGCGTCTGCACTTCGGCAGCATATCGGGGGCTGACGGTGCTGATCTTGGTGGCGTGATAGAGGCCGCCCTTGAGCATATTGAGCTCACCCATCGATTCGAGGCCATCGCTGCGAAAGACGGATTCGGGCAGACCCGCGAAGCGTAGCAGGCTACGGTGAAACCAACCGTGGTACTCCAGATTATGAATGGTAAAAACGGAGGCCACACGCCCCATCGGGCGATCTGCCTCCGTGGTGTTCAGGTAAACGGGTATCAAACCGCAGGCCCAGTCGTGGCAATGCACGACATCGGGTATCCAGTCTAGCTGCTCGCAAAAGTCGATAGCCGCGCGGCTGAGAAAGGTGAAGCGCTGACCGTTATCGTCCTCATTACCAGTCGGCCCGATATACACATCGGGCGCACCGAAATACTGGTTGTGCTCGAGGAAATAGCAGGGCACTTCCGAGCCGGGCAGGTCTTTTTGCCAAAGCCGCCCGTAAGCTTCGTGCCCGCCGAGGCGCACGATCAGCGGGCGCTCAAGCGGCACCGCACCCTCGAAGTGGCGCAGCTCGGTGTAGCGCGGCATTAGGATGCGCACTTCGTGGCCACGAGCACTGAGCGCCTTAGATAGAGCGCCGACCACGTCGCCGAGACCACCTGCTTTTTTAAAAGGTGCCACCTCGGGCGACACCATGAGGATGCGCTGCTTGTTCATGCGGCGACTAGCTCTTGGCTTCAGAAGGCTCGGCACGCTCCGGCGCTTCAAGTTCGTCTTCATCATCGTCGAAGTCTTTCAGTTTATAGTTGAAGATCGGCAAAAGCGCGATCAGCCCGATACAGGTGACGACTAGAATCGCCATACCGGTGACGTCGTGCACGGTGCCAATATCGCCGATCAAGGGCAGCACCCAGTTTTCGTCGATGGCCTGCGAGCCGTAGTGGTAGGCCCATAGCGTGAGAAAAATGCTGCGCATGAGATTCGTCAGCACTGCGAAGAGCATGGCCGCGCCCACTAGTAGTATCTTTTTCCAAAAACGATCAAGAAAGACGGAAGCTAGGAACGAGCCAGCAAAGAGGCAGGCCGTCAGCGAGCGGATACCCGAGCAGGCTTCTTCCACGCCGACTTGGCCTTGTGGCAGGATCAACACATTACCCTGGCGCTCCAGCTCATAACCAAGGAAGTCGAAAGTCTGGAAGACGACGATCGTAACCTTCGTGAGCAAGAACACCTTGATCTGCGTTTCTAGAACAGATACCAGCGGTGCCGACAGCAGCCAGATCAAGGCGGGAAACAAAAAGAGCGTCGTCAGCGCGAGGCGTTGCTTGAGCGCCATCGGCTGCCCGTCGACTCGTTGCTTAGTAAAAATAAAGACTGCACTCAGCGTGAGCCCACCGAGGCTGGCGGCGATGGCGAGCGAAGCGGGATTTTGCGGGCCAGTGGCAGCGCGCAGCAGCGCACCCACGGTAAACAGCAGCACCGAAGCGGCAAATGCAGCCACGGCGACCCATTCTAAAAAGGAGACTAGCCCGCTACGCTGCTCCGTGGGTGGTAAGGGAGGCGCAGGCTCAGTCAGCGCGGCACCGCGAAAGAGGTAGCTGCGGATCGCCGGCCAGCGATCGTAAAGCACGTAGGCCGAAAAGAGCGGTACCAAGTAGCCGAAGCTGTAATCCTCGCGATTCGCCCACCAATGGACTTGATCCCACACCGTGTAGAGCGCGAAGCCGATGATCAGGCAGGCGGCCGCAAGTTGCTCGGGGAGGAGATTTTTGAGGGTATGGTTTTCGGTAGTCACGGGGCAGAGGTTAAAATTAATAGTGGTATCTTAGCTGGGCGATGTGGATTTCGTCGTCGACAATTCGATAGATGAGCCGGTGCTCTTCGCTAATGCGTCGAGACCAAAACCCAGAGAGGGCGTGTTTGAGTGGCTCAGGCTTACCGAGTCCCTTATATTGATTTCGGTCAATATCTTTGATGATTACGTTCACTTTTTGGGTAATGATTACAGGATCGTGATTTTCGCAGACAAAAGTGATGGTGTGCGCCAAGTTCTCCCTCGCGTGTGAATAAGTGATCGAATTCATGTTGTCCACAATGTTGGACAAGTCGATCTCGTCAACCTTTCCTGCCCCCACAAAACAGCGCCGCAAAGGGCATTTTCGAGCCTTGAATTAACCATCGACGCGGGCTTGCGGAGCCTCTAATTTGCGACGCTCTATTTATGGACGCATCCGTACCTACTCAGAAATCCTCACAGCTCCCTCCCTCAATGGAGCGGCTCCACGCCTATTGGCGTATGCCCTACATCCTCGCGCCCAAAAATTCAGACGAGGGCGGCAACCCATTTACCCGCATCACCGAGACGGGCGACGACGCCAAGGAATACATCCTCCAGCGCGGCACTCACAACTACATCGTGATGAACCGCTACCCATACAATGCGGGACATCTACTCGTGCTACCTTTACGCGAAGTGCCTCGGCTCGAAGACTTGTTAATTGAAGAGCGCCACGAACTGATGGATTTGATCGTGGAAGCGCAAAACATCCTCACCCGCGCCCTGCGCCCCGATGGTTTCAATACCGGTTTCAACTTCGGCGGAGCGGCCGGAGCGGGCATCCCTTGCCATTTACATTGCCACGTCGTGCCACGCTGGAACGGCGATACCAACTTCATGCCGGTCATCGCCAATACCCGCGTACTTCCCGATTCCATGGATGCCATGTGGCAACGCCTCCACGAGTGCGTCGAAGCTAAATAAATACCAAATGCCGTCCGAGACAATTCATTTTTCTAGCGCCCGACAGCTTAGCCTACTTTATGTAGACGACGGTCGCAACCTCGAAGAAGCCGAGCAAAGCCTAGCCGTGAGCCTCACCAGTCGCGACGACTGGGTCACCATTGAGGGCGCACCTGAGGGCATCGCCGCCGTCAAGGCACTCTTCGAGCTGCTCGAAGCTGCGCGTGCGCAGGGCTTGCGCATCCGCAGCTCCGACTTCCTCTACACGCTGCGCTGCATCGCCGACGGCAAGGCCGAAGAGTTGCGCGAAATCTACCGCAACCCGCTGGTGATTAAACTCAAGCGCCAGAGCGTCGTGCCCAAAACGCTCAACCAGAAGCGCTACCTGCAAGCTATCGACGCCCACGCGATCACTTTCGGCGTCGGCCCCGCCGGCACGGGCAAGACCTATCTCGCCATGGCGATGGCACTGCGCGAGCTACTCGAAGGCCGCGTCGAGCGCATTATTCTGACCCGCCCCGCCGTGGAAGCGGGCGAGGCACTCGGCTTCCTACCCGGCGAGCTTCAGGAAAAAATCCTCCCCTACCTCACCCCGCTCTACGACGCCATGAACGACATGCTCGGCAAAGAGCAAACCATGCAGCTCGTCGAGCGCGGGATCGTCGAGATTGCCCCACTAGCCTACATGCGCGGGCGCACCCTAGCCAATGCCTTCGTCGTGTTGGACGAAGCGCAAAACACCACTCACGAGCAGATGATGATGTTTCTCACCCGCCTCGGCGACGGCAGCCGCATGGTCATCACCGGCGACATTACCCAAATCGATTTACCCCGCAGCAAGCTATCCGGCCTCAAGGAAGCCTGCCGCATTCTCAAAGGCATTGAACGTATCCACCTTTTTTACTTCGATGGGCAAGACGTGGTACGGCACCCGCTCGTGCAAGACATCATCAACGCCTACGCCCGCAGCGGCGAATAAAACTTCCAACCCATATCAGCTATGGCTCTCACTATTAAAAAGAAAACCACGCGCAAGTCCAAAGAGCGCTCCAGCGGCTCGCTGCGTAAGGATGCCGGTCGCGGCAAAGAGTCGGCGACATCCGTCTTTTTCGAGACCAGCAAACTCATCGAGATCAGCCTCTTCGTGCTCTTTTCGGCACTGGTGATCATCATTTGCTACCTCGGGCAAAAGCCCAAAGGCCCGCGCGTCATCGCCAATCAAGCGGCACAGACGCGCGTCGTTTCCGAGTTCTTTTTTCAATACCAAAGCGAGGTGCTGGCCGAGACCAAGGCCGCCGCCGTACGCGCGCAAGTGCCCCCCGTCTTTCAGCGCACCTTCGCACCGTATGAAAACTTCCGCGATTTCATCAATAATTTAAACTCCAGCATCGCCAAGAACCAGATCGACTTCGAAGCCGAAGGCAGCGAAGTGCTGCAAGCAGAGCTACTCAAAACCGCCACCACCCTCGTCGAATCCAGTAAGCTAGCGATCGACCCCGAGGCCATCGCCGCGCTCACCGCCCAGACCACCCCCAAGGAGCGCTCGGTCATTCTCAACGATGCCCTCTCAGTGCTCGAAAACATCTACCAAGACGGCATCTACATCGCCAACGGCTCAGAGACGACCGCCCCACACGTCACCGTCATACAGCTCGTCGACGAAGACGGGCGCTACAACCTGCCCGACGCCCGTTCCTTCAACGATGCACTGGTGGCATTGCGTGTGCGCATCAACGCCCTCTCGCGCGACGCCGCCACCGCCCGCGCCCTGTTCGACATCTTCCGCGAAGGCCTACAGCCCAACTTACTCTACAGCGCCAACGGCACCAACCGCGCCATCGCCCGCGCCATCGACCAGCTCGAACCCACCATCGTCGAATACAAAGAGGGCGATACCCTGATCGAGCCAGGTGCCATGATCACGCCCGAGGACATCGAGCGCCTCGCCGCCTACCGAAAAGTTGAGCTAGAGCGCCGGGGTAATTCGCTCATCTTCAATCAACTCTTTATTGAGCGCCTCATCCTTACCTCGATTCTACTCATCGCAGTCTATATTTACGTCAAACAAGGCCTGCGCGAGCTACACAAACGCAACCGCGCCATCGCCATTACTGCCGTTAGTATATTGCTCAACTTGCTGATTATCCGCATCCTCATGGAGATCGGCGAAAGCGCCCTGATCAATAGTCGACCCTCGCTCAGCATGTTGCCCTACGTGGCGCCTTACGCGCTCGCGCCCATCATCGTCGCCGTGCTCGTCGGCGGCTCGCCCGCCGTGCTCAGCGCCTTGATCATCGCCGTCGTGTTCGGCATTATTCAGAATAACTCCGTCGAGTTTATCCTCATCGCCTTCCTCTCCGGCGTCGTCGGTGCCTACGTATCCACCAACATCCGCAAGCGCTCCAAACTCGTGCGCTCCGGCCTACTCGCCGGTGCCACCGCCGCCATCGCCGGAGCCGCCGTCGGTTTTCTAAACGGGTTTTCCTTCGGCATCGTCGGCCAGCAAACGATGGTCGCGCTCATCGTCGGCGCACTCACCGGCATACTCGCCGTTGGTTTGTTGCCCATTTTTGAGCAATTATTTAAGATCACCACTGAGATCACTCTGCTGGAGTTGACTGATTTCAACCACCCCCTCCTGCGCCGTATGCAGATGGAAGCCCCCGGCACCTATCACCACAGCCTGATGGTGGCCAACCTTTCCGAAAACGCCGCCGCCGCCATCGGCGCCAGCCCCCTGCTCTGCCGCGTCTGTTGCCTCTTTCACGATATCGGCAAGCTCGTGAAGCCCGAGTACTTTACCGAAAATCAGCGAGACGGCATCAATCCACACGACGAGAAAAACCCCTCCATGAGCGCCCTCGTCATCAAAGCGCACGTCAAAGAAGGCGTCGAAATGG
>Ga0222651_1001093_pt1 | contig 14206 bp, 13 predicted proteins | sample AntAcemetagen369_FD_179855 | JGI IMG/M metagenome (GOLD analysis project Ga0222651, IMG submission 179855) | Saline water microbial communities from Ace Lake, Antarctica - #369 | ecosystem: Environmental > Aquatic > Non-marine Saline and Alkaline > Saline | place: Antarctica: Ace Lake...
CTACATCGAGATGTTCTACAATCCGAAGCGCAAGCACGTAAGAAACGGGATGCTGTCACCCGTTGAGTTCGAACGGCAGCAGGAAACGAAAACCGAGGGCGTCTAGAAAACTCGGGGCTATTCAGAGACCTATCGGAGCGTTACCGAACTCACCAATGAACTCGAAGAGATCAGGGAAAAGCTTGAGCACCTGAGCCTTTACGACGAGTTGACCGGGTTGCCGAATCGAAATCTTTTCCGGGACCGTTTCGAAACATTCAAGCAGCTCGCGAACCGTCAGGACAAGCCGTTCGCCGTTTTTATGATGGACCTGAATCGTTTCAAGACCATCAATGACACCTTTGGGCATGAAGCCGGTGACAAGGTCCTGCGTGTCATCGCCGAACGGCTGAAACAGCGCCTTCGGGGCACCGACACCGTTGCCCGCGTGGGCGGCGACGAATTTGCATTCCTGCTGCAATTGCGGGACGCGGAAAAGGACGGCGCGGAAATCGCCGGTGAAATCGTCAACATCGTCCGGCAGCCCATCGACATCGACAACACCCCGGTCGATGTCGGCGCCAGTATCGGGATAACATTTTTCCCGACCCATAGCGGCGACCTGTCCGAACTGCTGCGTCATGCCGACCGATCCATGTATGAAGCCAAGAAGCGCGGCGGCGGCTTTGTCTTCCACGATGGCGCAGCGGCAGTTCAGGGCGACATAAAGCTGCCGATCTTCCTGGGCGAGATCCAGAAAGCCGTCGAGAACGGCGAGATGGCATTCCACATGCAGCCCAAAATCGAAATGCAAACCATGAAGTGGTGCGGCAGCGAGGCGCTGATGCGCTGGCAATGTCCCAAACGGGGCCTGATCATGCCGGACGACTTCATTCCCCTGGCGGAGCGAAGCCCGCTGATCGTGCCGTTGACCAGGGTCTCGCTGACCATGGCGCTCGAGCGGCTGGCATCGGCCGACCTGTCCGATCATGCGAATTCAATTTCCATCAATCTTTCACCCCGAAGCCTGCATGACCCGGGCCTGGCCGACGAGGTTATGGCGCAACTGAGGGATACACGGCAGCTCGCTGAACTTCTGGTATTCGAAATTACCGAATCCGCCCTGATGATCGAGCCGGACAAGGCCGTCCAGACCCTGACACAATTTGCATCGCTGGGTGTCCGCATATCGATTGACGATTTCGGAACCGGTTATTCATCGCTCAGTTACCTGAGCCAGTTGCCCGTAACGGAAGTCAAGATCGACCGTTCCTTCGTTCGAAAAATGCATGCGCATAAAGAGGATCTGGCGATTATCCAATCGCTTGTCGATCTTGCAAACAAGCTGGACATGACCGTGGTCGCCGAAGGCGTGGAGACCAAGGAGGACTGGATTACGCTGGCAGATCTGGGGTGTCATCTGGCGCAGGGCTATTACATTTCACGGCCGGTTCCGACCGATGAGCTCGACATCTGGAGCGCCCGCTGGCACACGAAAATGGATGGCGAAAGTCTGACTGCCTGACCATGCCGTCAGCCCGGCGGCTGTTGCCGGATGCTGCCCCCCATATTCCCTTCACCGATAAAAGCCCGTAACCTGCGACCGCCAGAGGTTTGTTTTGAATGACCGGGGGGAACGCAACGCATGGCTATCAAAATAACACCGCTATCGGATCACACCGGCGCGGAAGTCCGGGGTGTTGACCTTGCCGGCGCCGTCGATGACGCAACCCGGGCCGCGCTGAACGCGGCCTTTTCGGAACATTCGGTGCTGGCGATCCGTAACCAGACCTTGACCGCGCCGCAGTTGCTGGAAGCGATCCAACTATTCGGGCCGGTTTTCCGCCAGCACAATACCCGCTTCGCCCTGCCCGAATGCCCGCTGATCCACTACCTGTCGAACCAGGACCAGTATGACAACGGCAAGCGCTACATTCCGGGCGCCGGCTATCACACCGACCATTCGAATGCCGAAGAACCGCCCAAGGCAACCTTGCTGCTGGCGATTGAACTACCGGACAGCGGCGGCGACACCCAGTATGTGAATATGCAGCGTGCCTATGAGGACCTGCCGGAGGATACCAAAACCCGCATTGCGGACCTGCAGGCGGTGCACGTGTATCAAAGCAAACACAGTGAACGGAAACTGACCGGCCTGTCGCCGGAAGCCAAGGCGCTGGTGCCGGATTCGGTCCGCCACCCGCTGGTCCGCACCCATCCCGAAAACGGCCGCAAGTCGCTGTACCTTAACCCGATCCGCATCGAATCCATCGACGGCATGGCAGAAGCCGACACGCTGCAGCTGCTCGACGAATTACTGGCGCATGCGACGCAGGAAAAATACCAGTACCGCCATAAATGGCAGGCCCGCGACCTGGTCATCTGGGACAATCGCTGCCTGCTGCACAAGGCGAACGGCGATTACGACCACAGCCAGACGCGCTATCTGTACCGCGCCATGCTGCAGGGCAGCCGGCCGGTCTAGAAAACCGGGTTCCGCCATCCGCGGCCAAGCCGCCCCTGCAATAAACGGGTTGCGAAAAAAATAAACACCACTTAAAGTGGCGATCTTGAATAGAACAATTCAGGAACGAACAATGACGGATACCTCTTCCGAGAACGCGGATACCCTGCCCCGATCCGCCCGGAAATTCGCGACCCTGACCCGCTGGGTGATCTGGTTGCTCTACGCACAAATCGCCATCGCCATCGCGGCCATTGTCTCAAACTATCTGGAATATGCGTTCCTGTCCGACCTTGCGTACGGCGTCTATGACAATGACCAGATACGGGGCCATAATGAAGAATCCGCAAGCCACCTCAGGCAACTGGTTGTCAGTGTCGTGGGTATCGTATTGGCCATTGTCTGCGGCATCCTAATCCTGATCTGGATACATCGCGCGAACCGGAACGTCCGGCAACTCGGCGCCGAAGACATGCAATTCACCCCGGGCTGGGCCGTCGGCTGGCATTTTATCCCTATCGCCAATTTATGGAAACCCTATCAGGCTGTGGTGGAAATCTGGAAGGCCAGCGCCGATCCCCTGAACTGGCAGGAACAGGCCCGCCCCAACGTCCTTCCCTGGTGGTGGGTCACCTGGATCCTCGCCTGGGTCGTCCAGCAGGCATCTGCGCGTCTCTTCCGGAATGCGTATGAAATCGGCGAATTCCTTGCCGCCAATGTATTCAGCCAATGTGCTTTGGTTTTATTCATCGCGCTCTGCATCGTATTTCTGAGAATCGTGACGAACATCGCCGTCATGCAAAATGCGCATTTCCAGAACCCGCCGGCCCGGAACATCGCCGACTGACGGGCGCAGGCGTCAGCCGCCGGAATCAGCCATCCGGCCGCGATAATCCCAGGTCATGAGCCGCACCGGGCGAATGATTATCGCGACTTCATCCGCCGCGCCGGCCATCAGCCAGCGGCGGAACGGCGTTTCCGTTTCGCCCAGATATCGCGCTGCAAGCCGCCCCAGGACGGCTTCACCAACGGCTGCATCCAGCGTCGCCTTCCCCTGTCCGCGAACGCCGCAATAGGGGGGTGCCTCGCGGGCGACCTCAAACCCGCAACGCGGGTTGCCTTCCAGCAGTTTCACGATGCGGGCGTTCGGGCGGCTGGCGGCGATAAACGCGCCGTCCTCATACAGGAACCACAGTGACAGCACGACCGGCCAGCCCGCGGGCGATACCGCAGACAGCCGCATCGGTATCACCGCGTCCTGCAGGAAACTGTCCGCCTCCGCCGGGGACCATGGTCCGTTCCGTTCAGGCGCTGTCATCTTAATCGCTCCCGATGTCTCGTCTTAGCCTGAAATCATCGTCAGCGCCGCTTTGCGGTCACCGGACTTGAGCCGCAGAAACAATGTGCGCGCCTTTTTGATGTCCCGCTCGGTCCCGCTTTCCGCCGCAGTGGCCAGCGCCTGCGTCGTCGCATGATCCGGCCCGCAGATAAACGCCAGCGCCTTTGCGAGCTTCCCCATCGCCTCGGGATCGATTTTCATCTCGTCCATTCGGATTTCCTTCCGGGCTCCCGCCCCTGTCACGATATCGAAATGTAACAGGCGCAGGCGCGACCGTACACTCCAATGAAACCGGCCCCGACGCCGGCACCGACTGCGCATCGTACGGAAAATTGTTTTACATGAACATCTTAACCGGGCATGCCGGGGCGAACGGAACATTGTGATCCCCTGATGCGGCAAAACAGTTCTTTTGCATCCCGGCCTGTTTTTCCCTAAAATGGAATCCGCAATTGCGCGCTTGCGATTGTTTCACATCCTGAAGGAGTTGCCCCAATGCCGATACGTTATGTGTTGGGAATTCTGCCGGCTTTGCTGCTTGCCCTGTCACTCACCCAGGCGGTGGCCGCCGATGGCTCGGTCGTCGGGTTTTCGCCGGATGTTGACGAACTGGAACTCTATAAATCACCCACGGACGAGGATGCGGCGCTCATCCTGTCGGCAAGCGAATTGACCTTTCCGACCGCAATCCTGTCCGTATCCAACAATGGCATGTTCCGGATCGAACACAAGGGCACCCCCTACTGGGTCATATCCGACGACGTGAAATCCAACGTGTCCCGCGCGGTCGATACCGCGTGCGACCCGAAAATGGCCGGCAAGGTTGTCGCCCACGGCAAGCGCGGCGCAGGAGAAGGTTGCCAATGATGTTGAAATCATACGGAATCGGCGTAGCCCTTTCGCTTTGTCTGGGTGTCAGCCAGGGCGCTTCGGCGCAGGGATTTTTCGATGCCCTGAAAGGCGCGGTCGGTGGATCGCAGGAACAGGGACAGGGCCATTCCGGCGACACGACCTATCTGGGGCAGATGTCCGCCGACCGTACTGTGTGCGGTGGCGACGGACAGATCAGCCTGCTGAATGCATCCGTCGAACAGGGCCTCGGTGTTGTCAACGAGCCCGAAATCACGCGGTACCTTCAGGCAATTGCCACGAAGCTGCTGTCGCATTCCCCCTACCCCGACTGCCGTGTCACGGTATATGTGACGCCGCATGACGCCGCACAGGCGGTGGCGCTGGCCGATGGCGGTATCCTGATCGCACTGGGATTTCTGCGCAACCTGAAGAACGAGGACGAGGTTGCAGCCGTCCTGGCGCATGAACTGTCGCATGTCCTGAAGAACCATCACGCCAGCGACAGCATGGTCGAATCGCAGGACGGTTTCCTGAAAGGGCTCGAAGCGGCAAACGCCTCCGGCGGCATGCTGCTGGGACTGGTCGACCCGAACCTGAAGAAGGGCGTGGACGCATCCCTGTCGGTCGGGAATGCCGTTTACAGCATCAGCGAAAGCATGATCGCGCCCGCCTGGACCATCGAACAGGAAGACGAAGCCGACCTGATGGGCACGGACCTGCTGGTCGCCGCAGGGTATAACCCGCGCGCCATGGGCGCCGTCATGGACATCATCAAGGCACAGTAAGCCAATGCCGCCGCCGTCGATGCGGAACGCGACAAACTTTATAAGCAGCGCGTTACGGGATCGCTTCTGGATGCCGCCACAGGCACCGATCCGAACGACGCCGCATCGATCATCGGTACGGTGGCCAACCTGACGTCGACAATTGTTTCGGGTACAGACAAGAAGACCCACCGGCCGGCGGAAGAGCGCCAGTCCAGCATCACGGCCTATATCAAGAAATTCCACAACAAGCACCGGCGGCGCGCCTATACCACCGCCCCCTGGGAAGCACGGCTGACCAGCGGTGAAAGCGGCCAGATGTTCACGCAATACAAACGGTCCGCCGAAGCCCGGCGCGTCGTCTTTACCGGCGGCAACCTGGACACCGCGCTGGGCAACGCCCGTGCCGGGGTCGCAGGCGCATTCGCCGGGCATGCCTATCCGCGGCTGGCGTTTTCGGAAGTCCGCCTGAAACAGGGTAACCGCGATGCCGCCTTCACCAATCTGGAAATTGCGATGAAGCGCGGCGATGCGCCATGGCATGTGTATCGCAGCTATGCGGATATGCAACTGGCCGCCGGCGATACCGCGAAGGCGGTGCAGACGGTCGAAGCCGCCGATGCGCGATTTGGCCGGCCGCTGGGCATCGCCCCCTACGCGATCAAGGTATACCGGGCCGTCAATGACACTGAAAAAGTCGCCTATTATATGGAACGCTGTCAGACCGGGGGATCACGAGCCCATATCGAGATTTGCAATAATGCGGCCGGGATAGAGCAGAATAATTCCGGCAGCACCCCGGCCACAGGCAACGCGTCCGGCGTACGCGGTTTTTTCGGCGGCCTTATGAAGGGTGGCGGCGGCAGTTCGTCGTCGGGCAGCAGCGGCTTTTCCCTGCCCTTCGGTGGCGGCAGCCTCGGCACCAGCGGCGGCGGCAGCGAGAACGACGTGGAGCAGGAACCCTATGTCTCGGACTAGATCAGATCAGAGCTGACCTGACGGCATAAACGCGGCCAGGAAACCGCTATTTGGAATCAGCGACGTAGACGCCGTCCCAATCCGCGTTGGGCGGCGATTGCTCGAAGGCCGTGATCCGCGCGTCATACAGATCATACAGCGCGCCGAGTTTCCATTCCGCCTGCGCCAGTCCGCGGCATTCTCCAAGCCGTTCCCGCGCCGCGCCCCATTGCCGGTTGCGATAGGCCGACAGCAGCGCCGCCTGCGCGGTTGCAAGCGGCCCGAATGCGGCACTGTCCCGCACCGCCTCATCGCCCAGCAGGGCGTATACGCGAACCGCCGTCGCCCGGCCCTTCACGGCGATCTTATCCAGTTCCAGCGCCGCGAATTCCGGCGCGGCATCGCGCGTATCCTCGCCGATCAGGATATCGACGCCATAGGTTTTCGATTGCCCTTCCAGCCGGGAGGCGAGGTTCACCGGATCGCCCAGCACCGAATAATCAAACCGTTGTTCCGACCCCATATTGCCGACGACACAATTACCGGTATTCAGCCCGACCCCCGCCCGGATGGTGATCGCTTCGCCATTCGCCGCCGCCAGCGCCGCAAGCTCCTCGTTCAGCCGCGCAAGGGCCTCCTGCATCGCCAATGCCGCCTGGCAGGCATGGTCCGCATGCAGGCTATCGTCCAGCGGCGCATTCCAGAACGCCATGATGCAATCGCCCATATACTTATCAATCGTGCCGCCCCGGCTCATGATCTCATTGGTCATCGGCGTCAGGAACCGGTTGATCAGCTGCGTCAGCCCTTCGGGATCCTGTCCGAACCGTTCCGAAATGGCGGTGAAGCCGCGAATGTCGCAGAACAGGAACGTCATCTCGCGCCGCTCGCCCCCCAGGGTCAGGCGATCCGGGTTCTCCGCCAGCAACTCCACAATCGCCGGCGACAGATAATGACCGAAGGCGCTGCGCACCGCACTGCGCTCGCGCCGCAATTCCAGCACCAGCAGAAAGCGGTCCAGCGCCGCCGCAACCAGCAAGGTCGCCGCGGGCAATACCGGGTCGAACAGCAACCGGTGTTCCGCGAACGCAAACCAGGCGAAGCCACCAAAACCGACCGTGGCAAAACCGGCAACCGCCCAGGGCGGCGGGCGCCCCCAGCCAAACCCGATCCCGATCAGCAGCAGACCGCCAATGGCCAGTGTCGCAATCAGCTCCGCTTCCCCGCCCCAGTCCGGCCGGTCGAGGAAGACCGATGACAGAATCTGTTCAACGAACTGCGCATGGGTTTCCATGCCGGGAACCCATTGATCGAGCGGTGTCAGCCGCAGGTCGTTCAGCCCCTCCGCGCCGGTCCCGATAATCACCACGGCGTTTTTGAGTTTGTCACTCGGGAGCGCGCGCGACAGGACATCGGCGGCAGACACATACCGGCCAGGCTTCGATCCACTGTCATACAGCCGCATCTGCCCGTAACGGTCCGTCGGAATTGCGGTCGCGCCCAGGGATACCGACCGCAGGCCGGGACGCCGCGTCGCCGCAACGATATCGCCGCCCTGCGCGGCATGGGACAGCGCCAGCGCCAGGGATGGCACGGTGCGCGCGCCGACCTTGAACAGCAGCGGCAACCGCCGGGTAATACCATCGCCATCGCCACGAGCGTCGATAGCGGCATTCGCCACCGCCTGGTTCTGCAGTTCCGGCAGGGCAGAAATCGCACCCGGATAGCGCGCAAGGTAGCGCTGGTCCTTGCGCCGCTCGAACGTGACCTTCGGCAAGCGGTCCAGCCCCCGCAACCCGTTCGGAGACGCCGTTTCCTCGACACTCAGGCCCAGTACCGTCGGTATCCGGCCAATCGCCGCCGCCAGCAGCGCATCATTGTCCGGCTGGCCCGCAATGGCCCCGGCATCCAGCGGCGGCTGGTATCCCGGCACATCGCGCTGCAGTCCCTCGAAAACACGCGCAAGCGAGGTCCGGTCGGGTTCCGCGAAGATGATATCAAACGCAATCGCCCGGACACCGTATTCATTCAGGGCATCGACCAGCCGCGCCATGCGCGCCCGTGGCCAGGGCCATTGCCCGTGTTCGGCCAGGCTGGCTTCGTCGATATCGACAACCTGCACCTTCAGGGCGGGATCATACGCGCGCGGCTGCATACGGACCATCTGGTCCCAGACCCATTCGCGCGACAGCAAAACCGTCTGCGGCTCGAAATACATCAACCCCGCGCCAATGCCGACCAGCGCCGCCACCAGCCCCAACCGGGCCGATTTGCGCCTGAAGGCTTTCAGCAGCCGCCAGATAGTTTGATCAGATCGCATATCGTTCGCGTCTTCTTCATTCTCAATCGCTCATATTCGCACTGGCAAAATACGGACCGGAGTTTCTAGGAAAAGGATCATCAACACGCTGGCGGTAACAAGGTAATTAAAAAACGTTCCCACGTTCCGTTACGGGAAACGTTCTTCGGCCCGACCGACACAAACCGCCATTTACAAGGGATACAACACCGATACCCGTGGACATAACGCGCTTCAAGCCATTAGTCTCGTACCTTATATGGATTCGTATGCACAATGCATTTTGATCACGTTTCCGCAAATACCGTACAGAACGCTGGAAACGACGAGCCAAATGTGGAACTTCAACTGTCATGCGTAGAATTGACGAACTCGAATCCCTCCGTGGCCTGATGGCGCTATGGGTATTAGTCGGCCACGCGATACATCTTCTTCCAATCAGTGAATCGGGAAACCTAGCAATCCGCTTGCTCAAGATGAATGGGCTGGCTGTCGATGTCTTTATAATATTGAGCGGGTTCGTCATTTTTTACCTGCTCGAAAGCGCAAATGAACGTTACTGGCCATTCATTGTCCGGCGTTTTTTACGCCTGTATCCCTGCTACCTTTTGTGTCTCGTCGTTTCGATCCTGATGACCCAGGGGAATCTGGACATTTTACAAAGCATTCCATGGACGACAGAACGCATTGCTGTAGCACAAACAATTATTCTCACGTCTCTGGATAATTTTTGGCCGAACATCGCAAGTCATATTGTCCTGCTGCAAGGCGCAGTCCCACCGTCTCTGATTCCGTATGGCGAGTATGCCTTTCTCGGTCAGGCATGGAGCATTTCTCTTGAATGGCAATTTTATCTCGTGGCACCCTTACTGTTCCTAATTTGCAAAAAACAAAGGCGGTGGGCGCTCTACCTACTCCTCGCGAGCGTTTGCATCGCCTACTGGGGAACAGGTTTCAAATTTGGAGAGGGCTGGATTTTTCGTCAAGCCACATACTTTTTCATCGGCATTTCATCTTTTTATATCTGGCGAGCCGACTTCAGGCTTTCGCCAATTTGGATCATGATCCTGATGCCTTTGAGTATCACCGCAGTCTACCTCATCGTTCCAAGGTGGCTCGCACTGGGTATCTGGACAGTGGTCTTCACAAGTCTCCTCGTTGTACGCCAGGAAGGAAATCGTTCGATTGAAGGGGTTATCTGTACGGTATTGCAGGCGAAACTTCTTCGTTGGCTCGGCAAGATCTCCTACTCGGTATACCTCACACATATGATCATAATATACGCCACAATGAGGGTATTGGACGGCTTTGAATTAAGCATTCTTCACTACAGTATTTTATTGATGGCACTGTCTTTCGTCGGAACACTCGGCGTTTCTGATCTTACGTATCGATTAGTCGAACGGCCGGCCATCGTGTTCGGCAAAGGATTATTCAGGGCGCCTTCCCCTTGAGAACAAGCGAATAATCTCCTTCGAAAGATACTATTGATGAACTTCAGAATCGGAGTGTCTACCGATTCCCCGGCAAGCGCGCGTATCGGTTTTCTGCGATATCCACTTGCCACGAATGCGGGTAGCGCCGTAACGTCTCCATCGAATTGAGGAGAGATGAATTCATGTCCATCAGCGACAAGCGTGACCGCGCCTGCCAGAAATTCATGGCCAAGGTGCATGAGATAACGGCGAAGGAAGGGATCACCCCCTCCGCCCTGCATCAGATAAAAAAGAAACTGGTTTCATTGGCGAACAAGGAAGCCCTGTTCCCGCTATCCGATTTTACAATGCCGGTCGCCGCGGGACGAAACCACCCCCTGCTGGTTGAAGATGATGACGGCCACGGGCTGTATCTGACGATCAACATGCCGGGTAAGGAAGCAGCCCCGCACGATCACGGGATCTGGTGCGTCAACGCCGCGATTTCAGGATGCGAACTGCATCAGTTTTTCCGTCGCACCGATAACGGCGCCATTCCCGGCCACGCGACGGTCGAGCAAACCGGGGAGGTCATGGTCGAACCCGGCAATGGCATGGCGATGGGTGATCACGACATCCACAGCACGATTGTCGTCGGCAAGGAACCGGCGATCGGGCTTGCACTATACGGCTATGCGCTGGCGAGCTTTCCTTCGGTCGTCTGGTATCATTCTGAATTTTCCTCGGTCCGGGCCCTGCCCTCGCGCCGCGGTGCCAACGCAGCCTGAGGAGAGAAAAATGGCCCGTAGCCCGAAGACGCACCGCGTAAAAATCACCAATTCCAAATCGGTTATTAATTGCGCGACCAATCAAACCATCCTGCAGGCCGCTATCGCCGCCGGGATCGACTATCCCTATGCCTGCGCCAGCGGCAATTGCGGCACGTGCATGGGCCGTCTCGAAGACGGCAAGGTGTCGATGCTGCCACGCGGCGATGCCGCCCTGTCACCGAAACAGGCCAAGGCCCGTTTCACACTGGCCTGCCGCGCCCGCCCCCGCGGCCCTGTTACCATTACCTGGCTGGGCGCTGATCGCGACGTCTGACCGGCCTGTCAATTTTGCCACCATGCCGCCAGCGCCTTTTGGCGTTAATACGGCATGGTGGCCGATAGCCCACAACAAACAACGAACCGTGACTGGCCTGTTGCAGCAAGAAGGCAATGGCAGCGGATACTCGCCGCCAACCCTTCGAAGTGACGCATTCTCATATTGCTTTTTATTCCTATTTATGGTAATATACCCTATTTCGTTAAGGTGATTTTGGGAGAATTGATAATGAGCATCGAATCAGGATTGAACGAACGGCAGGAAATGTTCTGTCACGAATATGTCCGCCGTCCCGTTGGCAAATCCGCTGCAGCGGCCGCAGGCTATGAAGCATCCAGCACCGCATCGCAGGCATGCCGCTTGCTGGCGCGGGCCGATATCCAGGAGCGGATCGCGGCACTGCGCGCCAATATTGCCCGCCAGCAATGCCATGACGCGGATGCGGTCCTCGCCAATCTGCAATCGATCTTCGAACTGGCGCTGGTCGATCACCAGTATGCGACAGCAGTCCGTGCCGTGACCCTGCAGGCGCGCATCGCCGGATTGCTGCCCGGCACCGGCAGCCGGCAGGAAGCCATCCGCGACGCAGCCAGAGTCATCGCGACGCCGCAACAGGAAGCGCCGGCGCAGGAAGCCTCAACTCAGGATACTGACCCCGCCCCGATGCCAATCGATGACAATGAATGCCAACCTTTCGACGCCACACAATCAGTACCGATGTCAACAGATGACAATCAATGCGAAACATCCGGCAGTTTGCCCCCGGCCCCGGCGCACCACGAAACCAACCCCGGTGCCGATCCGTCGCCAATGTCAACAAATGTCAATGTATGTGCATTACCCGACGCAAAACCGGCGCCCAATAGCGGCATCAACACGCTTTACACATCCGGGCGGAAGCGGCGCACCCTTTCGGGCCGCCGCAAATAGTCAGCTTTTTTTGCCGATCTTTGCGTAGCTGTCGCGCAGGGCGACGGTGCGGTTGAAAACCGGCTTGCCAGCGGTCGAATCCGGGTCGGCGCAGAAATAGCCCTGACGCTCGAACTGGATCGGTTCGCCGGTTTTGGCATCCAGCAGGGCGGGTTCGACCCGCGCTTGGGATACAACCTTCAGCGAATCCGGGTTGATATCGTCCAGGAAGTCACCGTCGGCACCCGGCGTTTCACTGGTGAACAGCGGTTCGTAGACGCGCACTTCGGCGGTTGCCGCGTGTTCGGCGGAAACCCAGTGGATCGTGCCCTTGACCTTCCGGCCATCCGGCGAGTCGCCACCCCGGGTTTCCGGGTCATAAGTGCAACGCAGTTCGATCACATTGCCCGCATCATCCTTCACGAAATCAGTGCAGGTGATGAAATAGGCAAAGCGCAATCGGACCTCGCGCCCCGGGCCCATCCGGAAGAACTTGCGCGGCGGGTCTTCCATGAAGTCTTCGGCTTCGATGTAAATCTCGCGGGAGAACGGCACCTCGCGCGTGCCCGCATCGGGATTGCCGGGATTGTTGACCGCGGTCATCATCTCGACCTGCCCTTCCGGGTAGTTCTCGATCACGACTTTCAGCGGGTTGAGGACAGCCATGCGGCGCGGCGCGTTCGTGTTCAGCCAGTCGCGGGCGCAATGGTCCAGCAGTGCGGCGTCAACCGTGCTGCCGCTCTTGGTCACACCGATCCGGGCCGCGAAATCGCGGAGCGCCGACGCCGGCATGCCGCGTCGCCGCAACCCGCCAATCGTTGGCATGCGGGGATCGTCCCAGCCGTTTACGTGACCGCCGGTGACAAGCTGCATCAGCCGCCGCTTGGACAGCACCGTATGGGTCAGGTTAAGCCGGGAAAATTCGATCTGCTGCGGCTTGGCCGGCACGGGCAGGCTGTTGATCAGCCATTCATACAGTGGCCGGTGATCCTCGAATTCCAGCGTGCACAGGGAATGGGTAATACCTTCGATCGCGTCCGACTGGCCATGCGCAAAATCATAGGTCGGATAGACGCACCAGGCGTCGCCTGTGCGCGGATGGGTCGCGTGCAGGATGCGATACAGCACCGGGTCCCGCAGGTTGATATTGCCGGACGCCATGTCGATCTTCGCCCGCAGCACCCGCGCGCCATCCGGAAATTCGCCCGCCCGCATACGCTGGAACAGGTCCAGGCTCTCCTCGGCGGGGCGGTCGCGATACGGGCTCGGCCGGCCAGGTTCGGTCAGGGTGCCGCGATATTCGCGAATTTCATCGGCATTCAGGTCATCGACATAGGCCTTGCCGTCCTGAATCAGGCTTGCCGCCCAGTCAAAAAGCTGTTCGAAATTGTCCGAGGCGTAATACATGTAATCGCCCCAGTCGAAGCCCAGCCAGCGGACATCGGTCTGGATCGCATCGATGTATTCCTGCTCTTCCTTGACCGGGTTGGTATCATCGAAGCGCAGATGGCAGCGGCCGCCGAATTCCTGTGCCACGCCGAAATTGAGGCAGATCGACTTCGCGTGACCGATATGCAGATGACCATTCGGTTCCGGCGGGAAGCGGGTCACGACGCCGGGAACGACGCCTTTGTCCAGCTCGTCGCGAATCCGGTCGCGGATAAAATCATGCCTGTCGTCGTCAGTCGTGGTTTCCGGGTCGCTCATCTGTCTCTTTCTCCATGCACCCGCATCGGGGCGGCCCGTGTCTGCCAGAAAACCGGGCGCAGGCCAACCCTTTCCCGCAGCGTCAGACGGCCACTATTCAAAACCCCGGCGTATCAGATTGACACCAATGACAAAAACACCGACCAGCAGGGCGCGCTGGAACAGCGTGGCGGATACCCGGTCACGCAACCAGATGCCTGCGAAAATTCCCAGAAACAGGGGGATACAGGCCAGCCCCGACACAATCGCCTCGTCCCGCGCGAACATCCCGGTGACGGCCAGCGTCACATAAAGCGGGATGATACCCACAAGATAGAGCAGGCCGATTGAGCCGACGAACACATCCTTGGGCAGGCGCAGCGCGATCAGGAATATCAGGAATGGCGGCCCCAGTATTCCTGCGGTGCCGCCCAG
>Ga0222651_1001100_pt1 | contig 14142 bp, 8 predicted proteins | sample AntAcemetagen369_FD_179855 | JGI IMG/M metagenome (GOLD analysis project Ga0222651, IMG submission 179855) | Saline water microbial communities from Ace Lake, Antarctica - #369 | ecosystem: Environmental > Aquatic > Non-marine Saline and Alkaline > Saline | place: Antarctica: Ace Lake | collected...
AATTGGCGCTACAGTCACCAGGAGTCAGTACTGTTAATGTAGAGAAGTCTAATTATAATGAAGCCTGGAAAATTATTTCACCTGTTTTAGATGAAGCGTTGAAAGACTGCGATCAATTTAGGATCAATGAAGGTGCTGTGTTGATGGAGAAATTTCAGGAGAGCTTGTCCATTATTACTGAAAGCCTGAATAGCATTAAAGCCTTGGTTCCCGTCCGTAAGAACAGGCTTATTGAAAAGATAAGGGATAATTTTTCGGAATGGGTAAAGGATCAGGATTTTGATAAAAACCGATTTGAACAAGAACTCATTTATTACTTTGAGAAGTTAGACATCACCGAAGAGGTTGTCAGGTTAGAAGCCCATTTGAAGCTTTTTGCAGATGTCTTGCTGTCAATTAAATCTGAAGGTAAGAAGATGGGTTTTGTTAGCCAGGAAATGGGTAGAGAAATCAATACCATAGGGTCCAAGGCAAATGATTCATCTATTCAGCACCATGTCATCAATATGAAAGACGAATTGGAAAAAATCAAAGAACAAGCGCTGAATATCATTTAACACGGATTATTCCATAGGGTTTCCTGACCTTTCTCAGGGGAAGTGATTTCATCACGTTGTTGGACTAATAAACATTTTGTCTCTATTTAAATTACCTCCAAAATAAACCTGGCCCGTTTCAATCAATTTACTGAGGCGGTCAAAATTTTTGGTGTCTATTATTCTTAAAGTCTTATGAAATAAGTTTTTACCCGCAATTACGGCTCAACTTACCTCTTTAGAAAATTATTTGTGCACTGACTTTTACCGCAAATGGTTTGGTTGCCGGATCATCCAGATAGGTCATCCGGTGAAAGAAATCCACCCTGAAAAACTTGAAAATATTTTCTACACCATAACCCAGTTCCAAGTAAGGTTTTGTTGTGTCCAGGTATCCAAAAGGTTGCAATGCATAACCTTCAGGATCCATCACCGGTGCATGAGACCTATTGGCTTCACTTACAGAGCCAAAAAGCACATTGGCATTGGCAACAGCCCTCCATTTTAATTTTCTAATCAAGGATATCTTATTTAATAGGAATCCTTCAAAAAAGTGTCTGTAACGAATACTAAAGTATTGATCGGATGCAAATTCATTGAAATTCATCGTATTGAATGCGGCGGTTGTATAAAATAGCGTTTCATTTCCCAGGTGGTTTTCCAATATTGGGTATGGCACCTCTCCAAAGACTTTTCCTGCTTCTGCCTCATATCGGGAAATACCCAACATACCCATGTTTAGTTTTTGAGAGATGAAAAGGTTCAACTTGGAGTAATTGTATTCGCCTTTAAGCCATCTAAAACCCTGAGAATAATTAAGTGCGAAAATGGGCCAGCGTGAAGGTCCCAAGGAAATCCTTTCATTGTCATTAATGAGAAAGGTCTCGTCTCTTCCATAGCGGAGACCTACTTTGGCTTCCGTAGTTCTAAATTCTGTTTTAAGCTTAGAATCCCCCTCATCCTTATGGTGGAAATTGTACAACGGGTCAAAATGGTTTGATTTCAGGCCTCCCGACAAGGTGAAACCTTTGAATAATTCCCTTTTAAGATCTAAGCGATGGTTGGTGGATATAAAAGGTTTTCGAAGGGTGCCAAATCTACTCGCTGCCAAGAAAACACTATTTCCTGCCAGATTTTCCATCTCCAGTCCTACTTGGTCTATTTCTTTTTGGGTAGATAGCTTTATTGTCGTCCATCTATTCCTGTCCAAAATTCTGGTTACCCCTCCTTCATATTTTAGGCGTTGGTCTTGAAAACCATAAGCAGCATAGCCCATAAGTGTCCATTTATTACTGAACTTCGAATTGGTTCGTAATCCTGCCCCAATCCTTATGCCTTCTACATTATTGTAATTAAAAAATCCTGGCCATGGTCCCAGATCAAACCTGCCAATAGGTAAATAACTAGTGGCAAGAAATTTTAAACCCTCAGAATAAAACCGAATTACAGGGATTTTTTTTAGAGTGTCCACCATCTGAAGTATGGCGAGTTCTTCGTTACTGAGGGGATCTTTTCTGTTTTTGTTCCAAAAATCATCCCCCTCAGCATCAAAATCAGGTTCAAGAACAACAGCCTGATTGAAAAAGGATGTAGGCTTTGGGTTTCCGACGCTTATACTGTCAACTGCTGTGTAAAATTTCGCCAATAAACCTGCAGTCTTTGGCGTTATCTGACCAATTTTTACCTGCACACGTGTTTTTGAAGGGATAAGTGCTCCTTGCTGCGTAGGTGTTAATTCTTGATGGATTTTAATTCTTTCAATAAAGTTTAGGTTGGCCTCCTTTGGTATCGTAAGGTCAACTTGTTTCAAGGCATAGGTCTCTTTATTGATCCAAATGGTGCCATAAAATGCCAAATCCTGGTCTCGTAGCGGATAGACTTGTAGGGCATAAACGGAGTCTTCACCGATTTTGACAGAATCCAGAAGATCATAGTCATAAAAGCCACGCCATCCATCAGCTATCGGTGAGACGAACTCTTTCTCTAGTATATTCAGCCAGTTTTCATAAAAGTTGTATTCCTGAAAAGCAGAACCGGTGATTTGGGAAGCCGTGGAGCCATCCGTAATCCCTACACCAGTAACTTTAGATTTTTCTACCACTTCTTTTTTTAGCTCAGGGTTGTTTCTGAAGTAAAACGAAGATAGGGTTTCAGAGAAAAAAACTGGCAAAATCTTTTCTCCCTCATCATTGGTCAATTGCTTAATGGAATCTAAAACAGCCGTCACTTTTTGAACGGCTTTTCTTTTTGTAAAGGCTTCAGAAACATGGTCAATATCAATTTCTATCTTTGTATAGTTTTTTGTTTCATAAGCTTTTAGATTTCTTTTGTCAAATTGCTTTTTCTTGGCGACCGCTCTTCTAATTATTTCGAATGCAGGATTCTCACCTGCTTCAAAAACAAATGCTTCCATTTGAATATCCGAGGGACGGAGTTGGAAATTAACGGTAAGTTCCTCTCCGGTACCTATGGCTTTTGTTTGGGGTAAATACCCTATATACTTAACCTCTAGGCTATCCGCTCTACTGTTACTTTTAATTAAAAAATTACCCTCAAAATCAGTAGAATTCCCAATGCTGGTGCCCTGTAACAATACCGATGCAAAAGGGATAGGGTCACCTGTTTCAGCATCAGTGACTTTTCCATTTATGACCACCTGTCCATAAGTTGATAGGGACAGTAAAATAGAAAGGATTAAAAGTAAAGATTTCGTTTTCAATTTTCAGTAGTTAATTATTTTCTTTGGCTAAAACTAATTTACCATAGGTTGTTAATCGAAATTAGTAGGCAAAAGTTCTATTTGAAAGAATATAATTGCTAAATATTTAATTTTTTTTAAGACATAATTGGAAAGCACTTTATGGTTTTTTCTGATTTTAAATTGGCGGAACCAGTATTCATTCATAGGCAATCGTAGATAATTTGAATAGAAACTAGATGGAGAATGGGCTTTAAACAAGAATTATTCAATAGGATTTCCTGACCTTTCTCAGGGGAAATGATTCCATTATGTAATAGGATGCCTATTGCATATATTGGATTAAAGAAGCCTTAAAAGGTGAGGGGGGTGGTGAATTTTTTGAAGGATACCGTGGTGGAATAGGTAAAGGAACAGCAAATATCGAAGCGGGAAGGTTCGTTAAATTAGACGCAATGTGGCAATTGATAGAAACTTATTAATTAAAAATGACAGGATTGCTTATCGTGAAAATAAAAAGTGTGATACCCCTTTTACCTCTATTCTTGATAATTTCACGATGTTCGGATTCTTGATTTTAACATGAAAAAATTGCCATTCTGTTAACAAAATTAAGTACAGAAGCGAAAAAAACTGCAATTATCGTATTTTTTGTGTTATTTTGTGGTCATTTTGTAAACTTAACACCCCAGTAATGAAAAATGACTCACTTTCCTTCAAGGTTTATTCAGAACTAAGAAGGAAGATATTGTCCAATCATCTGGTTTCAGGTATCCGCCTGAAGGAAGATTATTGGGCGACCCATCTAAATGTAAATAGGATGGCAGTAAGAGAAGCATTGAATCGTTTGCTTGGTGAAAACCTGGTGATTTTCGGAAAGAAGGGTGGCTATTTTGTCAAAAGCCTGACTCCCGAAGATGTTAAGGAAATTCGTGAGGTAAGGGAAATTATCGAGTTGGGAGCTTTGCGGTTGATTTTTCAAAAACAAAACCAGAATGACATCACCACCCTTGAGGAAATTTGCGATGATTTTACGACAATGTTTAAGCGTGAATATTTTGAAGGGGCCTGTGAAGCAGATGTAAGGTTTCATGAGACAATGATTGAGCTTTCTGGGAATGAAAAGCTGAAGCAAATCTACCAATTGAGTAATATCCCACTTTTTCACCAAAAATTGGGTCAAACCCAAGTGCACATGAGTGATTATGAACATACCGATGAAGAGCACCGGGAAATTGTAAACGCACTTAAAAATAAAGACTTGTCTAAAGCTGAGGAAAAGCTAAAAAAACATCTGCTAAGAGGAGAAATGGCCTCTTTTAATCTGGAATTGTAGAAGCTATTCACAACTTTTTAATAGGCAAACTTGTCTAAATCTTAGCCTAATTCCTTTTTGTAACTATGGTGGGACGGAGATAAATCTTCTTCACTGCCTTTGAATAGGTTTTATTCTTTTCCCACATTTTAAAACCCATATTCTTTATCCCAGGTTTTGTAATAACCTGAGTTCGGCCCAACTTCATAAAAAGTCCATCATTCCGAGGCTTAGAGAGGGCTAGGAATGGATAAAGCCATGGGACACCTTCGACAAGCTCAGGGGGCAACATTAGGCGGGGCTTGTATCTGCACAGCAAGCCCAAAAAGGGTTCGCAGTGACGATTTAGCCGGTTTTTTAAGACGATCTTACCTCGAAATCAGGTTAATGGGATTTCTATTGCATATTTCGGGTCTATCTAATCCAGATTCGAAGGCTATTGTATAATTAGCGTATAAGTTAATCTTTTTGACTACCAAAAAACAATTACTCGTTTAAGGTTTTACTAAGGAAATGCTTCTTATTTATGTTTACATAAAAATCATCTTTTTTAGACCTATTTAAGAGTGCTAAAAAGAGTATAAGGGTTATTTCTAGTGTTTTTATTTCATAAAAAACTGTTATTAAAGTGGTTAAAAACTATTCCATGAATTTTATTAATTTTTCTAAGTAAGTAGATTTATAAAGTAAATTTTTAAATCCCATTTTTAAATGTAAACAAATATTTATATGTTTGGTAAACAAAATTACGTGTATCAATGAAAAAATTTACTTGAGAAACCTTACCTAACTCCAATGAAAAATTTACTTCAACCACTTATCAATTATTGCAAGCTTTTGCTATATCTGGCCATTTTAGCGTCGGGTATAGCACCAAGCTTGGTGAATGCCCAAAGCAGTTTTACGGTTAAGGGCACGGTACATGCTGCATCAGATGCTCAGCCTATTCCTGGGGTAACTATTCTTTTGAAAAATACCTCAATTGGAACCGTTACTGACATTAATGGGGAGTACAGCCTTCAAGTTTCTGGTGAAGGCAGTTTGGTGTTTTCCTTTATTGGTTATGAGCCTGTAGAAGAGCTCATCAGTGGTCGTTCAATTATTAATGTCATCCTTGAAGACGGTGCAACATCGCTCGATGAAGTCGTAGTCACCGGATATACTACCCAGCAAAAGAAAGACATCATTGGAGCAGTATCTGTGGTGGATACAGATGCTATGAAGACGATTCCTTCTGGATCGGCCGCTCAGGCCTTACAGGGGCAGGCCTCGGGAGTGAATGTAATTAGTTCAGGCTCACCCGGGTCTAGAAGCAATATTTTTATTAGAGGAGTTAGCTCCTTCGGTGATTCCCAGCCTTTGGTAATAATAGATGGAATTCAGGCAGATTTAAATGATATAAGTTCAAATGATGTGGCTTCTATCCAAGTACTAAAAGATGCTGGTGCGGCCGCCATTTACGGCGTGCGTGGTTCTAATGGGGTAATAATAGTAACTACAAAAAAAGGTAAAACAGGTGCCCCCCAATTTTCTTATGACACCTATTACAGCATGCAAATGCCTTTGCCTGGAAATCCCTTTGACTTGGTGCTTAATCCAGAAGAGTTCGCCCAAATGGCTTTGACCGCTGATCCAAACAACGCATTGTACAGGGATGGTATTCCTGATTTTATGTATGCCGGACCAGGTGGTTCAGGCATCGCCATGGCTGGAGATCCTGCCGTAGATCCTTCTAAATATATATTTGATCCCTTAAATCCGGGAAATAATTACCTGATCCAACAAGTAAATAAATCAGGTACCAACTGGTTCCAGGAACTCTTCAAACCCGCCCCCATGGCAGAGCAAAACCTAAGTGTCAGTGGTGGTACCGAAAAAAGCAAATACATGGTTTCTCTAGGATACCTTAACCAGCAAGGCACCCTTATAGAGACTTACCTAAAAAGGTATTCGGCAAGGATAAATACCTCTTTTAATTTTGGGGAAAATTTCACCATTGGACAAAACCTTAACCTGTTTTATAAAGAAAACCCGGGTTTTTCCACACAAAATCAATTTGGGGGTATTGCAGAGGTTTATAAAATGATGCCAATTGTTCCAACCCATGATATTCAGGGGAACTATGGAGGAACCAGGGCAGGAATTAATTTGGGGAGTAATTCAAATACTGTAGCAAATCAGGAAAGGGTAGCAGATAACCAAAACAGGTCCTGGAATATCGTAGGCAATGTTTTTGCCGAATTGAGGTTTTTAAAAGATTTTACTGCTAGAACCAGCCTGGCCACAGTGGTAAACAATAGTTATAATAACTCTTTCTCTTTTACCCAATATGAAAATGTTCAGGGCTTTTTGAACCCCAATTCATTCGGTGAAAATTCCTCTTTTTCCAACCGCTTGATGTGGACCAATACCTTGAACTATGCCAAGGAGATTAAAAGTCATTCATTCAATATGTTAGTAGGAACAGAATCGATTACAAATACCGGCAGGTCTGTCGGAGGATCCCGACAAAATTATTATTCTACAGATGTAGACTATAGAACGCTAAGTACTGGAACTTCCAATATTTTGAATTATAGCAACTTTTATGAAGACGCTTTGTTTTCCTTATTTAGTCGATTAGATTATTCCTATGATGACAAATATCTATTTGGCGTTACCGTAAGAAGGGACGGTTCATCCAGGTTTGGATCCCAAAACAGGTATGGGGTTTTTCCTTCCTTTTCATTGGGATGGAGAATCTCTGAGGAGTCGTTTATGCAAAACATCACCTGGCTGAATGACTTAAAATTCAGAGGGAGCTACGGTATCCTAGGTTCTCAAAATAATATCAATCCTGAAAACCAATTTGACCTTTTTGGTGGCGCTATTAGCAATGCTTACTACGACATAAGGGGGACAAGTAACAGCGCAGTTCAGGGATTTTTCCAAACGAGAAGTGGTAATACCAGAACCAGTTGGGAAAGGAATATTGTGACCAATGCTGGGTTTGATGCCTCTATTCTAAATTATAAAGTTGATTTATCTGTCGAATACTATAAAAAGTCGATCGATGGGTTATTGTTTGTGCAACCTACTCTTGCAACCGCAGGTGGAGCTACTCCGCCTACAGTAAATATAGGTGACATCCAAAATTCTGGGTTGGACTTTTCCATTACCTATAAAGGCAATTTCATGAATGAGCTGGAATATTCCCTTGGAGGAAATATTACAGCTTATAACAATGAGATTGTAAATATACCGGAGCCGGGATATTTTAATACTGCATCTCACCAGCAGTTGGGAAGTATGGTACGGAATCAGGAAGGACAACCAGTCAGTTCTTTTTTCGGGTATGATGTCATTGGGTTATTTAACTCCGAAGAGGAAGTAAACAATGCACCTGCACAAAGTGGTGCTGAACCGGGAAGGTTTAGGTACAGAGATGTGGACAAGGATGGTGAGATCACTCCTAATGACAGGACATTTATCGGAAACCCTAATCCGGATTTTACTTATGGTATTAATTTAAGCTTGTCCTATAAAGGTTTTGATTTTTCTACGATCCTGTATGGGTCCCAGGGGAATGATGCTGTAAATACTATTCCTACCTATACCCATTTCTTTGGAACTTATGTAGGAGCCAAAAGCAATGTGCTGAAGAATGCCTGGACGCCAGAGAATATCAATACCTCCATTCCTAAAATTGAAAATCAAAACAGTTTTAGTACTGCGGGAGTGTTTAATTCCTACTTTGTAGAGGATGCTTCCTATCTCAGAATGAGAACCCTTACTTTGGGATATACTTTTTCTCCATCTATAATGGAAAGGATAAAAATCAACAGGTTGAGGGTTTATGCCCAGGCGGTTAACCTTTTTACCCTAACAGGATATACGGGTCTGGATCCTGAGCTGGCCGGTAGCAGTGCCAGTTTTGGTATAGATGTGGCCAACTATCCCAACAATCAACGGAGTTTTCTCCTAGGGTTAAACCTTTCCTTTTAATTTTAATTTACACCTGATTAAACTTTCATAATCATGAAGCATTTAATAAAATCTAAAGGGATCATTGTAATAATGATCTTACTTACATGGAGTTTTGGTTGCCAGGAAGAATTTTTGGATGTCAAACCTAAGGGCACCTTGTCCTCCTCAAATTTGGCTACCGAGGCAGGGGTAGATGGGGTGTTGATAGGGGCGTATTCCCTACTTAATAACGGCGGTACATCTGGGGGTGGTTGGCCCTCAGGGAGGTGGATTTTTGGAGGAGTGACCTCTGATGATGCGCACACAGGTACCGAGGCAGGAGCCTTGCAGCCTGTTCCCCAATACGAAAGTTATACGCATACAGCGGCCACCCCTGGGTTTAACGGCCGCTGGAAAGTATTGTACTCAAGTGTGCAACGTTCCAATGATGTATTGCGGCTTTTAAAACTAGTGTTGGAAAATGGTGGGATGTCTCAAGCCAATGCCTTGCAGGTAGAGGCTGAAGCGAGATTCCTTAGAGGACTTTATCATCTTGAAGCAGCTTTAATGTGGCGGAATATTCCTTTCATTGATGAAAACGTCAGCTTTTCAAATGATAATTTTAATTTGCCAAATTCAGGGCCTGTTTGGTCAGAAATTGAGGCTGATTTTCAATATGCTGCGGATAACCTGAACGAAATCAAAGGAGATGTTGGCAGAGCCAATAAATGGGCTGCCAAAGCTTTTATGGTAAAGGCCTATATGTTTCAACATAAATTCATAGAGGCAAAGCCAATATTGGATGACATTATTGCCAATGGAGTGACCTCAAATGGACTGAAGTATGATTTGAATAAGCATTATTTCGATAATTTCAAACCGTCGACCAAACATGGGCCTGAGCAGGTTTTTGCCATTATGCATTCCGTCAATGACGGTGCAAATGGAAACAACGGGAATACGCCTGGTGGGGAAGGACATTCAGGACCTTATGGTGGTCCATTTCCGAGCTATGGTTTTTACCAACCTTCATTCTCTCTTGTCAATTCTTATAAGACCGATCCTGAAACTGGTTTACCGTTGATAGATAGTTTCAATGATTTCGATATCAATAATGACTTGGGTATACCCTCTTCGGAACCATTCTCTCCCTATGAAGGCACCTTGGATGCAAGGCTGGATTGGATTGTAGGCCGTCGCGGTATTCCTTTTCTTGATTGGGGGGTTAATCCTGGCATGTCCTGGGTAAGGCAACAAAGTGTTGGTGGGCCTTATTTGCACATGAAGAATGCCAACCCTCAGTCTGAACCTGAAGCGCGACAAGGGAACAGTAGTGCGAATACCTATAATATGATTCGGTTTGCAGACGTGCTTTTATGGGCAGCGGAGGTGGAAGTGGAAGCAGGGAGTCTTGAACTAGCAGAAGCTTACGTCAATCGGATAAGGGAAAGAGCTGCAGATCCTGAAAGTTGGGTGAAAAAATACAAAAACAATGATGCGCCGCTGGCAGGAACGACAGATGAGCCGGCTGCCAATTATAAAGTAGGACTTTATTCTGGCCAATTTTCTGCCAATGGAAAAGATTTTGCCAGAGAAGCGGTGAGGTTTGAAAGGAAGCTGGAAATGGCTATGGAACACCATAGATTCTTTGATCTTCAGAGATATGACAATGGTACCGGATATATGGCAGAAAAACTGAATACCTACATTCAACATGAAACCAGTATACCTGATTATAATTTTTACTACATGCAGGGAGCTTCTTTCACAAAAGGAAAAAATGAAATTTATCCTATACCCCAGGAGCAAATTGATCTGAGTGAAACAAACGAGGGGCCGACGTTAATTCAAAACCCAAACTATTAACTCAGATTTTGCACCAATCGAAACGAATCCGATTGTCTGTTTTGGGATTAATCAATCTTATAGAATCATCATTAAATTTTATTACAACTATGAAACCAAATAAATTATCAGAAAACCGGCGCAGGAATTTTTTGAAAACTGCAGGGATGCTTGGAGCATCAATAGTGGTAAGCCCAAGATTTGCATTTGCAGGTTTGCCGAAAAGTGACAGAAAACTTAGAATGGGCGTTGTTGGGGGGAGATTTGGTTCCAGTTTTTTCTTTCATGAGCATCCCAATTGTGTGGTGGAGGCCGTAAGTGATTTGAGAAAAGACCGGAGGGAACATTTAATGGAGGTTTACAATTGCACCAAAAGTTACGAATCTTTGTCGCTATTGATAAAAGACCCGAAAGTAGAGGCGGTCTTTGTAGCCACTCCGGCTCCTGATCATGCGGAGCACGTGCTTGCCTGCCTGAATGCCGGCAAACATGTACTTTGCGCAGTGCCTGCGGCCTTTTCAATCGAGGATTGCGAAAGACTTAGAAATGCAGTAAATAAAACCGGCCTGACCTATATGATGGCCGAAACCAGTGCTTTTCATCAGGTGGTCATATCAGCACAGAAATTCTATAAAGAAGGAAAATTCGGTAATATTTTCAGAGTGGAGGCTGATTATCACCATCCAGGGCTTGAAGTGCTTTTCTTTGAAGAGGGGAAACCTACCTGGAGACATGGGATGCCCCCTATGATGTATCCTACGCACTGTACGGCCTATCATATTTCTGTTACTGGAGAGCGATTTACCGATGTAAGTTGTCTTGGTTGGGGAGACGATAGTGAAGCATTAAAAGGAAATCCATATAACAATCCATTCTGGAATGAAACAGCACTTTTCAAAACCAATAAAGGCAATGCCAGCAGGATGTCCGTATGTTGGAAAGGTGCATTGATGGGAACTGAAAGGGGAGAATGGCACGGGGATAAAATGAGTTTGTATGCCAGAGATCCTCATGGACTGGATGAAGTGAAGATCAATGCTTCTGAAGAACTGGGAAGAGATGATGCAGGATTTTTGTTTAAGCGGGCAGAGAAAGAAGATTACCATCAGCCAGATTGGTGGGAGACGGATGCCCTTCCCAAGCCTCTCCGGCACAACAGCGGACATGATGGTTCCCATACCTTTATAACCCATGAATTTGTGGAAGCGGTAATAAACGAACGAGAACCTTTGGTAAATATTCATGAAGCATTGGCCTATACTGCTCCTGGTATTATTGCCCATCAGTCGGCATTAAGAGGTGGTGAAAGCATGAAAATCCCAACATTTGACGTATAATGAACACCCATAGCTGTCCATAAATAAAAATAATTTAATTGATTACTATGAATAATTGGCCAAAATCAAAAGCACTACTTAATAAAAATGAGAAATGGATACCTGGTGGAATCGTTTCCTTAAACAGGAAGTCTGACCCTAATATTGCTTTTTCCAGGGGTAAAGGTAGTAGAGTATATGATATTGACGGAAATGAATACATCGATTATCAAGCAGGCTTTGCTTCAGCTTTTCTGGGGCACAATGATCCAGATGTCAATGAAGCGGTAAAGAAATCCATGACTGATCGAGGGGTGTTAATGGGTGCCGGACCGACGATCCATGAAGGAGAATTGGCAGCCTTGTTTTGTGCTTGCGTGCCCACTGTTGAAAGTATAGAGGTAACTTGTACCGGATCTGAAGCCACCTACCATGCCATTCGGATTTCCAGGGCAGTTACTGGTAGAGACCATATCATCATCATTCAGGGTGGTTATAACGGATGGCACAATGATGTTTCTGGAAATGTAATGAGTAGTTTGGAGGAAGTTGGCCCCAGAGTTTCTCCAGGTGAGTACTCCTTTGATGCTTTGTCTGCAGGAATTCCTCAAAGCCACAAAGACCTGGTTCATGTGGTCAATTTTAATGACCTGGAATCGGTAGCTTTTGTGGTAGAAAAATACCCTGTTGCTTGCATTATTCTGGAGCCGGTTTTACAAAATATTGGTATTGTAAAACCCAGTGATGGCTACCTTCAGGGATTGAGGCAAATGGCTGATGATAATGGCTTTTTATTAATTTTTGATGAGGTTAAAACCGGTTTTCGCCATGCTTTAGGTGGGTACCAGAGCATTTGTGGTATAAAACCTGACCTAAGTACTTTTGGTAAGGCCGTGGCCAATGGCTATCCCATTGGGATAATCGGTGGGAAGAAGAAATACATGGATTATTTCAATCATCCTGAAAAGGATAAAAGGGTTTTGATCGCCGGAACTTTCAATGCCCATCCATTCACAGATGCTGCAGCAATTGCCACCCTGAAAAAATTATCCTCACCGGATTATTCGGTGTATGAGCATATGGAGGCCATGGGGGACATGTTGGAAAAAGGATTAACGGATATTTTTAATCACTATGACCACCCCTTTGTAGTGGCGCGAATGAAATCTGCCTATTGTGTCTATTTTATGGACCATGCACCTGTGGATTTTCATGATATTGTGTCAAATCATGATTTTGAATTGGATAAAGTCTATAGAACTGAACTTATAAGGGAAGGGATTTATAATTTCCCGCTGCCTATCAAACAAGGCAGTATATCCTATGCCCACACTGAAAAGGACATCACTGAAACACTCGAAAAAACAGAAAAAGTAATGAAAAAACTCATGAAAAACCTGGTCTGATTTCGGTTAGGATTAGAGAGTATTGAAGAGGTGTTTTCTGAAAAAAGATAAATTAATAATATGCTCGGTTCATTTAAAAACCACAAAGTGATCATCAGTGGTGCCCTTGGGGATATTGGTAGATCAATAGTAAAAGCATTTGTCGGGAAGGGAGCGGACGTGGCTTTAGGAGATATAAAACCAATAGATGAGGCTGAAGCGTTTTTAGCAAGCCTAAAAGCCCTAAATCCTGAAGTGAACGTGCTTTATGATCAGGTAGATGTACGAGAGCCTGGACAAGTGAAAAAATGGGTCGACCGGGCATCAGGGGAGTTAGGAACATTGGATATAGTCATACCTAACGCTGCAACAGTTACCATAAAGGGGATTATGGATATCAGCCCTCAAGAATGGGCAAATGAATTGAAGGTGAATCTTGACGGTGCATTTTACCTTTCCAGATTTGCCAGTGAAAAGTTGCTTCAGGACAAGTTACCGGGAAGGCTCGTGTTCGTTGGGAGCTGGGCAGGAGAAACTGTTCACCAAAACCTACCCACCTACAGTGTATCCAAAGCAGCGTTGAGGATGCTGTCCAAATGCTTGGCATTAGAACTTGCACCAAACAATATTCTAGTAAATGAAATTGCTCCAGGCTATGTGGATGCGGGTTTGAGTAAGCAGGTTTTTGATGGCAATAAATCGGCAAAGCTGGATACAATTGAAAAAGTACCTGTCAAGAGAATTATTCATCCGGATGAAGTAGCCAGTAGTGTACTCTGGTTATGTGATTTTGACAATAAACACATGACAGGAAGTACCCTTCTTATGGACGGGGGATTGTCACTTATGTCCTAAACTATCCCCAATATGACCTTTGGTAATACTAAGAAAAAGCAAATAATTAGACCATTTGAAGGAGAATTTGGAATAGGACAAAAGGATATTACACCTCCTATTGGCATCAATAATAAAAACTGGGGGGCTTCTTCCAATGTCATTAAGTTAAGACGATATTTTTATATGGCTGTTAGATGATCCGTGATTTATTTAAAAAATGTACCAATTAACAGGAGCCTAAGAATATTTTGTGGTTAATGACGCA